>Ga0233403_10000234_pt1 | contig 26202 bp, 19 predicted proteins | sample Na_oxic_1_MG_FD_179866 | JGI IMG/M metagenome (GOLD analysis project Ga0233403, IMG submission 179866) | Seawater microbial communities from Saanich Inlet, British Columbia, Canada - Na_oxic_1_MG | ecosystem: Environmental > Aquatic > Marine > Inlet | place: Canada: British Columbia | collected...
AGTCAAAAAAAACTGACTTTATAAAGCAGATGACTCTATTTGATTCTGAACATCTTTATCAATGTGCTGTATTTTAGACTTGAATTTGTAAAAATTTTGTAACAATTTGTAAAAGAAATGTTACAAGAGACAGTCAAAAAAAACTGACTTTATAAAGCAGATGACTCTATTTGATTCTGAACATCTTTATCAATGTGCTGTATTTTAGACTTGAATTTGTAAAAATTTTGTAACAATTTGTAAAAGAAATGTTACAAGCGAGAACCCCCAATAAATATTGGTACCGGATAACATAATCAAGCCACCTGCTTTGGCTCCGTTACCAAGCTATTGGGCTGTTAAAAATCTCTACAATTTTTTCGGAAAACTTTCTAAAACCGGTATGTAGAACAGCTTTTTTAACATTTAAAACCGGCATATCCGATTTTTTGAACTTGACTCGGATTTGTTGTTGATATCAAATGAACGCCCATTTAGTGTTTTTTGTGTGTTTCGGGAATGAACATAGCGAATTTCAGAAACAACACTTTTTTGATGTTGTTAATGTTTATTAACTTGGCTATGAATCATTCCCTAACACTTTTTTAATTTTTTTTGGCTTTTTCAGCAAATATTGGCCTATATTTGCTGAAAAAACTTTTTTAACTAATATTTATCGGTGAATCCAAAATAAATATTGGACAAAAAAATTACAAAATTACAACTCTATGCTTATAAATTTTAAGGTTTTTTGGCATTAATTTTTAATTTTTAACGGATAATTTGGCCACTTTTTTTTAAGCATCGCAAATCTCTGCTCTGCTTCTTTCAGTGAAGAATACCGAGTACCTAAACCTTTAACACGCCAACTATAAACATCTTCTGACCATTCGCAACTTCGGATGCCAGAACCAAAATCCAAACAAACGACATAGCCATTTTGGGGTTGAATTTGAGTAGATATCCTTTTTTTTAGGGAAAGTATTTTTAAATTTATGTCGTTTAATTCTTTTTGTTGGCGTTGCTCCTCTTTTTCTAATTGAGCAAGGTTTTGTTGAAATTCTTGATCATTTGTTAGCATCTGGTTTTTTCCTACCTGATAAGAATCCAATCCCTAAGCAACTATGCAAAAGTTTTTCAATATTAGGACTGACGCTTCAAAACAAATAACTCATTGATTTTATTGATATCATTTGGAACCCGCCGAACCACCTTATACATAACTGTATGAATTTTTAGATATTTTTTTTTGTCAATGGGTAAGTCCAAAATATTTCCAACTTAACAGAAATCCGATTTTTCGAGAAAATTTTCTATCCAAAACAAAAAATGTCAAAAGATTATGCGTAGGTATTTAGGAACAAGAATGATAAATGGGCATAAGCGAATTTAAATGGAGATTTAAATAAGCCTATAGGAATTACGCACCTAAGCAAATAACTCTTCGGGCAAAAGTTTCACTTTAGATACTTTTGCCGGAAAAATTGATTTCATTGAGAGCCTCTTGCAAAACTCTTTTTCAGGTTTCGCTTCGCGAAACTGTAGCTAGCCTGAAAAGTTTTTTTTAAAAAACTGTAGCCTAAAAGCAGAAACGATAAAACAATAGCTTACGAAGCAAACTGAACATATAATTTATTGATTTTTGCGCGTCGAAGTTTTGCAAGTACCTCTTGATATAATTGGACTTACGCACCCAAGCAAATAACTCATTGATTTTATTGATATAATTTTCACATTTGCGCGTTTTATAGATAAGTATATGAATTTTAATAACATTTTATTTGTCAAGGCGTAATTCCTAAGATCGTTGTATGAATTTTAATTTGGTATCAATTTATGAAAAAAATATTGTTAGCAACCTTGTTGCTCTGGGGTTTAGCCCCGCTCGTTGTCGCGCAGTCTGCCATTATCAGCCAACGAGATATTTTTTCTCCGGTTGAAGCCCGAAATGGCATGGTGGTAACGGCTGAACCAATGGCAACCCAAATAGGGGTGGAAGTGTTGAGGCAAGGCGGTAATGCTATTGATGCGGCGGTGACGATTGGTTTTGTGATGGCTGTGACTCATCCTCGTGCTGGTAATATCGGTGGGGGCGGTTTCATGCTCATTTATTCCGCAAAGCAACTGGTTGCCATTGATTATCGGGAAACCGCACCGGCACGGGCACATCGGGACATGTTTCTGGATAAAAAGGGCAATGTGGACAGTCAGTTGAGCCGATTTAGTCATCTATCAGCAGGAGTGCCTGGCACTGTGGCTGGTTTGGCTTTGGCTTTGGAAAAGTATGGCACCTTGTCATTGGCAGAAGCGCTTGCTCCGGCGATTCAGTTAGCTGAAGAATGTTTTGTGATATCGCCTAAATTCAGTCGTTATATCAAACAACGTGCGGACAGATTTAAACCCTGGGCTGCCAGTCGGGCCGTTTTTTTTAAACCAGACGGTGGGTTTTATGAAGCAGGTGATCTCTTGGTTCAAAAGGATTTAGCCAAAACATTAACGGCGATTGCCAATCATGGGACTAAAGCCTTCTATGAAGGTGAAATTGCTGAACTGATCGTTAAAGAGATGGCAACACACGGGGGCTTAATCAGTCAACACGATTTAGCCAATTATCAACCGGTTATCCGTCAGCCAGTCTATGGTACTTATCGAAATTATCAGATTGCTTCGATGTCACCTCCCAGTTCGGGCGGTGTCCATATTGTTCAACTCCTGAATGTATTGGAAAAAGACGATCTGGGCTATTTGGGGCATAATTCGGCGGCAACGATTCATTTGATGAGCGAAGCAATGAAGCGGGCTTACGCCGATAGATCAAAATATTTGGGAGATTCGGATTTTGTCAAAGTACCAATAGCGGGGCTCACTTCTAAACAGTATGCAGCCCAATTAAGAGCCGCAATTGACAATTCAAAGGCGAGTGCCAGTCAAGACATTTTGCCCGGTGCTTGTTCCACCCTGACTCTTCCACCAACGAAAAGTCACTGTCGCCCGGTTTACGAAAGCGATGAAACAACGCACTATTCGGTGGTAGACAAGGAGGGTAATGTCGTCTCCAATACTTATACGCTGAATTTTAGTTTTGGTTCTGGGATAGTTGTCCAAGGAGCCGGATTTTTATTGAATAATGAGATGGACGATTTCAGTGCCAAACCGGGGGAGCCTAATGGTTATGGGCTGATTGGAGCAACAGCGAATGCCATTGAACCCAATAAGCGTATGTTGAGTTCTATGTCACCAACGATTGTCCTCAAGGAAGGCAAGCCGTTTTTGATAACTGGGAGTCCGGGCGGTTCCAGAATTATTACAACTACGTTACAAGTCATTCTGAATGTGATTGATCACCGAATGAATATTCAGGAAGCCGTTAATGCGGTGAGAATTCACCACCAGTGGCTGCCCAATGAGTTAAGGGTGGAGGAAGGACTGGGTTTGGATACAGTCCGACTCTTGAAAGCGATGGGGCATCAGGTGGTGGTGAAAAATACGATGGGAGCCGCTTCAAGTATATTAATTGATCCAAAAAAAGCGGTTTACTACGGAGCGGCAGATCCAAGGCGACAAGGATTGGCGTTGGGGTTTTGAGTGTTCTTTATGGTAATTGGTTGTTTTTTGACTTTCCACCGCGAGAAATTGATGAATTCGTAGTAGCCGATTTATCGGCCAAAACCCCCAGCTTATCAGCCCTCTACAAAAAAAACGTTCAATAAATCCGATTTTTGAAAAATCGGATTTATCGTCAGTGCTGTCTGTATAGTGGCATTCCTATAAAAATGTTCCCCAAAAATAGGTTATTTATTAACCTTATGATCCCTTTTACTGACACTCAAAATGGCACAAAAATATAGGAATGTTACTAGTGCAAGAAAGCAGAAATTGAAAGACCATCAGAAAACTAAGACAATCCCTTGCGGTTGCCGATTTTAAGCCGGCCCGAGTATTGGAGCGATCCGGCACGAGTGCGTGACAGCAGAAATCCCCTGACCAGGGCAACCACAAGGGATTGCCCCTACCAAAAAATCGATATTGTAGGGGCAATCCTTTATGGTTGCCACGATTGTTGGTAGGAAACTTCCGCTTTCCGGCACTAGGTTCTTCGAGAACTCCGTTAGGAATGAAAATATAGGTGCCTTGGAATGTTTTTTTTGGTGGAAAGTCATTAAACAAGTCTTAGGCGCGGCTAGTGTGGCTTTCAGATAAAACCATTCGATAACATTGGCAAGGAGACCATTGCCAGCGCAAGCTATTTTTGACTTGTGTATAACGATGAGCATAAGTACCGGTCCCTAAATTTTCTGGTATTTTATTGTTTCATCAACTCTCATAAATAAAGGAACTCATAAAATCTTTCATACCTAAAAATATAGTTGGGTACTTAGGTAACTCGCCAAAAATAAAATACCCATCCGGGGCAACCACAAGGGATTGGGGTAACCACAATGGATTTACCCCTACGAACCATTAATGACGGTAGGGGCAATCCTTTATGGTTGCCCTGGTAGAAAATACCCATCCGGGGCAACAAGGGATTGGGGTAACCACAAGGGATTACCCCTACGAACCATTAATGACGGTAGGGGCAATCCTTTATGGTTGCCCTGGTAGAAAATACCCATCCGGGGCTGGAGCAACGGATTGGGGTAACCACAAGGGATTACCCTACGAACCATTAATGACGGTAGGGGCAATCCTTTATGGTTGCCCTGGTAGATTATTTTTTGCGAGTTGCCTTATACCAATGAAAAATGAAAAGATTAATTGATCGTGATTAATTTTACCGTGAATTTCATAACCAGTTCACTTTGCCAGTCGAGTGCCTATTTTAATTTTAACTTTTTTAGTTTTCAAAAAATCGTAGAAAGAATCAAAAATAAATATTTACGTTCTCTGGCACACGATAGCGGAAATCCCAAGACCAGATGAGATGGCCCCTACAAAGAAAGGGCTTACGCAACGGATTGCCCCTTGAACTCAATTGATATTGTAGATGCGAATGAAGGGTTAAATTAAATATTATAAAATCAATTAGTTATAAAACAGTCTCCTTTTCAGGTTATTTCATAACTCTTTTTTAAGCTAAAGTTGTTTTCCAAAAAACTTTAGCCTAAAATTCTACATTTTTCATTTCATCGCGAGATATTCGCATTGTAGGGGCAATTATAATCGGCCCGCCCCTCATTTTAATCCCATCAGGGCGACCCCAGTTCCTCGTGTGCAACTTAACTCTATTTGGGTGCCGATGGCACAACAAATTTTTGTAATGGTTGCCCATTAAAGTGAAGTAGTGCCGGTGTGCGCCCCGGATAGGAGAGCCAATCGCTATAGATTTCGTTGCTGCCCGCAAGACTATGACGCTGAATAAAGTAATGTATGTGACGCATGGTTTTCTTGATTCGGCGATCACGTATGGTTGCCAGTGCCTTGGTCGAGGTATCATTGAGGGGCGTAGTTAACAATTGAGCCTCATATTCTGTTCTACTTAGACCGGCAAGGTTGGCCAATTCGTCTAGCGTTGGTCCCTTTTTGCTGCCTTGGAGTTTTTGCATAATAGCAAACCATGTAGCGAGTAGGACTTGAGCAAATTGTGGATATTTGGCTAATACGTCCCGGTGAATGACGATCATATCAAAAATTTCATTGGAGATTTGGCGACTATCGAAAATAATTTTGGCCGAACCTGATTGTGTGAGTGTATAGAGGTTCGGATTTTGGGTAACAACGCCATAAACTTTCTTGTTAATTAGGGCATTGGGAATATCCGCTTCGGGGATATCGAGGATTTTGATTTCGTTAAAAGGAATTTGGTGACGAATGAGGTAACGATCAAAAAGGTAATGGCTGGCCGAATATTGGACAAGAGCAAAGGTTTTGCCGCGCAAATTGTGGGCACTGGTGTCAGCCTTGTTGGGCAAGAGGACGGCTTCGTTGCCATTGTGGTGGTTGGTAATTAGGATAACATCTGCCTCTATTTCGCGCCTGACGAGTTGTGCGATGGCATCGATGTTGGAAATAGCAATGGCATGAAACTCTTTTTTGATAAATTTATCAATGATATCGGAATAGTTGTCCTTTATCAGTTCGACTTGGATTTTGTGTTGGGCACTATATTGCTGGAAAAGATTTTCTCTTTCGGCCAGATACCAGGGTATCCAGGCAATCTGGGGCGCGACTGCAAAGGCTAAGGGGGCTGAAAGGGGCTCTGATTGGTCAACTTGAGCCTCATTTTGTCCGCTTAGATTGGCAATGATGTCGCAGCCACCTAAGGAAAACAGTATGGTGGTGAGTAGAAGGTAGGGAAGTGTGTTAGAGTTCATTTTCACCCTCATGATGTGTTAGTGACGAAAGGCCAAGCCTCGTCAAAGTCAGGAACAACCCATTGATTTAACTCATATTATATCGGTGGGCATAACTAAAAATGTGAATATTGAGGTAAAAATGAAAACCTTTTAGGCTTTCAGGCTAAAGTTTTGCTTTGCTCAACTTTAGCCCGAAAAAGTTTTTTCCAAAAAACTTGAGCCTAAACTGATAATTTCAATCAATGCGGTTTTATAACTCATTGATTTTTTATAATTCAATTCAACCCTTCATTCACATTAAAAATATCTTAATAAATTTAAAGGGCTTTCCGTTGGGATTGCCCCTACGTTTCAACCACCAATGTCACCAATGTAGGGGCAATCGGCCCCCCTTTTTTTAAAATACCTGGAAATTCATGAATATATTTTTATTCCTAAACTGAGTTCTCGAAGAACTTAGAAGGGTAACTTTAAAATAACTTTAAATGGGCAAGTTATTTATGGACAGTTACTTGACGGAAATGGACTTTTCAAGTAAATACGTTTTGAAATCTATTTTCTGACCAAATTCTTGGCCAGGTGTTATACTTATAACATTTTCCGAGAGTTTGATATTGATTCTATATATGTTCAGATAAATAATTTCAAAAAAGCTAACACGCAAGGCTTGTCGCTGCCAAATATTGGTATGGGAATATCTATGTGTCCGCCGTAATAAAGGAAATGATTTTTCTGAAAAACTATAGTATTTCAGATAAATACATTGGTATAGGCTGTTAGAAAAATCAAAAGGTTAGAAGGGACTTTGGCCAATTTCTTTTTCTGAAATACTATATAGTGCAAGGTTTCGCCTGGAACGAATTAAGCCGCACATATCCGTTATGAAGCACTGAAAAACAGCTAATTGACCGTTTATTTTCCTAACCCGGAATAAGTTAGCCCTACTTAAATTCATTAATTTTATCAACAATTTGTTGGGGAGTGTAAGGTTTTTGTACCAGCGCCTTACCGCCTTGCATCTCTGCCCATAGCCGATCGGCTTTCTGGCCTTTGCTGGTGACAAAGACAATGGGGATATTTTTGGTATCGTCATGATGGGAAATTTCTCGACAGGCTTGATAACCATCCATTTGTTGCATGACGACATCCATAAAGATGAGATCGGGTTTTTCATTTTGGGCTTTTTCAATGGCTTCAAGCCCAGAGTTGGCTGTAATGGCAGTATAACCCGCATCAGAAACAATGTGTTTAATGTTCATTAAATCGACGTTTGAGTCATCAACGACTAGGATTTTTTCGATAGACATACAGTGGTTTTCCTTTTTTTGCTAGGGGCTTGTTAGTCTAAGCATTATTGGGTGCATTAGGCACGTATTGTTGGATAACTTCTCTCAGCTTTTCTTGTTCAACCGGTTTGGTTAAGTAGAGGCTGGCACCTGCCATTGTGCCTCGTATTTTGTCAAAGCGTGAGTTTTTACCGGTTAACATGACAACCGGGGTATTTTTGGAGAGTTTATGGGTCTTTATTTCTTTGCACACTTTGTAGCCGTCAATACCAGGGAGCATTAGGTCTAGAAAGATAATGTCATAGACGGTTTTATCTATATATTCAAGAGCCTCTTCACCGGTCTCGGCAAAGTCGGTTTCCATACCAAAGACACCCAAGTGTATTTCCATAGATTTGCGTACTGACAGGGCATCATCAACCACAAGGACTTTGATCCCGGTTTTTTGGGTATCTTTGACCGCATTTTGATAGACATCCCCGGTCCCTTCTTCATCATCAGGAACTCCGTCGTCACTGACGACTAAGTTGACGTGTTTAAGTGCGACAATGGCGACTTTATCCAGAGTTTCTAGAACCCGCTTGAGGGTGAGCGGTCGGCGTAGGTATATTTCCTCGCCAGCTTCTTCGGTTGGAGGGATAGTTTTGGTGACGCGAACGACCGGGATATTGCCGTGATGTACGCTAAAACTACGCCATTCATTTATGGCATTGGCATTATCGTGGTCAACCAATATAATTTCAGCCGCAGCGCGATCATCGGTGCCAACGAGGGCATATTGTCGGCTACGTGAGGCAGCTAGTTTAAAGATGCTGCCCAACGTGTTTTGTTCATTCGCTGCTAAGCCGAATGCGGTTACTTTGAATATTTTATCCATAGATAGATACCATTTCTGGTTTGGTAAGGGAACCGGGGCAAGGTGATAATAGCTTTTTGCCGGTCAACTTGAGTCGGTTCCAGAGGGTGAGGGTTTTTCATCTTTTTTAGTGAGTATATTGGATCCACTTTGACTGGGTGAAAAATTTTTTGTTTCTCCTGATATCATACCAACTTTCTCTAAAACATATTTAAGGAGGCATTTTATTGATTATATCATGCAGCAGCCAAGTTGAAAGTGAATGTCCTGTTCAGTCAGTTTTGGTAGTGCCTCAATTGGTGCCTGCTCCAGAAAGCGGATGGTGAGGCGTTGTTTGCTGCCTTTTATTTCTGGGTAGCAGCTATGTTCCGGTGGTAGTGAGATTTGAATTATTTGGTATTGGGCATTGGTGTCCAATTTGGATTGGTAAATTCCACCCCCAGCAAGTTCTTGTGAAACCAGGGCGTTGTTACGAATGAGGTATAAGTCTAGGTTGAGAGCTTCATACATCGGCCATAGGGGGGATATCCACTCATTGAGATCATTTTGACGTTGCTTGGGATTTTTTTGAAGCCAGTAAGGGTAGCCTGGTAGATCGCAGAGGCTGGTTCCACCAGTGATGGAGCTACGTTGCCGCACCAGGTTGATTAGTTGATTTTGTGAGAAACTTTCTCCCAGTTGTTGATCCATTTGCTTTAATTGTTTTATTTGTGTTTTGGTTTGGTTGAGTAGTTTGGTCAGTTGTTCAGTATCGACATTGGGAGTATGTTGCCAGTGTTGTAGGTTGTCTATATGGCATTTAAGATCTGTTTCAAGTTGGTTCACCACCCAGTCAATTCGGCCAAGGTAGTCGAGTATTTCAATAAGTGTATGGACAACAGCACGACTATCCCATTCAGCCGGCCCTTTGATGCGGTATATGATGCTGGCAAATAGGTGTTCAAGTCGCAGTAGATTTCTAATGCGTTCGTTGAGGGGATATTCGTAGGTGGTTTTTTTTTTCACAGGTGATAGATCAGGTATTTGGCAATTTGGTGTTGATAAGTCTGGTTGCTTGGGGACGTTATACTATTGAAACATGAAAAATGTTCATTACTGGATGACATACATAAGCGATAATACTAGGGATCATTTGAACTCTCTTTGAAGTGCGTTGAGCGAATTAATATCGAGCTTAAAAATGACAATAATGAATATTTAGGCTAAATTTTTTTGGAAAAAACTTTTAATAAAAAAGACTTCTATGTTCAATACGGTTTTATAAGTCATTGATTTCATAAGATTCAATTCAACTTTTAATTCGCATGGTGCTATATATTATATGATATTTTATTTATGTCAATACTTTTCAGTTTTAGAAATTTGAGGCGTACCTGGTACGAAAAATGAAGAGATTAACTATAAGTAGATAATTTTACAGTGAATTTAATAACTGGTTCACTTTGCCAACCGAACACGGATTTTAAGTATAGTTTTTCAGATAAGTACCCGCCCATAAGTTTTGTGGTATTTTGACGACGTAATCTATTGTTTTTATTAATTTTATTTTTGAAAAATATATGAACAGGTACTTAAATAACTTCAGAAAACCTGACTGGTTTCAAAAACCGGTCAGGTTTGGATCGGGTAAATTATTTTTCTGAACCAAAAAATATCGTCAAAAGACGAGAGGCTTATGCTTACATCGGCATGTTCGATGACATAAGATTTTAAGTAATTGCCGTCATTGGTCATCTACTATCAAACCCGAACTCCTAAATTTTACCTAATAATTTCAATAGGTTACACGCGATAATTCGGGCACCTGGACGTTAAAAGTTGGCATCATTGGCAATAGGATTGCTTTAAAATATATTAAAATAAAATCAATCAGTTATAAAAAATACCCTTATAACAAATCAGGCTGAAATTGTCCCCCCTATTTTTCCAAAATAATCGGAGTAAAAATAAGGCTATTGAAAACTGAGGTTTTTGACCTTTTTAACATATCAATCAACTTCAACTCAAAACCGGTTTTTATCATATATACTTCGCACGATCAACTTTTCGGATTGTCGATATACTCAAAACAGAATACCAGACACCGGTTTTAAAAACCGGTCTGGTATTAAACTCAAAAATCCGAAATCTTGACCGTTTGGAGTATATATTCAATAATATCAATAACATACCCAAATCATTTTTAACACTCAAATAATGGTACTTTGGTCGAATAAAAAATTAAACTTAATTGAAAATAACATAAATATTACCAATAATTTTTATAATTATTCAATATCTAGCCAGTTTTTCATACAAGGTACGCCTTGTACTGTTGATAACAGAGTGCGTATTAAACAAAAAAAATGGCAATATCCAAGGACACTTTTTTTCAAAAAAAATCCGCTAGGCATTCGGCTTATCGACATAACCAATTGAAAATTCAATAAATATCACCCATAATAGCCCTCAAAACACGGCCAAACTTTTCTGGAATTTTTTTCACTGATTTTATACTTCAGATGGGCACCAATTTATATAACAAGCAGCGGCAAAATGTAGTTTTTGCGGTAGAAAAATGCTATAAGGGATTTCCCAAAAAATAATATACCCATTCCATTCACACCAGACCGGTTTTAAAAACCGGTCTGGTGTCATAATATTTGGGTATGTTATTTATTTGGTAGTCCCTAAGTACCCGTCCAGAAGTTTTCAGGGATTTTTACTACATAAACGATTGTTTTTATTCGCTTTATTTTTGAAAAATATATGAACGGGTACTTATATATTCAAATAATTATTCAGTCCCCTTTTAGGGGGACTTGAACTGCCAAAGAAATTATTTTTCTGAAAATCTGTACATATATGCGAATTAATGGCTGAATTGAATCATAAAAATCAATGACTTATAAAACAGCATTGAAATTTTTGGCTCATGATACATTTTTCATTTTCACCTCGATATTCGCATTGAGACATCAACTCAGAACTCGCTTTTCAAGAGTTTTAAAGGATAGCCAGGCCACCGTTTTTTAAGTTTCTGTAAAGTTTGTTTAGCTAAATCCGGGTTGCTATAACGCAAACCCTTGCCAGCCTCACACCACCCCCTCCCTGACCACTCCTGCGGCGACTTTGGGTTAAACGTCAAGCGAATGACATAGCTCTGAGTTGCCTTATTCGTGCGGCGTTCCATTGGTGCTGTCTTTTGGGATCGTTTGGGCGATAACGATTGCTTGGTCGAATCGGTTGAAGCCGTACTGTTGCCCTGATGATCTAATTTCTGCATCTGTTCTAATTCTCGTTCCATCCTCCTCGTTTCCTCAAACTCATCCCGCTCAAAAGAGCTATCACTTTGTTTAACGTGAAAATCATCAATCTTTGCCAATGCGGCCTCGATGTTACGGATGATTTCATCCATCTCGCCCAAATCATTGACGGCCTGACTTTGCTGCTCCTGCTCCAGTTCCAGTGTTTTCAAACGTTGCTCTAGTTCAGTGGCAAGTATCATCATTTTTATCCTCCGATTAACAAACCTTAATCCTACGGAATATCCAAAAAAATAAATTATCCCAGTTGTCATAAACCGGCAACGGGGTTGCCCGCCGCCATGGTTTTTGTCAGCCAGTAAAAACCGCCACCTGCCTCCTAACCGGCTTGAATTGGCATTCAGCTTCGCTGACCTTTGGTTGGGATAATTGTTTTTTTGGGACTCCAGATAACTTGTTAAGTTTTTATACTCGATGATCAAGTTTTTTTGATTTGACGCTGCATCTACAATTATTTCTTTGTGATTTGGTACTTAATTAATGCAAAAAATTTTTAACTTAATGATTTTATAGTAAATATTTATTTATATTAACCATAGATAAATTATCTATATTTCTAAAAACAATAGGTTATAAATTACAATAACCTGCTATAACGGTAACTGGTACACCGTCAATTTTATTTTATCGGCTGGAGTCCAAAGCGTCGTTAGGCGTAGGCAACCAAAACTAAAGCTTTGGACTCCAACCAAAGTAGGCTTTAGCTAAACAGTGTTAATTCTACATTTTTCATTTTAAAATCGATATTCGCATTGATACCCAATGAATATTCTTCTCAATGATGCAATGATTCTGTTATAAATTGATTCATTATCTTATTCAACATGCTCAATTGGCGATAATATTCTTTTCAACACTTGTAAAGGATAATCGGGCCACCGTTCCTTAAGTTTTTGTAAGCACTGATAAGCCTGCTCGGCACTGGAAAAACATTTACCCTTACCATGAATATGCCACTGATTCCCAGACCATTCTGGCGGAGAATGTGGATTGAACATTAAACAAACCACATAGCCATACCCCTCCGAAGAGCTTTTTGGTGTTGAGAGGGAATCTTGTTTTTCCTCATGACTCGTTTTATCCTTATTAGTCAATACTAACGGTGTTGAATTTGCTTTACTATGCGTCAAAGTGGTTTTGAGTTGATGAATTTTGACCTTCAATTTGTACACATCATTTAATGCTCCGTTCAGACGATTTTGCTCAGCTTCAAGATTTTTCAAATGCTGCGCCAGTTCATCGTCAGTGAATTTCATCAAAAACCTCCTTTTTATATATACTATAAGCGGTCAAATTTTAGCTTTGTTCACTTTCAGTTCGGTTTTGTTATTTTGGAACGACTAACCTGACCTGTTTCAAAAACCGGTCAGGTCTCAAACCAAAAAATCCTTGACCAATAAGTGAGCGAAGCTAAAACTTGACCGTGCTTAGTATATTAGACCAGTCCAAATTAAAATTTACCCCAATAAAAACAACCAGTTAAGGATCCAAAATTATTATTTTCAGACAATTCTATAGTTAGTTTTTCTGGAATACTATGGTTCACAGATAGAGTTTTTCAGATAAATATTGTCGCAATAAGAATCATGCAAATTTCATGCAAACTGCAACTTTATTTTAAATCCGATTTGTTAACAAATCGGATCGATTCATTCTATACGGTGAACGGGTGAAATTTGGACTTTTTTACTTGACCTTTAGTGTAACCTCAATCCCATATCGTAACAAATAACTGACTGATTTTATTAATTAAAGTAGTACAACGGATAGACGAAATAAACGGATAAAAAACGTCAAAAAAGAAAATGGTTACCAAAATTAGGAATGGCCCCTAATCCGTTTATTTAGCTTCGCTGAACTTCGTTTCGCGTATCTGTTGTGCTTGGACAGCGACACGATATGGCATTGAGGTTTCACCTGGGGCGAAAATAAGATTCTTTTGTGCTCCCGTTTTTGTTCCTCTTTAAAAAACAATATTTTAGGCTCAAACTTGAGCCTAAAAACGTATTGATTAACTTTTGATTAACAATTAACCATTTTCACCACTTCAGAGCTGGATACCCTTATCAAAAAAAACTCATGCTAACCACCATCAAACACTTGCGCGAACAGGGAATTTTTTCTGACTTAGATGTACATTTTGCCCAATTTATGGCAACCTTAAACGAGGGGGCTGATGAAGCCCTATTGATCGGAGCCGTACTCGCCAGTCATTTCACCACGACGCTTGGCTCATCTTGCGTGAATTTGGAGGATTTTGCCGATCAATCATTCCCACAACAGCCTGAACCGGGCACCGAGACGTTGTCCTGCCCCAGATTGTCCCAGTGGCAAGACTCACTACTCCATTGTCAGGTAGTCGGTGAACCCGGTGATTATACTCCGCTCATTCTTGACAAGCACCGCCTGTATTTGTATCGCTATTGGGATTATGAACAACAATTAGCGGCCCAGATTATGGCCCGTTGCCGTATTCAGCGTCGTGATGTCAACCATGATACTTTGGAACAAGGATTGTCACGCTTATTTTTGACCCCAGAAGACAATCAAAAAATGGCGGCCCGCACCGCCGTGCAACGCAATTTTGGCATTATTTCCGGAGGTCCCGGCACCGGAAAAACCTCTACCGTTGTTAAAATTTTAGCACTGTTACTTGAACAACAACCGAACCTAAATATCGCATTGGCAGCCCCGACCGGCAAAGCTGCCGTCCGTTTGCAAGAATCGATTACACAGACGTTACACCATTTAAATTGTGCCCCCACCATCAAAGTGGCTATTCCTACTGAAACTTACACCATACACCGTTTACTCGGTGGCCGACCAGATTCGCCCTATTTTCGCCGCCATGCCGGCAATTTGTTACCATACGATGTAATCGTTATCGACGAAGCCTCAATGGTCGATTTAGCACTGATGGCTAAATTAGCACAAGCAATACCTAAATCAGCCCGTTGGATATTGTTGGGCGACAAAGATCAATTAGCCTCGGTAGAAGCCGGCACCGTGCTAGGCGATATTTGTGAGGCGGGGAACCAGGCGCAACGAGAAAGGCGCAACGGAAAAGGCGCAACCGCTCAAGCGCAATCGGCAAAGCGCAAAAGAGTCAAGGATGCTTCCCAATCCCAAACGGTTGAAGACCAATTACCCATTGCCAATACACAAATCCTCCAAGAAAGTATTGTTTTGTTAGATAAAAACTATCGCTTTGGCAAGGACAGTGGAATATGGAAGTTAGCACAAGCGGTTAAGCAGGGACAAAGTGAAAAAGCATTGGCAATTCTTCAATCTGAAAGCTACCCCGAAGTCAATTGGCACCCAATCAGCCCATCAGAAGGCTTGCCATCGACCCTAATCCATCAAATGGTGGCTGGGTTTTCTCGTTACCTATCTGAGCCGCTGCCTGAAAAAGCCTTGCAAGCCTATCAGCAATTTAGGATTTTGTGTGCCATTCGTCGAGGGCTTTATGGAGTAGAAGCCATCAATCGCCGAATAGAAGAAGAACTGAGCAAAGCTGGACGAATACGGGCAACCACTCGCTGGTATCATGGTCGCCCGATTATGATGACCCGCAATAATTACCGACTACAGCTATTCAATGGTGATATTGGCATCATACTTAGAACCTCGACTGACACTCAAGAGCTACAAGCCTTTTTTCCGGATCACTCAGAACAAATCCGCACCTATTGGCCCCATCGCTTATCCGAACACGAAACCGTCTACGCGATGACCATTCACAAAAGCCAAGGCTCTGAATTTGAGCAAGTTTTGATACTACTACCGGACAAAATTTCCCCGGTATTAACTCGTGAACTCATTTATACCGCGATCACTCGCGCCAAACAACGCGTCAACGTGTGGGGAAATGAACAAATCTTTAAAGAAGCCGTTTCACAGAAAATCAACCGCTCATCCGGGTTGCAAGAACAATTCAAATTAATCCCTTGAAGAAATTTTTCGTACCGGGTACGCCTTGTACTCCTTTTCGCCGTTATACCATTAACCATTAACCATTAATTAACCATTAATTAACCATTAACCATAGACGTATCAGTGTCTAAAATGCCGCATACCGGTGAACACCATTGCTATGCCATGTTCATCGGCGGCTGCTATTGCTTCATTGTCGCGCATAGAACCGCCCGGTTGAATGACGGCGGTAACGCCCACTTCAGCCGCTGCGTCAATGCCATCCCGAAATGGAAAAAAGGCATCGGAGGCCATCACGGAGTCTTTGATTTCTAATTGTTCGTCGGCTGCTTTGATGGCCGCAATCTTGGCACTATAAACGCGGCTCATTTGTCCCGCACCAATACCAATCGTCATGCCCTCTTTGCAATAAACGATGGCGTTGGATTTGACATACTTGACGACTTTCCAAGCAAATAGTAAGTCTTGTAATTCCTGAGCAGTCGGTTGTCGTTGCGAGACGATTTTTAAGTCGGCCGCTGTTATCATTCCTAAATCACGTTCTTGTACCAATAATCCGCCGTTAACTCGTTTAAAGTCTAAACAGATGTTGTCAACATGAGCAGTGGACGACGGGTTGTCCCATACACCTGTGGCTAATACGCGCACATTGCCTTTAGTTGCTAAAATAGGTTGAGCCTCTTGGGCAACTTCGGGCGCGATAATCACTTCAACAAATTGGCGATCAATAATGGCTTGGGCCGTTGGCGCGTCCAAGGGGCGGTTAAAGGCGATAATGCCGCCAAAGGCGGAAGTCGGATCCGTTTTAAAGGCTCGCTCGTAGGCCATCAAAATCGTGTCATCAATTGCCACTCCGCAAGGGTTCGCATGTTTGACAATCACGCAAGCCGGCCGATCAAAGGATTTTACACATTCTAAAGCGGCATCAGTGTCAGCGACATTATTATAAGATAATTCTTTGCCCTGCAACTGTTTGGCCGTTGCGATACCGCCGGGTTCGGGAGCCGTTTCGGCATAAAAGGCCGCTTTTTGGTGCGGGTTTTCGCCATAGCGCATGGCTTGCACTTGTTGATATTGTAGAGAAAGGGTGGGCGGAAATGCCAGATTTTCTTCACCACTGTCAAGCCCCAAATAGTTGGCTATGATGGAATCATAGCGGGCAGTGTGGGCAAAGACTTTACGTGCTAAAGCCAAACGAGTGGCCGAAGTGACGGCCCCCTGATTGGCAGCCATTTCTGTTAGCACCGTATCATAATCGCTGGACTCAACCACCACTGTGACGGCCGTATAATTTTTGGCGGCCGAGCGCAACATGGCAGGGCCACCAATATCGATATTTTCAATGGCCATTGCCAAGTCACAATCTGGTCGAGCAATGGTTTGTTCAAAAGGATATAAATTAACGACTAATAAATCAATCGGAGCAATGCCCTGCTCAGCCATGACCGCCTCATCAACACCGCGCCGCCCTAACAAGCCGCCATGAATTTTCGGATGCAACGTTTTGACTCGGCCAGCCATCATCTCTGGAAAGCCCGTATAATCAGAAACTTCCGTCACCAAAATGCCATTGTTGGCGAGTAATTGAGCGGTGCCACCGGTGGACAAAATTTCCACGCCTTGGGCAGTTAAGGTACGAGCAAATTCGACAAGACCCGATTTATCAGATACGCTGATTAGCGCACGTTGAATTGTGGACATAATAATTTTTCCTTTTTTTCACATTGGAAATTGGAAATTTTAACAGAATTAATGACTGATGTTACGCCGACAGATTCCAAAAAGAATAAAGGGCTTTCCTAAAAGGGATTGCTTTTATCGGGTTGGTTGGTGTTATTATCAACTTTTAAAAAAATAAATTGACTTCAATTCTTCAATCACCGATTTTTGAAAAAATCGGATTTCAGACCGGCCAAAAGAACAATCCGTTCCTGCTCCTAATCCCTTAACTATTCGGGTTACTTATAAGCTCGGTGCGTAACATCAATTAATTATACAGCACACTGGGTATATACCTTTTTAAAAATAGTTTTGCCAAAATAACTATCAATATTTCTAAAAACTTGGAAAAAATATATATTCTCAATCTGATTTGCTAAAAAATCGGATTTTTTTTCATTCAAGGTTTAGTTTATTACCTTATTAAGTATATAATAATTTTTATTAGTATTCCTATCTTGATAGGGTAATGTAAAGACTTATGGTTCGGCCATTCCAAAACGGGTTTTTTGAGATTTGACAATCTGGTTCAAAACAAGCATTAATCACACTAAAATTATTTCTGGTCCCTGACGAGGATTTTGAGATTTCATATCGAATTGAACTGACGTGACCTTTTGTCGCCGAAGGTTTCCATCGAGGGTGGAATTGGTTTGACAACAAGACCCATATATGACAAGCTTTTGACCTATTTTTTCCCTTCTTGAATTCTCGGTTTGGAATCACCGAACCATCAGTAAAGAATGAAAAACGAAAAGAATGAATATTTTCGGCTAAAGTTTGTTTTCCAAAAAACTTTAGTCCAAAAAAGACCTCTCATTTCAATCAATGCGGTTTTATAGCGTTTCCCGATTGAGTGAAGTACAAAGCAATAAAGTACAACGGATACTCGAAAGAAACGGATAAAAAAACCGGAAAAAATCATCATGTGACCAAAATGGTTTATTCCTAAAATCCGTTTATTTCGAGTATCCGTTGTACTGGGCGGCGACACGAGATGGCCGCGAGGTTTCACCACTGGCATCGGGGTTGGGGAGGTGTACTTCATTTAAACGGGAAACGCTATATAAGCCATTGATTTTGTCATCATTCAAATAAACCCATCATTCGCATGGTAACAAATGGTAAAAAGTCCCATATCGACTGGGGAAAGCAAGGGAATGGGTCAGTGCCACTGAAATAATGCCTTGAAGTAAGGGGTGTGTAACCAATTTGACTGGAGAAACTAAAATGTCAAGCGATTCTAATTTAGGAGAATTAGTGGAAGCCGTCAACCAAATCGCCCAGGCGGCTGGGGAATCTATCATGGAAGTTTATGCCACCGATTTTGAGGTGGAACAAAAAGATGATAAAACACCTTTAACGAAAGCCGATATGGCCGCACATGAAACCATCATCACCGGCTTAAAGAAAATCACTCCTGATTTACCCGTGTTGTCTGAAGAATCGGCCAATATTCCATATTCCGAGCGTGCCAGTTGGCAGCGTTATTGGTTGGTTGATCCACTGGATGGGACACGTGAATTTATTAAACGTAATGGTGAATTTACCGTCAATATTGCTCTGATTGATGATCATCAACCGATACTTGGTGCCGTGTATGTACCAGTGACCGGAATTGCCTATTTTGCTTACCAATCGGGCGGTGCTTTTAAGCGTTTGCCCGACCAGTCGCCGCAACCGATCCAGGCACGATCTTGCCCCGAAAATCACTTGACGATGGCCGGCAGCCGATCACATGCGGGGAAATCTTTGCAAAAATTTATCGAGATTCTGGATACTAAAGTGGAATTAATCAGTATCGGCAGCTCTTTAAAAACTTGTTTGGTGGCTGAAGGTCAAGCGGATATTTATCCTCGTTTTGGGCCGACTTCCGAATGGGATACCGCCGCCGCACAATGTGTGGTTGAACAAGCCGGCGGCTATTTAACGGATACCCAGTTGCAACGACTACGCTACAATACCAAAGAGTCGCTGCTGAATCCCTATTTTTTGGTATTTGGTGATGCCAACAAAGACTGGGCACCTTATCTGGCGGAAGCGCTGTCAATTCAATGAGTACCAAATCATGAATTTTGGAAGTTGGGGCAACCACAACGGATTTTGCCCCTTTCAACCACCATTCACGCCATGATCAACTTTTAGGTAGGGTGGGCAAAGTCTTTTCTTGCCGCCGGCTCATTAGTAAAAGTGACATTTTTTCCGGCGGGCGCCAAGTATACTTGAGCCGGTTGCAAAATTATTGATTGTGCCTAAACGATGAAACAATAACTTACGAGTAGCGATGAACAGATAACTTATTGATTTATGGTTGCGCGTTGGAGTTTTGCAAGTCCCTCACTTGAAACAGTTTAGCATCGCGTGAAATTCCCCAACCACCATTGCAATATTTATTCTATAGAAATCCGATTAACAAAAATCGGATTTCTTAATGAACGCTTATCAGATATTTGTGCCCTTTTATCCTAAAATTGATAGCATTTGAAGCAGTTTCTTGCTAGATTATAGATGTAAAAATAAATAAGGAACAAGGACTTTTTAATGCGAATTCAGAGCTAAAAACCAATCATGATCGGAACGGAACTGTTTTTGGTCAAATTGTTAAATTATTGAGCCTCTTGCAAAACTCTTTTTGAAAGTTTCCCCAGGTTTCACCAGTTGCTCTTAACATTCAACCCCTATCGGGGTTGTCCCAGGTTTCACCAGGGGAGAAAGAGGCTCCTTGGGTTATTCTTTTAACAATATCAACCCCGTAGGGGTTGAACGTTAAGAGCAAGAGGTGAAACCTGGGGTTTTGCAAGAGCCTCTATTGTTATTTCATTTAGACATTAAAAATAACTGATAATCTATTGATTTATAATTATTTATGTTAATTAATCCGGGTGTTTTTAGTTTTTTCATGACGGACGACTTTTGAAAACATTTGAGCCTCAATTCAAGATAAAATTTTTGGTTTGGTAGCCAGACTCTTTGACAATGGCGAAAAGGAGTACAAGGCGCGAAGGGTACGAAAAAACCGGGTGATGATTGAAATGTGTTAAGTTAACAGTGAAAAGATAATGGCATTGAGGTTGCATTATGAAATTGAATTGAAATTAATCTGAATCAAATTGAAAAAATCGGTATTCCTCAGAAATGGGTAGGAAAATCAGATTGTTACCAGAACAGCATATTTTTAAAATCTATTTAGATGACCAACTCTATCAGACATTAATTAACAGACATTATACCGATTTAAATAATGTTCGAGAGCCATTTAGGAAGTCCCAAAAAAATAATTATCCCAAATGCCATTTCATGCCATAAAGGGTAGATAAAAGAATGGTGGGCAACAAAAACCCGTTACCCACCCTACAAGAAAGACTGGGATAATTTATTTTTTGGATATGCCTTATCAGAAATTGGTAGGAAAATTATATTGTTACTAGAACAACATCTTTTAAAAATATTGGTATAGACTTTCAGAAAAAACAATTTATAGCCTCTCCGATTTGTGGTAAAAATTTCTAACCAAAATATTTATCTGACCAACTATATCAGACATTAATTAATAAGTATTTGATTCAAATAGAGACAGAATTTAAGAATTGGCTCTCGCGTCGCGTCGAGCCGAAGTTTCAGAATAAAATCATTATAAATCATGGAATTAATACATTCGTAGGACTTACGCATTGATAAATGAAAACCAATCTGCTCTCACTGTAAATATCTTATGTTTGGGAATATTTTGCGAACGATTAAACTTGACAAAATGGCCCAAAAATCATCAATCACAAATCAAGGATGCCTTGTATTATAAAAGAGAGCGTAAAAAAGTCAATCTGTCAATGCGTCATTCCCAATTTGGTTGGCCATATTGAAAAATTTTGTTTTGCTTAGGACAACGTTTATGATTCAGATCATAATCAGGTACCTTATTTAAAAATAATAAGAGCATTTCAAACAAATACTTAGCACCGTTAACCGGTTTATTATCAGAAACTTTTAAAAACCTCATCAACAAGGCTTGTTAATGATATCTGTCCAAAATATTTGTCTGGAATACTATAGAAAATAAACGAAACCTGGTACCAATTGGCATTGATTGTTATGATCAAGCCATTACCAAGGAGAACTTCAATGAAAAAACTCCTGATTTTGTTAGTTATACCACTCACAGTAGGGCTGTTAGCTAATTTTAGTTGGGCTGCCGATAATGCTCATCTCAAAAAGCTCAAAAGAACCAAAAGATGCAACAAATGCAATTTGAGCGGAGCCAATCTGAATGGTGTCAGATTAGTACGGGCAAGATTACGTAGTGCCAATCTTTCTAGGGCAAAGCTTCGTGGTACTAAACTGCGTCGTGCCGATCTTAGAAATGCGAATTTAAGTCGTTCCGATTTACGCCGTGCCAATTTGCGTTCAGCTAAACTGCGGAAAGCGAACTTAAAAAAAGCCAATTTACAGGGCGCGAATTTGCGCGGTGCCGATCTTAGGGGCGCCGATTTACGGGGGGCTAAATTTAAAGGAGCTAATTTAAAAGGGGCGAAGCTAAAGGGCGCTAAAGGAGGAAACTTTAAGGGGGCTAAAGGTGTTAGAACTAGAAGATAATTTAAAAATGAACCCAACGGAACCCTGTTGACATAGTGATGAACCTGCCATTGGAGAACTTCAATGAAAAAACTCCTGATTTTGTTACTCGTGCCCCTAACCGTTGGACTCTGGAGTGATTTGAGTTTCGCTGCCAGCAGTGCCCATCTCAAAAAGCTCAAAAGAACGAATAGATGCAATCAATGCAATTTAAGTCGTGCTAACTTAAACGGCAAGAGATTAGTACGAGCGAGATTACGCAAGGCGAATCTCTATCGAGCACAACTAAGAAGAGCAAGGTTGCGTAGTGCGGATCTCAGAAAAGCCAATTTAAGTCGGGCTGATTTACGCAGTGCCAAATTGCGTTCCGCTAAACTGCGGAAAGCGAACTTAAAGAAAGCTAATTTACAGAATGCGGATTTGCGGGGTGCCGATCTTAGGGGAGCCGATTTACGGGGGGCTAAATTTAAAGGCGCTAATTTAAGAAATGCTAATTTGAGAGGCGCAAGAGGTGGAAACTTTAAGGGAGCGAAAGGACTCAAAAAAGCTAAAAGGTGAACGGAGCAAAGATTTTTAAACCCGGTTCCCCAGTTACCAAACGGAAAAAGGAAACAAAAATCAAAAGGACTTAAAGGAATCAACGAAATCCGATTTTTGAAAAATCGGATTATCGTTAGTATTCCAAAAAAAAACCGAATAAATCAAAGAAATCCGAGCTAAGTTCAACTCATCGGATTTCTAGCCGCGGCTCTTAAGTCTAAGTCAATGCCATTATGGCTTCCAGTTCTTCTACTATATCATCCATTATTTCCCAAATGTTTTCACTCTTCGCCTCTTCATCCGCTTCCTCATCTTCTGGTAGCCAACTTAAATTGAGCCTATCGTTCTGTTCTGCCAAGGTGCTACGCTCAAAACAACGCCAACGTTCCGGTTCAGCTTCCTCATGGCGGGGAGACTGTCCTAACGGATCGTCACCATAAACCCTTTCAAAGGGCAACAAATGTTCTCGCGTTAAACGCAAATGTTGTCCAAACGTTGGAACGTGACTCCGTAAATCGTAAAACCAAATCATTTGAGTCTGTTCTTGAGGCGTTTGGCCTTTAGTGAAAAACAGTAAGTGTGCCAATGTTTTGCGCGGATAAAAAATCCCGCGAGGCAATCTGAGGATTGTATGTACAATACAAGTATCGAGTAAGTGACTGCGTACTTGTTGGGCTGGTCCAACCGCGTTGAGTACTTTATCAGGTAATACCACCGCCGCTCGTCCACCGGGTTTAAGTGTTTGGTAAACATGTTGTAATAAACCCAAAGAAGCATCATGTTTACCCGACTCATCCTCATAAGGACTGGCGAACGCAAGGGTACTCAATATCACATCTCCCAAAGGCCAGGCTTGCAAGTTAGAAAGTAAACTATCACCCCAACGCACCGGAACCAGTTCTTTATGTTCAATCTGATGTAACAAGCAATTCATCAACGCTAAACGTTGCAGCACTAAGTCGGGTTCGATAGCAATCAAACTGGTGGTCGCGTTATTGATATTATTCTGAATGGGCGACGTTTCCGAGACTTCGCTCATCACTTGAATATATTCGTTAGCGGCTACCACCAAACTGGCAGTGCCCGCTAATGGATCTTGAATTAATTCTCCAGCTTGCGGTTGTGTGAGAATAACCATCATATCAATCAAGGAACGTGGCGCGACTTGCAACCGATTATTGCCCTCTATTCTACAACATTTTTCTATCAGCATATCGTAAACTTCCCCTAAATCATCAACGGGCACCGCATCAATGGAATCTAACGTGGTAATCACAGTTGCCAATTGTTCTGGGCGTTTAAAAGAAGTATCCGCGTGTGTGTATATCCCAGCAATATGAGGAACAGTGACTTGACTGAGTTCTTGTATCGCGTTCTGATAATATTCATATTGTTCTTGACCGCTTTTTTGGATTAATATCTCCCAACTTAAATGGCTCGGTACACGGCTTGCGTCACCAAGATAGGGAACGATTTTTAACAACAGCAGCCAACTCAGTTCGGTCAAATAGTTATAATAAGAAATACCTTCTTGATGCAACTGCTTAGCCGGTACACAAAGTTGTTGTGCTATATCAGTAATTATGTCCATAGCCTAAATTTTTATCGGTTCATGTTATTAAATTAATAGAAAAATCGTGCAAGGTTCGCCTTGCACTCCTGATTTGTCGAATAAGCTTTAAGGAGAATGGTATGGAAAACACGCTAAAACGTTTACTCACGGTAGAAACTGAAGCGGAACAATTAGTTGCCAAAGCCCAATCCGAGCGTGAGCAACTCATCCAACAAGCGCTACAAGAAGCACATCAAGCTGAACAACAATTTAATGCCAAAATTCCTGAATGGCGAGCGAGTTTGTTAACCAAAGCCGAAACCCGTGCCACCCAAACTCTGGCCGAATTAAACAAACGGTATGAAGAACGAAAGCAACGTCTATATAACCTCGCCGAAGAAAATCAACCAAAAGCATTAGAAGCCGCAGTACAATTACTGATGCAGGTCGGCGAATCTGGAGAATTAGGTTTGAAAACCTGAATAAAACTTAAACTTCTACTCTTCAATTCGAGGTTCAATCAAGTAAGCCATTCGGTTGAGCTACCGGCTCATCACCAACCGGAGAACTGACTCCAATGAATAGTTATGCTTATCTCAATGCCCGCGTTTCAATCTTAGCCGGACAATTGCTTTCCGAGAAACACTTAACGGAATTACTCAATCAACCGTTAGGATCCGCCTCTTTAGCGACCAGTAGCCGCCGGTCGGGAGAATTAGATGAATTGCTGGGTGACAGTCGGGTCGATCATTCCCTGATAGAGCAAGCTTGGTTAACGCAGATATTGACCGATTTTCAAGTGCTCATTCGCCCTTTATCGGGTGCAGCGCGAGATTTGTTGATGTATTGGTTTCATAAATGTGATATCGCCAACCTCAAAACCATTGTGCGCGGCAAAATGGCCGGCTTGGAGGCGGACGCGATTTCAGCCCAATTGTTAGAATTGGGAACACTTTCGGCGTTGCCAATTGAACAGTTATTACGCACCGAAGACATTGGCGAATTATTGCGACGTTTAGAAAATACACCTTATGGTAATATTGCCCGTGCTGCCCGGCGCGTGTTTGAAAAAGAACATCAACTGTATTCGTTAGATGCCGCCATTGATCGCTATTATCTGTTAGGCTTTATGCAGCGATTCCGTGTACTTGATACTTTCCAACGTCAACATTTATTGCCGCTGATCAGTATTTTTATGGATCGCTTTAATCTGCTATGGCTGCTACGTTATCGGTTTGCTTACAACTTGTCAGCGGCTGAGACTTACTATTTATTAGTTCCCACCGCTTATCAACTGAATCGCACCAGCTTACAGCAGTTAGTCGAATTTAATTCGTTGCCAGAAGTGTTGGAGCATTTACCAGAGTCACTGTCCAATTTATTATTGGAAGTTGAAGATACTTTTACGGTCGATCAACGGATCACTCATAAAATGCGACAAGTTGCACAATCGACGCTAGAATTGCACAGTTTTACCTTGGCGAAAGTATTTGCTTATGTGCTGCTGCGCGAGATGGAAATGCGGCGGGCAATGGCAATTTTGAAAGGTAAACGATTGAATTTAAGTCGTCATCTTATCGCTACCGCTGCCGAATATTCGTCAGTGTTGATGATTTAACAATATGTACGGACGAAAAATGGAAAATGATGAATTTGATACCCAACGTTATTAAAATCCGTGATGCTTTCCAAAATTAATTTGTTAATATATCATTAATTGAGTCATTTTTCATTTTCGTGCTTAATTCGTACTTACTTATATAGCGTTTCCCGATTGAGTGAAGTACCAAACAATAACATAACTCCCCAACCCCGAAGGGGTTGAATGTGAAGAGCAAGAGGTGAAACCTGGGGTGTGTCGGAAAAACCCTCCCCCAACCCCGAAGGGGTTGAATGTGAATAGCCCCAGGTGAAACCTCAATGCCATTGAATTCAGGATTTTAATTGGGGTAACCACAAGGGATTACCCCTACAAAATCAATGAATTACGTAGGGGCAATCCTTTATGGTTGCCCTTAACTCAATGGCAGTGAGGTGAAACCTGGGGTGTGTCGGAAAAACCCTCCCCCAACCCCGAAGGGGTTGAATGTGAATAGCCCCAGGTGAAACCTGGGGTGTGTCGGAAAAACCCTCCCCCAACCCCGAAGGGGTTGAATGTGAATAGCCC
>Ga0233403_10000235_pt1 | contig 26158 bp, 10 predicted proteins | sample Na_oxic_1_MG_FD_179866 | JGI IMG/M metagenome (GOLD analysis project Ga0233403, IMG submission 179866) | Seawater microbial communities from Saanich Inlet, British Columbia, Canada - Na_oxic_1_MG | ecosystem: Environmental > Aquatic > Marine > Inlet | place: Canada: British Columbia | collected...
AGGTAAGGATGTAGGGTGGGCAACGTCTTTTTGTTGCCCACCATTATCAGTTATCAGTTATCAGTTATCAGTTATCAAGAAAAGTCTCTTGATATGAGTGTGACCTCCATTTGAGGTAAGGATGTAGGGTGGGCAACGTCTTTTTGTTGCCCACCATTATCAGTTATCAGTTATCAGTTATCAGTTATCAAGAAAAGTCTCTTGATATGAGTGTGACCTCCATTTGAGGTAAGGATGTAGTTGCCCACCATTATCAGTTATCAGTGAGCAGTTATCAAGAAAAGTCTCTTGATATGATGTAGCTACAAATAGTATTTCTTTAAGAAATGCTATTTGTTAAAAGTGCGTAAGTTACTTTCTGCGGCATCCCTGAATCGTCGTTCCAAAATATATTTTGGGTTCATTGAAAACGGTTATTGGAGTCCAAAATTTATTTTGGACTTTTCAAAAAAAAGTTGAACATCATATCAAAATATGTTCTAATATTTTTCCCCGTTTAAAAATCAACAGTTTGCTCCCTTCGTCTAGTGGCCCAGGACGCCGCCCTCTCACGGCGTAAACAGGGGTTCGAGTCCCCTAGGGAGCACTAATCAATTTTCACTCCAAATCCATTCACGCACTTTTTCCCTCCCTTTTCAAGAATAAAAATTTTATAAATTACAAAAGTCTTTGATGTTTTGGAAAAACATTTTATCTCCAAAACAATCCGCTTAGGGAATACCCAAAAAAACAACATACCCAAATAACTTGCCTAAAAATCAATTTGTTTCCACAAATTTTGGTTCAAAATTGGGTAATATGATTTTTTGGGAAGTCCCTATCTTTGTAGTTTGTTAAATTTTCGTTTCTTATGAAAAAAATCAATTATTGTAGCCAATGTGGTTCAGCACAATTAATCCAAAAAGTGCCAGAGGGAGATACGCATTCTCGCATTGTGTGTGAAGCATGTCACATTATTCATTATCAAAATCCTAAAATTGTTACCGGTTGTTTACCAATCTGGGAAGACAAAGTCCTGTTATGTAAACGCGCCATTGAACCCCGTTCTGGTTTCTGGACATTACCGGGGGGGTTTATGGAAAATAACGAAACCGTTTTGCAAGCCGCCGCCCGCGAAACTTGGGAAGAAGCCGAGGCAAAAGTCGAACAATTGCAGCTATACTTAGTCGTCAGCGGTTCCAATAAAAACCAAGTTTATATGGTATTTTTGGGTCAATTGTGTGATTTAACCTTTGCCCCCGGTATTGAAAGTTTAGAGGTACAACTTTTTAGTCAAGAAGAAATTCCTTGGGAAGAAATCGCATTTCGATTTGTACACCAAACATTGACTGATTATTTTCAAGATCGGATTAAAGGACAATTTCCAGTACGTGTCATCAGTTGATTTTATTATCCAATGGTGTCATTTTTAGTAAGATGGGCAAATACCATCCATCAAAATATTTTTAAGTTTGACTTTCAAGCATTACGGTATTTGCCCACCCGACATCTTCTCTCAATTTATCCCGTATAATTTCCTACCTATTACACAAGAACCAAAGCTAAAGCTTTGGACTCCAAAATCCCGGCTTGGAGTTCAAAGCTTTAGCTTTGGAAATCAATTGGAGTCCAAAGCTTTAGCTTTGGAAATAATGGACAAAATTATCAAACGTCGCCCCCAACCCAACAACATTACCCTGCCAGACACACTTCACCCCGTTATTCAAAGAGTGCTAGCAGCGCGTAATGTTAATGATGTCAGTGAACTTGATTATGGACTACAAAATTTACTGCCCTACCAATCACTACTTAATATAGAAAAAGCCGTTAATTTATTATATGAAGCCCTAACCAAACAATCTCGTATTTTGATTGTCGCAGATTTTGATGCCGATGGTGCAACCAGTTGTGCCACTGCCATCAGAGCATTACAACAAATGGGAGCCCAAAAAGTCGGTTTTTTAGTCCCCGATCGAAAAAAACATGGTTATGGCTTAACGCCTGAAATTGTGGAACTCGCTCAAAAAGAATCGATTCTCGCTTATACGCCCCCCGGCGAGGGCCCTGATTTATTAATGACCGTTGATAACGGCATTTCTAGCATTACCGGCGTAGAAGTCGCTCAACAAAAAGGAATGCGTGTTTTGGTAACAGATCACCATGTAGCCGGTGAACAATTACCAAAAGCCGATGCCATAATCAATCCCAAACAAAAAGGCGATCAATTTCCAAGCAAAAACCTTTGTGGTGTCGGCGTTATTTTTTATGTGATGATGGCACTACGAGTTCATTTACGTGACAAAGGATGGTTTACTCAACAAAATATTCCGGAACCAAATATTGCCTATCTACTGGATTTAGTCGCTTTAGGCACCGTAGCCGATGTTGTAGAATTAGACTACAACAACCGCATTTTAGTGGAACAAGGACTACGCCGCATACGTGCTAATTACTGTTGCCCAGGCATTCGCGCCTTAATGCAAGTCTCAAAACGGGATCAAAGTACGCTAATCGCCAGTGATTTGGGTTTTTATGTCGGGCCCCGTTTAAATGCAGCCGGGCGTATGGATGATATGTCTTATGGAATCAACTGCTTATTGAGCGATGATGACATCAGTGCCAGGCAACATGCTGAATTGCTGCAAATGTTTAACCAAGAACGTCGCTTTGAAGAAACAAAAATGCAAACCGAAGCCATTGAGATGATTACCACACTTGGCGATATAGATAAATTACCATTGGGTATTTGTTTATACGAAGAAAAATGGCATCAAGGTGTGGTAGGAATTCTAGCTTCTCGGATCAAAGATCGTTTGCATCGCCCAGTCATCATTTTTACTCATGATAAAGAGGATACAATAAGAGGTTCAGGGCGTTCTGTTGAAGGCGTACATATTCGCGATGTGATTGATACGATATCGACTCAAAATCCAGGCATGATCAGTCATTTTGGTGGACATGCGATGGCAGCCGGATTAACCATACAACGCGAACAATTTAAACACTTTCAACAAGCATTTGATACAGAAATTCGTCAATATTTATCAGCCGATGAATTACAAGGCACACTGTTAAGTGATGGCGCATTATCAGCAGAAGACTTTAATTTAGCATTAGCCGAACAATTAAGAACAATAACCCCTTGGGGCCAAAATTTCCTAGAACCCGTATTTGATGGTGAATTTGAAGTGCTTGAACATCGTATTCTAAAAGAAAAACATCTTAAAATGCAGGTACGTCCATTAGAAGGAGGGCCATCCGTCGATGTCATCGCGTTTAACATCATTGATGGTAATTGGACCGGAGAAGTCAATCGCGTACAACTCGCCTATCGACTTGATGTGAATGTGTATCGAGGCATTAAAAATCTACAACTGATGGCAAAACATCTGATTGTGAGCCAGTAGCTATAGCGTTTCCCTTTTGCATAAATAACCCCCCCTAGGCTGTGCAGTTTGATCATCGCAAGCTCCGTTACTTCGTTTCTCCCTCCCCTTCGACAAGCTCAGGGACCCCCTAACTTAGGGTGTTGATTATGAGCTTTTTTTCATGCTAAAAGAATGTCAACGATTTCTCCCTCCCCCTAACCCCCTCCCGCTGGGAGGGGGGACCGCTCAATGGTATTTTCCTATTTTTTGTTAAAAACGATAAATAATTGTATTATATATTATTTTTCATTTTAGCTCACAGATAAGAAAACTGCACGGCGCGGTCCCCCCTCCCAGCGGGAGGGGGTTAGGGGGAGGGAGAGATCGTGAATATCAAAAGTACATGAAAAATACACCTCCAAAAAAGCTCAAACTGCACACCCTAGGTAAGGTGGTCCCTGCGGTTGATGAGCTTGTCGAATTATGTCGAAGGGGGAGGGAGAGATCGTGAACATCAAAATAGCCTGACAAATCCTAGTCAAAAAAAGCTCAAACTGCACAGTCTAGGCTAGGGGGGGGGTTCCTTCACTAAATCGCAAAAACGCTATAATATTATGATATTAACAGATTTTATCTGTTATCCAAATACACAAGTTATTTAATTTTCATCCCTAAGTTTATGTATAATAGCATTATTCATCATTTGATGAATACGCAAGATTAACTCTTCGGCTTGAAAATCTTCTTTTTTAAAGATAATTTCTACATGCGAATTTAAACAAGTTTGTTCTTCCGCAGAAAGATTTCTTGAGGTCAGGACGACAATGGGGATAGAACGCCATTGCGCGTTATTTTTTAAATGTTCAAGAAATTCAAATCCATCCATGACCGGCATATTCAAATCTAGTAAAATTAAGACCGGTTTTTTATGTTCAATATGTGTTAAAGCCATTTGTCCATTTTTGACCGGTAGAATTTGTAAACCTTGCTCTTCTAAAAGCATAGTAAGCACTTTGCGCTGTTCATCATCATCATCAATCACCAGAACAACATCACCTACCTGTTCACCGATATGATGCCTTTTTAACATAAGCGGCAATTGACTATGTAGTACAGTTTTGTCAAGACAATCTATCGCACCTTTGGCATAACCTTCTTGTTTATCAATACTCATTGACATCATAACCACCGGTATGGAGGCTAACAGTGAATCGTTTTTAAGCATGGAGAGAACTTGCCAACCGTCTAATTCTGGCATGTTAACATCAAGCAGAATGCAATCTGGCTGGAGTTTTTTTGCTAATTCCATACCTTGCTGACCATCTGCTGCCACTGCCACTGCATAACCCAATTGACTTAAATTCTCTTGAAATAATTCTCGAATGATCACATCATCATCAATGACCAAAATAATACCTTCTCCCTTTAACGAAGTTTCGGTTTCATCTTCTACTTCGATGTTTGACGTTATCGTTTGGACTTTGACTGGTAAAGAGAGTACAAAAGTGCTGCCGTGTCCAAATTCGCTTTCAACCCAAAGTCTACCACCAACCATTTGTGCGAATTTTTGAGTAATAGAAAGTCCTAAGCCAGTGCCACCATAACGACGAGTCATCGAAGAATCCCCTTGCGTAAAAGGTTCAAACAACTTTTTCTGCTGTTCAACTGTCATGCCAATACCATTATCAATGACACAAACCGTCACCCATTTACCGTCACGCTTGGCTTCCAGACGAATTTGACCATTTTCGGTAAATTTTGCCGCATTGCTGATGAGGTTTAACAGCATTTGACGCAATTTTGTGAGGTCCATATACAGGTCACCTAAATGCTCATCATAGACGACGGTTAAAGTGTTAGACTTCTTTTCAATCAAGGGTTGAACCGTAGAGATAACTTCATTAAGCACGGTCTTAAGATAAAAAGTCTCTAACAGCAAATCCATTTTACCGGCTTCAATTTTGGACAAGTCAAGTACATCGTTGATAAGTCCCAGTAAATGCTTACCAGCACCCTGAATTTTTTGCAGGTCTGGCGTAAAATCCTCACCTTGCTCGAAATCTTCGGCAGTTTTCTGTAACATTTCACTATAGCCGATGATGGCATTTAATGGAGTCCGTAACTCATGGCTCATGTTGGCTAAAAATTGACTTTTGGCTTGGTTAGCAGCTTCAGATTGTTGACGTGCTTGTTCGGCTTCTTGACGTAATTGTTCAGCCTCTTGACGCGCTTGTTCTGCAACCTCTAACATTTGTAAGGTTTTTTGATTAGCTTCTTTGAGATCAAGATAAAGCTGTAAGTTTTCTAACGCGCTGGTACATTGCTGGGCCATAATCTGAATGAGGTCTAAATCGGCTCGACTCAGGTGTCGCGCATTTTCTAAATAAACAAAGCCTATCGCTTTTTGATTGATTTCCAGTGCTAGCAAAAGTGCATCAGATGGTAATGTCTCGGCGACCGTTTTACCAAGTATTTTGCCCAAACAAATTTGTCGAATTCGCTCAAGTTCCTCCGACTCTTCGGTGGGTGCAAACCGCCCGGTCCCCGATTGAATCGTGACTTGATCCTGATTATCCGCTGTGATCACGAGACCACTATTGACCGTAGAAATCAGACTGTTTTCCCCTAAATTGCATAAACCAATGAGTTGGCTTAGCACACCATTGAAAAATTGATTTATAGATTGAGCATGGTGAAATTCGGGTATTGCTTCCAAAATCTTTTTTAAGGCTTTGCGGTTAGAATCGAGGGTAGTCAAATCACGGTAAGATTTTAGCGCGACGCGCATGGTGGTATAGAGTTTATCAGCCCTAAGCTCGGTTTTGCTTTTGTAATCATCAATATCGTAGCGTTCTATCACTTCTCGTTCTGGAGCCATGCCTGGTTGACCGGTACGAATAATCAGCCGAATCAGAGAATATTTTAGTTGATTGCGAATAAAATCGACTAATTGCAATCCAGCATCGTCGGTTTCCATCACAACATCAATCAAAGCCACTGCAATATTAGACTCGGCTCGCAATATTTCTCGCGCTTCAATACCCGACATTGCCTGTAATATCTGCAAAGATCGGTCTGCAAATTGAAAATCTTTCAAGCCTAACTGCGTCATGGCATGAATATCCATTTCATCATCAACGATCAGCACTTTCCAAGGTGGCAATTGAAGCTGAGATTTTTTCTCTGAGGTTTTGATTTCAGTGGAGCTACCATCTTTTTGTTTTCTGACGAATTTCATGGGTTATTTTTCCTGAATAGAACGACAAGGGTTGTAGATAAGAGACGTAGCAGAAAATAATTTACGCACTATAGCCATCCTAAATGATTTGTATCTGGTTCCAACGCTCCAGCGTTGGAATCCATCCGTGACGCTCCGCGTCACTCCTTTATAACTCATTTAGGATTGCTATATCAACATAAGCTAGTACCCCACCAACTTTATATTGATGGATAATTTTTTTATAATGCTTTGTAAATAAAAATATTTATTTTTTAAAATAAAGTTGTTAGGGTACTAGCTCGAAAAGAAATAGTATTTGTAGAAACTTCTATCTATTTTAAACGACGTATTCATGTATATTATTGACTGCTGTGTCCCTAAGAAAGGATTAGATCGTCGTCATGTTTGGGTTTATAGTAATTCCCGATTAAATAAAGTACAATTAATCTAGTTTAAGTTATTCATAATTAAATAAAAAGTTCTATAACGCTGTAACGCGTTAAACGCAAAAACACAAAAACGCTACAAATCCTTTCATAAACATACAATTCTTGTCGTTATTATTGAGTTATATGGGATAATCAATCTTAAACACAACACCTTTGCTAAGCACACTTTCACAAGTAATTGTTCCCTGCAATTGGGTGGTGACGATATTATAGCAAATATACATCCCTAACCCACTGCCGCCATGAGCGCGATGAGTGGTAAAAAATGGCTCAAAAATTTTGACCAAATTTTCTTGAGCAATACCTTTGCCATTGTCAGAATACTCTATGTGCAAGTTGTTTTCATTCATTTGGATGTTGATTTTAATAAGACCGGCATTTTGCCCTGAGTCAAAACCGTGTATCAAACTATTCATCAGCAAATTGGTTAATATTTGTTCCAATACACCAGGTAAACTCTTTACTTTTAACCTCTTGGGACAATCAAGCGAAATCTCAATGTTGGTATTTTTGAAGCGGTTATGCAAGGTGTTAATGGTGTCGTTAATCACCTCGTCAACTTGAAATGACCGCACTTCATCAGAAGTTTGGTCAACTGCAGTGCGTTTGAAACTGGTGACTAGGTTAGCGGCCCGTTCTAAGTTAGATAAGGTCAAGTTTGAACCCTTATCAATACTATCCAATGCGGACAGCAACTCATCCACATCCACTTCTTCTTGTGCCATTAAGCCATTAATTTTTTTGGCTTCTCCTGATAACATAGATGCACTACCAATGGCGACACCAAGAGGCGTATTGAGTTCATGGGCAAAACCAGCTACTAAGCGTCCGAGGGAAGCCATTTTTTCGCTTTGAACTAATTCACAGTGTAAGCGATATAATTTTAAATGAGTTTCAACACGTGCCACAACTTCTTCAGCTTGAAACGGTTTAGTGATGTAATCCACCGCCCCTAAGGAAAAAGCTTTGACTTTATCTAACACTTCATTTAAGGCACTGATGAAAATAATTGGAATATTATGGGTTTGTGGATCAGCCTTCAATTGTTGACAGACTTCATAACCATCCATTCCTGGCATCATGATATCCAGCAAAATCAAATTAGGTGGCGAAGTACGTGCCATTAACAGAGCTTGAGGTCCATTACGCGCTGGTCTCACTTTATAATCTTGTTCGCCTAAAATGCCGATTAAGACACGTAAATTGTCGGCTAAATCATCAACCAGAAGTATTGTTTCTTGTTTCATTAGGGCAACTCTTATTCAGATTCAGTTAAGGCTAAAATTTCATCATATCTAAATTCATTCGCTAGTTTAGATAAAGCATTCGCTAATCCTATGTCATACTCATGAGTTTTTTCAACCATTTTATCAATAACTTGCGGATCGCCAACACAACACGCTTGTTTCAATTGAGACAATAAATCTGGTGGCAATACAGCGAAATGAGCCTGATTGAGTTCAATGGTAGTTTCAGTTATGGTAGATTGTGCGTCTTCATAAATATAACGTACTCCAATCTGTTTGTGCATTAATTCAAAAATATCGAATTCACGGAATGGTTTGCGTAAAAAATCGTCACAGCCGGCTGACAAAACTTCTTCCCTTTCTTCTTCTTGTAAACTGGCAGTTAATGCAACAATAGCGATTTCTTTGGAAGAGGCTTTTATCTGTCGAGTCGCTTGCAAACCGTCCATTACTGGCATTCTGATATCCATCCAGATAAAATGGGGCTGCCAATTTTCTGCCCTCTCAATCGCTTCTTGACCATTTTTGGCTTCCTGTAATTCAAACCCAAACGGATTCAATAATTTTATCAGTAATTGACGATTATCTTTTTTATCATCGACAATTAAAATACGATAACGGGGTTGATTGGGTTCCAATGCTATTATTTGACGAGGGATTGATTGCTCAGATTCAAAATCGGCTGCATTCGCTATTTGGGTACGGATTGAGAATGTAAAAGTGGTACCCTGTCCTATTTCACTTTGGACGCTGATATCCCCCCCCATGAGTTGGACAAATTTGCGACTGATTGGTAAACCAAGCCCGGTGCCTTCTTGTGATGCGATGCCAGTTGCCGTTTGAGTAAAAGCTTCAAAGAGTTTATCCATTTCATTTTCAGCAATGCCAGCTCCAGTATCTCTGATTTGAAACTCTAAAATAGCTTCTTTCATGGTTTCTTTTGATAATGGCGGCGTAATATCATTGATATATAAATAAATACCTCCTTCTTGAGTGAATTTCAGGGCATTACCTAATAAATTAATTAACACTTGCCGCAATTTTTTCCCATCCGTATAAAGATAATGTGGTACGTTATCATCTCGTTCAATCTCTAATTGTAGCTGTTTCGATTTGGCCCGCAAAGAAAATAAATCCTGTATTTCATCTAAAAGGCGATATACATCAATATTTTTTTCATCCATAGTACTTTTACCCGCTTCAATTTTAGACATATCCAAAACATCGTTAATCAAAGAGAGTAAATATTCACCACTACGATTGATAATATTAATATTTTCTTGATGTTCTTGAGACAAACTTCGACTACGAAGCATAATTTGGGCAAAACCTAAAACGGCATTTAACGGAGTGCGTAGTTCATGACTCATGTTGGCGAGAAAGAGGCTTTTGGCTTGATTAGCCCTTTCTGCAATTTCCTTGGCTTGTTCCAGTTGGATCGTTTTTTCTTTTAGCCAATCGGTACGTTCTGCAACTTCAGATTCTAAATGATCACGGTGTTGTTGTAATTTTTGTTGTGCTTTTCTCTTATCACGTAACATTTGGTTAGCGTAATTCGCCATTTCAGCCAGCTCATTAAACCATAAAGCTTTTCGATCAATTTCTTGATCCGAGTTAGCGGCTTGATTGAAAAATGAAATGAATAAGGAAAAATCGTTACGCAAATAACGATAAAATAAATTAAGAAATAAGATAAATATAATGAGAATGGCACCGGTAATAAACAATGTATTTCGTATTTCTCTTTTTAAATTTTGGTTTAATTCGACTTGCAATTGAGCAATATCTTTTTCGATATCATCAATATAAACACCAGTACCAATCATCCACTGCCAATCAGGTATGCCCATAGAAAAAGACACTTTCGCTCTTTCTTCACCAGTATCCGGTTTTTTCCAGGAATAATAAAGGAAATCTCCGGTTTGGGTTTTGGAAGTAGCGATGAGATTTTGAACCACTTTAACTCCTTTGGAATCTTCAAAATTCCAAATATTTTTACCAATTAACTGGGGTTGAGTGCCGTGCATTAAAACCACACCTTTCCAATTATCGACAAATAAATAGCCATTTTTTCCATAGCGAATTTTGCCAATTTCTTCGAGCAATTCTTTTTGAGTTTGTGCTTCAATATCACTCACATATACACCAGTACCTATAAACCAATCATAAGGTTCAAAATGTTTGATAAAAGTCATTTTAGCAAATTCCTGCTGCTTGGTGGTATTAGGCTTAGTCCAGGTGTAGCGATAAAAACCTTCAGAAGATTCCTTAATAATTTTTATCATCTCTTGAATAATATAGCGTCCTTGCATATCTTGATGATTCAATAACTTTTGTCCTTCCAACTCTGGTCTATCCGCAATAAGAATGGGAATACCACTGAATTGATAAATAAAATAATATCCCTGACCTTGAGCAAAACGAATGGGTCTTAACGCTTCCCTAATCATCGTTTGAATTTCTAGCGTGCTTTTGGTACTTTGATATTGTTGATAGAGGTGTTTAGCAAGACTATAAGCTTCATAAACTCGTTGTTTCGCTTTCGCAGCCGCTTTTTTCTCACTCAGTGATTTTTTATGCTGAATCGTTTCAACAACCCGTTCAACCTCACGTTTAATCATCTGCTTTTGTTGCTCAACATAATCAGCACGCATTTTATCAGCTCTTGAATTGAACTCTTGATAACCATTGATGATTTGAAAGGTGATTATGCTACCGACCAGGCATATAAGTAGGCTAATGAAAAATAGGCGTAATGAACTTAATAGTTTAATTTTTCCTTTTATCATATCAGTTATCAGTTATCAGTTATCAGTTATCAGTTATCAGTTATCAGGTATCAATTTAACCGATGGGGTTTTGACGCACTTTAAGGGGGATAAAAATCACCCCATACGGCAACGGTTCGTTGGATTTTTGCTTTAAAATACGTTCTTTACAGATTGTTACCCTTTTATCAACTTCTGGATTTTGGCGTGGATTAGCAAATCGACCGGTACCGGCTTGAACTATAATGGGTAATTGGTAATAGGGAATTGGTAATGGTGTGCTTTTGTCTCAAAAGAGTGCTGATTCTATATGAAAGTTGTGATGGGGGTAACCTCAATTTTATGTCAAGAAATGTCTTAAAAAACGACGTGTTTGTAGGGTGCGTCCTACGCACCAAGCAGATGGACCCTCTGATTAAAGGTGCGTAGGACGCACCCTACATACCCTTACATCAAATGGAGGTCACACCTGTTGTGATGTGATGGTTCTTAGTAATAGAGTTGTCCAGAAATAATAAAATCTTAATTTTTAACAGAAACTCCCCTAAACCCCTTTTTTTAAAGTGGGGTTAGCGTAGGATGTTTACTGAGAGCTTTTTTATGACTATTTTTTTCACCTGAAATTGATGTTTCGGGAATGAGGTACGAATTCCCGAAACTTTGCAAAATCCGGGTTTCGGGAATTCGCTTTAGCTCATTCCCGAAACATCGAAATTGGATGAAAAAAACCGCCAAAAAAAGCTCTCCGTCAACACCCTAGTACACTGTCAATCGAATTTTGTCGGGTTGTAGGGTGGGTAGAGCGAAGCGAAACCCACCATCTGACAAAAATTACCAGACAAAATTAAGTTGACGGTGTACTAGGGTTAGGGGAGGATTTTCATTCTAAAATTTTATTTCTGGACAAGTCTAATAATCAGTCGCTTTAAAAATCACCCATTACCAATTCCCTATTACCAATTCCCCATTACCAATTCCCCATTACCAATTCCCCATTACCAATTACCCATTTAGCTGGTTTAAATTGAGGGCCGCTGATACCCACCATGTATTGTTTCAACGAACTTTGCCACAGCAAGCGCAACGTCTTCACAGCCCGGTCGTGCCACAATCTGTACACCAATTGGCATCCCTTCTGGAGAGGTTCCCGCTCTAACAACGACACCTGGCCATCCGGTGAGATTGTGAGTAACCGTATAACTGTAAATCGGTAAATTGTCAGGGTTACTTGTTAATCCATGAGGATGACCTGGAGAGGCATTAGCTGGACTGACGATGACATCGTAGTTTTTCATGAACATCAGCATTTTACTGCGCCATTCATACCAGCGCATGATGAGCTGATCAAGTTCTGACACTGAGAGTGCGGGACTATCAAATACACCTTGAAGTTGAGGTGAATGTTGAACAGTGCCAGCTTTCTTTAGGATTTGCTTGATGCCAGCACCACTATCCCAAAGAAAGAAAGGCCATCCAACGGCAAAGGTTTCTTCAATGCCGGTGGGACGCACTTCTTCCACGGCAATCTTAGCATTCGCAAGAGATTTGGCTACTTTAGTGACCGTTTGCATCGTTTCCGGCGTAGGTGTTACTACACCGTTGTCAGTATGGAATGATATCCGTAATTTGGTAATGTCAATCGTGGCCGGATCATGCCAGGGCATAGCTATAATAGAAGGATCAATCCAATCGGGCCCCATAATGATTGGTAACAGCAGTGCTAAATCATCAACATATCGAGCCAATGGCCCCACTTGTTGGAAGCTATCTTGAAGTCCACCAAAAGGATAGATATGTCCAGTACGTGGCACTCGCCCCGAAGTCGGTTTAATGCCGACGATACCACATAGATGGGCCGGAAAACGGATGCTTCCTCCTAAATCACTCCCGATATCAAATGGCGAACCGCCGGCAGCGATAATAGCAGCTGCACCACCACTGCTACCACCGGGTGACTTGGTAATATCATAAGGATTGTTGGTTTTGCCATAAACGAGATTGTCGGTCTCGAATGAAAGGGTAAACTCTGGCGTATTGGTCTTGCCCAACAAAATAGCCCCAGCTTCTCTCAGCCGCTTGACCACAGTCGCATCTTCGGTTGGCACAAAATTTTTCCGACCTAATGTACCCCCAGTCGAAATAAGTCCAGCCGTATCAAAAGAATCCTTTATAGTCATAGGAACGCCATGTAAGGGGCCCCAATTTTCGCCACGAGCCAAAGCAGCATCAGCTTGACGCGCTCGTTCTATACTCTCTTTCTGATTTTGCTGAACAACCGCATTGAGCTTTGGGTTAACAACTTTGATGCGTTCCAAACAAGCACGTACCACTTCTTCAGAAGAAACGGCTTTTTTCTGAATAGCTTGAGACAGAGCGCAAACTGAAGAAAAATAAATGGGGTCTGCTAAAGAATGATGAACTTGATTATCAGAACCAGCAGAACCGGCAGGATTAGAGCCAGCAGCATTGGTAGAACCGGCAGAAGCGTCAATGGGCAAAGCTGATGCCAAAGTAGCACTACCAACTATTTTAAATAAGTCTCTACGAGAAAAACGATTATCGTTTTCTTCATCGTATTTCGGGAATTGTTGGTTGATATGTTCTGTCATCGTATTTATTCTTGTTATGTTGGTGTGAAAACGAGTGTGACCGAAATCTAATGTGAATTAAAATTATTAAAACCATTTTAAATCAATTATTTATATTGGAATTTAACGCTTTAGCTTTGGGCGACCTTGCCAAAGCTAAAGCTTTAGACTCCAGCAGACATCAAACTTCGGTCACACTCGTTAAAACGATTGAAAAAAATGTAACCATTGAAATTTCAATAATTACCTATAGTGTTTCCGAGTTTATTGTGTTACAGTATTTTTGAGTTAATATTTTAATGAGCAATGAGTTGAATACTATTAAATATAGCAATCCTAAAAATGAATTGTAGAAATATCCCATAGCAATCCTAAATGAGTTATAAAGTTTAAAAATCCGATTTCTTTTATCAAGTTTTTTAACAATAACACCATGAATTCGGCATCAAACCAAAATAAGTAGAGACAAGGCATGCCTTGTCTCTACAAAAAAAACTTGATAGTCGAGTTATATAGCAATCCTAAATCATTTGTAAAAAAATGTTGGGAAAAAATCCGATTTCTTTAAAAAATCGGATTTTTAAACTTTACAATTCATTTAGGGTGACTATATAATCGGATAATCAATCTTAAACACAACACCTTTGCCAACGGTACTTTCACAAGTAATTGTTCCCTGCAATTGGGTGGTGACGATATTATAGCAAATATACATCCCTAACCCACTGCCCCCATGAGCGCGATGGGTGGTAAAAAATGGCTCAAAAATTTTGACCAAGTTTTCTGAAGCAATACCTTTGCCATTGTCAGAATATTCTAAATGTAAATTTTCGCGGTTAAGTTGTACGTTGATATTAATAGAACCGGCTTGTTGACCCTCTTCAAAACCGTGTATCAAACTATTCATCAGCAAATTAGTCAAAATTTGTTCCAACGCGCCCGGCAAACTCTTTACTTTTAAACTCTTAGGACAATCAAGCGAAATCTCAATGTTGGTTTTTTTGAAGCGGTTATGCAAGGTGTTAATGGTGTCATTAATCACCTCGCCAACTTGAAATGATCGCACTTCATCAGAAGTTTGGTCAACCGCTGTGCGCTTGAAACTGGTCACTAGGTTAGCGGCCCGTTCCAAGTTGGATAAGGTTAAATCGAAGCCTTTATCAATACCATCCAATGCAGACAGCAATTCATCCACATCCACTTCTTCTTGTGCCATTAAGCCATTAATTTTTTTGGCTTCTCCTTGTAAAGCAGATGCACTGCCAATGGCAACACCAATGGGTGTATTTAATTCATGAGCAAAACCAGCCACTAAGCGTCCCAGCGAAGCCATTTTTTCACTTTGGACTAACTCTTGGCGCGTGTGAGTTAATTCCTCTACTTTGGCATTTAACTGGACGGTTCTTTCTTTGACTTTGGTATCTAAGTGGGCCATGACTTGGGCATTTTCCAATGAAATGGCTATTTGGCTGGACAGCATTTTTAATACATTGAGGCGTTGTGGCGTAAATGCACCCGTCGTTAAATTATTCTCGAAATACAGAATGGCCCGTAGTTGTTGTTGATAGACAATGGGAAAGCATAACACCGATTGCGTTTGATGCGCTTTAATGTAGGGATTCTCGGTATAAAGTCCTTCCCATCTGGCATCGCTTAATACGACATTTTCCTGAGTACGAGCGACATAGTTAATTATCACTTCGGGGAGATGTTCATCAACCGGCAAAGAATCCAATACGATGACTTCCTTTTTGTCTATCGCACTTTCGGCTTCAATGACCCATTTGTTATCAAAGGGCAAAATCAAAAAACCACGTTCAGCGCCGGCGTTTTCAATCACGATTCGCATCATTTTTTCGAGCAAACGGCTTAAGACAATTTCGCTAGCGAGGGTTTGCGCGGCTTTCATAACACTTTCTAAATCTAACCATTGTGAAGTACTGGTTCGAGTTTGTGTTGAAGCCAAAATGGTTGATGTGGGGGTAGTACTGGAAAACGGCATAGCCGGTATGTTTTCCGCCTGGGCTAACCATTTTGGATAGCGTTCTTCTAAATCCTTCACCTTGGCTACCGCACCCCATTGTTGGTAGCCATAGTGTGCTTCTTTCAGGTAAATTTGAGCAATCTTTTCGTTGTTTCGATCCAACCAAAATTTAGCGAGGAGTTCATTACTCAATGCCTCATTTTGAATGAATTCATTTTCCTTCGCCGAGATGATAGCTTGCTCATATAATGCCAAGGTTATTTCTAAGGGTTTACCAGAAATACGGGCAATTTCTGCTTCAACCAAAAGATATTTATGCCGGAAATTGTCGGGGCAATTGTCAGCCCAAATTTTCATTTGCTTTTGATTGGCTTCTAATTTTTTCCAGTATTGTGGTTGTTTTTCAGAAGCTTCTGGATACAGTGCCGTGAGTATCAATGAATGGTAAAAATTATGTTCAGCCACTGGGATAAAACTGGTAATACAGGTAATCCGTTGTTCGGCTTCTTGGGCATAGTTAAGTGCTTCAACCGTTTCACCGTACAAATATAAGAGTACCGTTTTTAAAATCTGGTAAAAACATATCGGTTGCGGACTTTGGTGAGAGTGACAAATTTCCAGATAGGCTGTTTCGCTCAGTTCTTCATGATGAAAATCAAATTTTCCAGAAGTCAATCCGGTCAAATTTAAGAATGCGAGTTGATAGCCTATGATGGAATCAGCTATCCACTGATTTTGGGTTTGTTGGCTAAATTGCACAAATTGGGGTATTTTGGCCAAACTATCGGTTAGAGGTTTTCCTTCATAGAAAAAATGAAGCACTTCAAAAAGTAGGCAGTAGCCGGCAAATTGCAAATCTCCAGACTCTAAACCCAGTTGATAGCCTTCATTGAGGAAGGAATGTGTTCCTTTAATGTGTTTGACCCAAGGATATATAACACCACCAATGTGTTGACAAACTTTGCTTTTTTGAGCGAGGTTGTTAAACTTTTCACTAACCTTGAGGGCGAGTAAACCAAATTCATAACCGGATTGATAATCACCCAACATAGGGCCAATAATCATTCCATAAGTAGAATAGCCATACGGACAATCTGATACATGCCCATATTTGAGAGAAAGGTTAACGATTTTTACGACAATGACGGTAAAGAGCAGTGGATTTGACAGGTAAGCTGCGGGGGCTACGTTGACAAGCAATTTTACGGCCATTTTTATCTCTGGTACGTCAACTTCTGGTTGGGTAATCAAGCTTGCAATTTCTTGATGTTCCCATGTTGCTTTTGCAGTTTCTTGTTCTTGATTGAGGATAATTTGCAAGTCTTCTTTAGGTAAGTCGATCCCTAATGATGTGAGTGCGGTTCGACTAGCTCGAATCGCTTCTTCATACATAGCTATCATGGTGTACTGCACAATCAGTACATTGTATATTTCGGCCTTTTCAAGAGCAGTTTTTGCTTGCTCCAAAATGAGGTGAATCAATGCTTCTGATTTTTCAAAATGACCATTTAAATACTCAACCTCAGCTAGCGTTTTATGCAGTGCTAAAGTTAAATCATACTGTTCAATCCAACTCTGGTGAGTTAAACAATTGAGACCAGCTATCAAATATTGCCTGGCAGCAGCGTAAGCGGTTGCACTTCTGGCTTTTTCTCCAGCATCCAAGTTTAATCTGGCTAAGACCATCTGTTCTTGCAGAACTGTTATTAACTCTCGCCCCATATTAAGATGATCGACTCTCTCAAAGAGTTTTTTTGCCGATTTTTCTATGGTGGCATTAGCCAATAATAGTCGCCCAATTTTTAGATGCACTGCTTTCTTTTGTTCGTCATCAATCAGCGCGTAAGCAGCTTGTTGTACCCTATCGTGCAAAAATTTGAATTGGGCGTTTTCACTCACCTCAAGACGTTTGTAGGTTTCATCTAAGGGTTGAATAAGCCCTTCCACAATAGCATCCCACAATACAGATAACGTCTCGTTTTGGTCCCGTTCATAAATAATAGCCAATATGGACAGGTCAAATTGATTACCCATGCAAGCGGCCAATTGCAATACTGCCACCGTTTTCGTTGGTAACTTGTCAATCTTATTAGTCATCAATTCAACGACGTTAGCGGTGATATTTTGGGCAGTTATCTGTTCAACATCCCACTGCCATTGACGTTGTTCAAAATCAAAACGCAATAACGCCTCTTGATACAAGGTTTGCAAAAATTGATGGGTGAAAAAGGCATTGCCTTGCGTTTTCTGGTAAATCAAGTTCGTGAGTGATTGAGTTTGCTGAGCAAAACACTTGAGGCTCTCTTGCAATAAATGGTTGACATCCTCTGGTTGCAAGTTTGCCAGTTCAATGGTGTTAATAACGGCATTGGCTTTTTGGAGTTCATCCACCACCATCATAAATGGGTGATTGCTATCGACTTCATTATCACGATAAGCCCCAATAATTAACAGCTGCCTAATTTCATCATCAAGCAGAATGCTTTTCAGTAAATCCAAGGACGCGGAATCCACCCATTGCAAATCGTCAATAAACAAGATAAAGGGATGTTCTTTATCAGATAACGCTTTGACAAAGTTCAAAAAAAACATTTGAAACCGATTTTGGGCTTCGGTGGGCCCAACTTCGGCCACGGCTGGTTGTGAGCCAATCACTAATTCCAGATCAGGAATAACGTCAATAATAATTTGGCCATTATTGCCCACTGCGTCCAAGAGTTTAGTTTGCCAATTTTCTAAAGTTTCCGCGCTTTCCATCAACAAATAACGACAAAATTTATTAAACGCTTGCGTAATGGCAGAATAAGGAATATTTTTCTGGAATTGGTCAAATTTGCCCGCTGCAAAATAACCGTGTTTTTCAGTCATGGGTTTATGGACTTCATGCACCAACGCGGTTTTACCGACACCAGAATAACCAGCGATGAGCATTATTTCAGTCGTGCCTTCGCTCACTCGTTCAAAAGCTTGCAGTAAGGTGTTGATTTCGTTTTCACGCCCATAAAGTTTTTGGGGAATTTGCAATTTGCCGGAAAAGTCGTTTTGTGCGAGTTCAAACTGCAAACCTGACAGGTCTTCAAGACCTGTCAGGTTTTCTTGACATTTCTCTAAATCCGCTTTAACACCAAAAGCGGATTGATAACGATCTTCCACATTTTTCGCCATTAATTTCATCACGATATCAGAAATAATTGGCGGGACTTCGGGATTGACTTCATTCACTGCTACTGGCGTTTTAGCAATATGGCAATGAACTAATTCCATCGCACTGTCTGATTCAAACGGCACTTTCCCAGTTAATAATTCATAAAAAGTCACGCCCAACGAATATAAATCAGTGCGATAATCAAGGCTTCGATTCATACGCCCGGTTTGCTCCGGTGAAATGTAGGCAAGCGTCCCTTCCAGTTGTTCGGGATTTTTCAGGCTAGGATTTTCACGCGGTAACCGACTAGCAATACTAAAGTCAATGATTTTCAGTTGGTTAGTGGCTTTATTCCAAACGACATTAGCCGGATTAATATCCTTATGAATAATATTAGCCGCGTGAATTTGGCCCAAAGCTTCAGCGATTTGGATGGCAAGAGGGAGAAAATCTGAGATAGAAATTTGTTTTTCTTTTTCAAAAATCGTTTTTAACGACTCGCCGCCAAAATCCTCTAGCACTATAACGAGTGTATTTTGATATTTTTCAATACCATAAGTTTTAACCACGCCATCAAGATCGAGACTTTTGGTGATTTCATACTCTTGCCGATAGCGGGTTAATTCCGCCGGCGTGGGGTAATCCTCTTTAAGGACTTTGAGGATAACCGGTTGATTATCCTTTTTTCTAAGCCCCCGATAAACGAGGGAGTTGGCACTTTCATAAATTTGAGTGCCAATTTGGTAATTAGGTAATGTCAACATAATTAATAAATAAACTACAAGGATTGTATATAAGAAGGGATTAAAATCAGGTATTACCACGGATTAAGCAATTACCTTTGATCCAATCCTTTCTTATATACAATCCTTGTAGTTATTATTGGTTATTTTTGCTTCAAAATGAGTAAAGTGATATCATCGTATACCTTTTGCGTATCAATGTATTGTTTGACATCGGCAACAACGGCTTGTTGAATTTCGGAAGCCGAAAGATGCCAGTTGCGACTGATAACTTCACACAAACGTTCTATTCCATAAAGTTCCATTTCAGGATTCCGTGCTTCAGTAATTCCATCGGTGTATAAAACAATACCTTCATCCGGTTGTAATTCAATGTGAGTTTGAGATACCATCTCAGCAATATCATCTATTACGCCGACGGAAAAACCTAAATCAAAGGTATCAATGCGTTCTACTTCTCCGTTTTGGCGTACTACCAACACATCTTCATGTTGTCCGGTGAGTTGTAACTGTCCCTTTTGGTAATCCAATAAAGATAAGGTGAGATTTTTATCCGTTCCAACCCGTTGCACATTTTTATAAATTGTACGGTTAACAATGTTTAGAAACGTCTCTGGATTATCAATACCTGCTAACAATAAGGCTTGGACTGTCGTTTGCACCATCAACATTAAGACACCGCTTTCCAAACCATGTCCAGTCACATCACCTATCCCGATTTTGAGATGCCCATTTTCAACCAAGACATCGTAGTAATCGCCACCAACTTCATCAGCCGGCTCCATAAAACCGGCAATGTCTAATTCTTTGATTTGCGCTAGTTCTTCTTCTTTGGGCAATACCATTTGTTGCAGTTGTTTAGCCACATCCAGTTCAGCCCCCATCCTCAGATTTTCTTCTGTCAACATTTCATTGAGGGCCGTGATTTCTTCGTTAGCTGTTGCTAATTGAACGGTACGTTGTTTGACTTTATCTTCTAATTGCGTGGCATATTGCGCGTTTTCCAGTGAAATGGCAATTTGGCTGGACAGCATTTGTAAAACACTAAGACGTTGTGGCGTAAAGGCCCCGGTCGTTAAATTATTCTCGAAATACAAAATAGCCCTAAGTTGTTGTTGATAAACAATGGGAAAGCATAACACCGATTGGGTTTGATGCGTTTTAATATAAGGATTTTCGGTATACAATCCTTCTCGTTTGGCATCAGTTAAGACCACATTTTCCTGAGTGCGAGCGACATAATTAATAATCACTTCGGGGAGATGATGAGAAACCGATAGAGAATGCAGGACCGGAACTTCTTCTTTGTCTATTGCCCCTTCGGCTTCAATCACCCATTTATCCTCATGCGGCAAAATCAGAAAACCGCGCTGGGCCCCGGCATTTTCAATCACGATTCGCATCATTTTGGAAAGCAAACGACTTAACACGATTTCGCCAGATAGGGTTTGCGCGGCTTTCATCACACTATCTAAGTCTAACCACTGTGATGAAGTATTGGTTCGAGTTGAAGCCAAAATAGTTGCGGTTGACGTATTCGTGAGCATGGTTGGCATACTTGGTGTACTTTTCTGAGCTAACCATTGGGGATATCGTTCTTCTAAAAAATTGACTTTATGTGTGGCTCCCCAAAGTTGATAGCCATAATGCGCTTTAGTCATGTAAAGTTTAGCAAATTCTTCCTTACCTTTCGCTAACCAAAATTTAGCGGCCAGTTCATTGCCCAAGGCTTCATTTTGAAAGAATTCATTCTTTTTAGCGGAAAGGATGGCTTGATCATAGTAATCCATCGCTTCTAAATCTTTCCCTTCTAACCGGGCCATTTCCGCCGCAACCAATAGATATTTAGACCAAAAATTTTCTGGCCCATTGTCTGACCAGATTTTCATCTGTTTCTGGTTAGCTTTCAATTTTTCCCAATACTGAGATTGTTGTTCCCCGGCATTAGGATAAAGGGCTGTTAATATCAAGGAATGGTAGAAGTTATGTTCTGCAATTGAAGTCATCCCCGGTATAAAGGCGAGCAACTTTTCGGCTTCTTCAGCACATTGAAGAGCCGTTAACGGTTCCTCATACAAATAGAGTATTTGTGATTTCAGAATTTGGTGAAAACAAAGTGCCGAAAAAGCTTGAGTGGCATGACAATTTTCCAAAAAAACGGTTTCATTCATGCCCTCAGTGTCAAACTGCCATTTATCAGCCGTTATGCCACGTAAGTTATTCATACTTAGTTCTGTGGCTAATATGGCATAGATAGCCCAGTGGTTTTGGGTTTTGCGGCAAAATTGTAAAAAACTAGGGAGTTGGGTTGCGATTGATTCCAATGGTTTGCCTTGATAAAAGGCATTACGCAGTTTGTGATAAAGAATATAACCCGCAAATTGAAATTCCCCGGCTTCTAATCCGGCTTGATATCCTTGGTCATTTAAGGCATCAGCTTCTTTTAACGTTTTAACCCAAGGTACGACTAGATTCAAAAACGTGCAGGCTTTACATTGACCACCCAAATGATTAAATCTTTTACTAATAGCCAGTGCTAATTGCCCAAATGCATACGCCGTTTGATAATCCTTCTGTACCGAATTAACAATCAGGGCATAAAAGCCATAACCTTGAGAAACCACCGGAATATAACCATAAGTCAAAGAAAGGTTAACAATTTTAGCGGCAATGACTGGCAATAATTCTGGATTGGTTGCATAACAAGCCGGTAGCATATTAATCAATACTTTTACGGCAACCTTTTTCTCAGGGTTTACCATATCCGGTTCTTCTATTAAAGTGGCAATATCTCTGCCGGCTAAGTTTTTATTCACTTGAGCAAATTCCAATGCTAAAGCACTGTTAAGCTCTTGTTCTGGTAAATTAATATTTAAGAGCTTTAACAACTGTCTCCCCGTTTTTATAGCCGCGACATATTCACCAGACATGGCGTATTGTAAAACGAGCAGATGATAGAGTTCTCCTTGCTCAAGAGTGGTTTTGACCGATTTTAGGGCTTGTTCAATCCAGTATTTGGATGGTTCTAAATCACCATTTAATGATTCAATTTCAGCCCGTTCTTGATAAAGAGCCAAGGTTAAAGCATAGTTATCATGCCAGCTAGTTTCAAGCGGTAAACCATCCATTGCCATTTTGACGTATTGCCGGGCGGATTCATAAGCGGTTGCTTGTTTCGCTTTTCTGCCAGCCTCCAAGTTTAACGTCACTAATTCAATTCGTGGCTGATTTGTCGTTATCAACGCTTGACCGATATTTAAATGATCAACCATTTCAAACAATTTTTCAGCCCGGTTTTCAGTCGAAATATTGGCTAACAATCGTTGACCGATTTGGAGATGAACTCTCATTTTCTGCTCATCGTCAATGAGAGCATAAGCGGCTTGTTGCACGCGATCATGTTGGAATTTAAAATGTGGATTATCCGGTTCTAAGTTTTCCGAGAGTTTATCATCCGCATTCGAGGCTTCAAGCAAATCGTCTTCTATAGCCGACCAAAGATAGGCTAAGGTATCAGTGTGCGTATGTTGAGAGATGATGGACAACGTTTTTACATCGAATTTATTACCAATACAAGCGGCTAATTTCACCATATTTTGCGTGTTAACCGGCAGTTGGCCTATTTTATTGGCCATCAATTCCACCACATTGTCTGTCATGGAAAGGGCTTGGATTTTATCAAGATTCCATTGCCACCTTTGAATTTGGGTATCGAATACCAGTAAAGCTTGTTCATATAAGGTTTTCAAAAATTCGTGGGTAAAAAAGGCATTACCCTGCGTTTTTTCATAGACTAATTGAGTCAACGGTTCTGCATAAGATGATTGACACATTAAAGCCTCTGCGATTAAGGTGTTGACATCATCTTGGGACAGGTTTTGCAATAAGAGCGTGTTTAGATTATTCCCACTCTTTTGGATATCGTCCACCATCATCATCAACGGATGTGTCGCGTCCACTTCATTGTCACGATAAGCCCCAATCATGAGAAAATATTGATTATCAGTATCCGTCATCAAGGTGTTAAGCAGATTGAGCGAGGCCGAATCGGCCCATTGCAAATCATCAATAAACAAAATCAGCGGATGGTCTGCTTGACAGATGGTGCGAAAAAAGTTTTGGAACACCAGATTAAAGCGATTTTGGGCCTCGGTGGGCCCGATTTGTGGAACGGCTGTCTGCGGGCCTATCACTAATTCCAGTTGCGGGATAATGTCGATTAAAACTTGCCCATTTTTTCCAACCGCCTTGAGGATGTTTTCGCGCCATTGGTTTAATTGCTCGGTGCTTTCAGTGAGCAAATAGCTGCAAAATTCATTAAACGCTTGACTGATGGCAAAATAGGGAATATTACGCTGAAATTGATCAAATTTGCCGCTGGCAAAATAACCGTGTTTTTCGGTCATCGGCTTGTGGACTTCATGTACCAACGCGGTTTTGCCCACGCCGGAATAACCAGCGACTAACATTAATTCGCCTTTGCCTTTCTCCTTTTGCCTTTCTCCTTGTTCCTGAGTAACCCGTTCAAAAGCTTGCAATAATGTTTCAACTTCCTTTTCACGCCCATAAAGTTTTTGGGGAATTTGCAATTTACCAGAAAAATCGTTTTGGGCAAGTTCAAACTGCAAACCTGCCAGGTTTTTAAAACCTGGCAGGTTTTCCAGACATTTCGCTAAATCCGCTTTAACCCCAAAAGCGGATTGATAACGATCTTCCACATTTTTCGCCATTAATTTCATGACGATGTCAGAAATAATCGGAGGGATATCGGGATTGATTTCAACTACCGGTACTGGCATTTTGGCGATATGGCAGTGGACTAATTCCATCGCACTGTCTGATTCAAACGGCACTTTCCCAGTTAATAATTCATAAAGCGTGACACCCAACGAGTATAAATCAGTGCGGTAATCCAAAGCACGATTCATGCGCCCGGTTTGTTCTGGGGAAATGTAAGCTAATGTGCCTTCCAATTGTTCCGGATTTTTGAGCGTGGGATTTTCACGCGGTAGACGACTGGCTATCCCAAAATCAATGATTTTCAATTGGTTAGTAATTTTATTCCAGACAAGATTGGCTGGATTGATATCTTTATGAATGATATTGGCTGTGTGAATTTGACCTAAAGCCTCAGCGATTTGGATGGCGAGGGAGAGAAAGTCTGAAAATAAAATCCCCTCTTGCTCCTCGGTTTCGACAAGCTCAACCTCCGAGGTGGGTCGTTGAGCTTGTCGAAACGGGGAGAGGGCCGTTTTTAAGGATTCTCCCCCAAAATCCTCCAAAATAATGACGAGCGTATTTTGATATTTTTCAATATCATACACTTTGATAATCCCGGTTGAGTCTAAATCATGAGTGATTTCATACTCTTGACGATAGCGCGTTAATTCCGCTGGCGTGGGGTAGTCTTCTTTAAGCATTTTGAGGATAACCGGTTGATTATCCTCATCTCTGACTCCCCGATAAACGAGGGAGTTGGCACTTTCATAAATTTGCGTGCCGATTTGGTAATTAGGTAATGTCAACATAATTAATAAATAAACGACATGAAAAATAAACGACAAGGATTGCTTATAATAAAGGATTAGATTGTGATAACGTTTAGGTTTTAATCCTTTCTTATAAACAATCCTTGTCGTTTTTGATTTCAATAAACGAGGGAGTTGGCACTTTCATAAATTTGCGTGCCGATTTGGTCATTAGGAATATTGATCATAGTTGAAAATAAAGTACAAGGATTGCATGTAAGCAAGGATAAATCGGGCAAGGTTTTGACTTATCCTTGCTTACATGAAATCCTTGTAGTTATTATGGGTTATTTTTGTTTCAAAACCAATAAAGCGAAAATTACCCGACAATAGAACGCTGACAAGGTACTAGACACATTGCGTATAAAGGAATTGAAACGGTTGAAAAAAGAGTTGCCAAAAAAAGAATATAGCAAATTGAAAGGTGCAATATGGGTTTTAAGAAAGAATGAGAAAGATATAAGCGTAGAAGATAAAGCGTGGCACTGGGGTCGTTCAATGGGATTGCTTCTATGAGTAATGGGAAAGGGGAAATGAATAAAGAATCAATTTGACCAAAAAACGAATAAATACCACACATTTTATTGAATAATTCCTGTTTAAAAAATCCTCTTTCCTTAACATCCTAGAACCAATCCCATTGAACGACCCCAGTGCCCCTTATCGTTATTGGTTATCAGTTGATAGCCCATTTCTTTTTCGACAAATCCGATACCCAATAATAAGCGCGGACGCGATTCATTCAAAAAGCGTTCGCCGTAGTTTTTGTCGCGGATTTGCTTAATGGCTTGCTTCGTCAAAGTATCCATTTGAGTACCGGCTTTGCCATATTTGAATTCCATCAAATAAATTTTGTCTTCTAACGTCAATACGCCATCAATCCGTCCTTTATCCGTTAGCACCTCTAAATCGATCTCAACCCCCATCAAAACCGAAATCATATAGAACAACGAATGATAATAAGCCTCTTGTTCAATGTGAAGCGGATACGGAATTTTAGCCAATAAGGCACGGATGAGGTTCATAAAACCGTCAATATTATCGGCTTGTAAATATTGGCGTAAACTTTTGGCAGCCGGTTGGATTTCTTCTAAACCATTTTGGGTAAAACTTTCAAACAGATAAGTGACAAAAGCCTG
>Ga0233403_10000236_pt1 | contig 26150 bp, 20 predicted proteins | sample Na_oxic_1_MG_FD_179866 | JGI IMG/M metagenome (GOLD analysis project Ga0233403, IMG submission 179866) | Seawater microbial communities from Saanich Inlet, British Columbia, Canada - Na_oxic_1_MG | ecosystem: Environmental > Aquatic > Marine > Inlet | place: Canada: British Columbia | collected...
CTTACAGTAATTACGTCATCATAAGTTATTGTTTTTCTATAATGGTTCAAGAGTTTTGCAAGAGCCTCTTATAATTACTTTTTAAGCTATTCTATGTAGGGTGGGCAACGTGTTTTTGTTGCCCACTAATTTTAAAAAAATTTTCCGCTAGGGCGTGTCATCAATTAAAAAACTGGACTTTTTAGTTATTGTGCGCTTGATGACCTCATTAAGAATTTATTGATAAAATTCAATGAGTTTCGTGGATTCGCCGCCAGTGACGATAAGCTATTCGCTAAACGGTCTAGGAGGGATTGACCTTGATTTAGTCTCATTGGTCATCAATTTTTTGGAAAAAAACTATTAGTGGGCAAGCGGGTGATAAGATCAGGATACCATCCAAGAACATACCGCCCGCTGACCCTACCGTTTATCCATAATACTGGTAAGTACTTGATTGTTAATAGGGTTTGCTTTTATCTAATTAATAGGGCAAAGCCAAAGCACTTTAGATAGCCTATTTTGTGAAAAATAAAAACGAAGTTCTTCATGGTAACCTTCTTCAAAAGTATTGTAGTAAACAAAAAAATCTTCGCTTTGTATAAGGGGCCTTAATTTATTTTTGACTTGATTAAATGGTGAACCAATCCGAATGTTTTTGGGCAACCGGTATTGTTGTCCAGTCAATATAAAGCTAACGACTATATTTGTATAGTCGGTAAATTCAGTATTGTGAAAAAAGTAAACAAAAATACTTAAACCATCATAAATGAGTTCATGTATTTCATCTATCTGCGACGAAATATGTCGATTAGGAATTTTTTTTATTTTCTCAGCGCGAGGTTTTCCCAACACTTGGATAATGTTTTGTAAGCTATTGTCACAATCTACAAATAAACCATTTTCGTACAATAGATAAATAGGGTTATTATATGGAGAGTGAACGGTACTCCTTTCAGAGTTTTGAGAATCGTGTAAGTTTTTTTCAGCTTCTGTTTCCTTTGGAATCGTAATCGCAGGAGATTTATTTTCAGTTTTTTCCGATGGAAACCACACTTGTGTACATGAAGTGGTTACTATGACAAAAACTATAAAAAGTGACCATTTATTCATATCTTTTAAAAGGAACTTAACTTTATTCAGGATTATTCATTGAATAGTGGTTTGGTGGGCAAGCGGGCGATATTTCATGAAAAAACCAATTGATTGCTTGATTCCGCCGGCTAGTTTCGCTATAGCCACCGAATTGAGCGGATATTTTATTAAAAATCTTCTGGGGCGTGTCATCAATTAAATAAGTTGACAAAATAGAGGTTGAGTGCTTAGTGCAATTTTCGCCTGATATGGCGTTTTCCGATTGAATAAAGTACACATTTTTACTTTAATGTGAATATCGATCTGAACAAGTCATTGAAAAATAAGATGATTAAAATTAATAATTTGGTATGTATCTACCAAGTGATTTTCTAAAGTATTGTTTTCATTAGATGAAAAAGTTTTAGCTCTTAATTCGCATTTTAATTATCAATTATTTAAATAATATAAATGTCATTTACTCAATCGGGAAACGCTATAACCAATCAGACCAAATCAAGGTCAATCCCTCCTAAACCATTTCACCAATAGCTTGTCGTCGCTGGTGGAAAATCCACGAAACTCATTGAATTTTATCAATAAATTTTCAATGAAGTGATAAAGCGCACAATAACTAAAAATTGATGACACGCCCTAATATTCATTTTAATTCTTATTTTCTAAAAAAAATAAGCGAACGGTGAGCTTATTTTAAATAAATCTCATAAAACTTTTTGTCGCTCAAGCACTTATCTCAATACACAGCAATTATAATTTTGGAACTTGTTAAATTTCAATAAGTTAAAAAGGCCAAAAACACTTGACTTTTCCAAGTTTATGCTTAAAAATTTTTGGCTGGAAATTATCCGCATTATAAATGATGGAATTGTTTAACTATATGAGGGACATGTAAAACTCCGACCATGTATGCAACGATAAATCAATAACTTACAGTGATTATACTGCACACTGGCACAAATTAAACTTTTTTAGGATGATCTTTTGTAGGGCGAGATTGCTGTCAGCACAACATTTGAAATTGGCTAACAACCAGAAACCCTTTTTAGGGCACAATCTTTTTATTGCCCACCAGACTCATCAGAAAAGTTATACTCGGCGCGGGAACAAACTGAACTTTTACTAATGATGCCGGCGGGCAAGAAAAGACTTTGCCCACCCTACAAAAACTCACTCGTTAAAAAAGTTTAATTTGTGCCCGTGTGCAGTATAAGTTGGTGCCAGTGCCCAGCATAAGTAATCGTAAGTTATTGTTTTATCATAAGGGAACAAGAGTTTTGCAAGAGGCTTCATGCGATATTAAAATAAAAACCAAATTTAAAATTGCTGCTCAACACAACATTAATAAATGAATACAGCAACATTAATTACTTTTATTATTTACCTTGTTGGCGTAATAATTTTGGGCGTCATTGCCTATCGACAAACTCATAATCTCGCTGACTATGTATTAGGTGGACGACGCTTAGGCAGCGCGGTGACCGCTCTGAGTGCTGGGGCTTCAGATATGAGCGGCTGGCTATTGTTAGGTTTGCCCGGCGCATTATATGCTAGCGGCCTTAATCAAATTTGGATTGCTATTGGCTTGATTCTTGGGGCATACTTAAATTGGCTCCTCGTGGCAAGCCGATTACGTGTTGAGACCGAAAAGGCTAACAATGCCTTAACGTTGCCCGATTTTTTTCATCATCGCTTTCAAGATAATTCTAATTGGTTACGCATCATTTCCGCGCTAGTCATTTTATTATTCTTTACTTTTTATACTTCCTCTGGATTAGTGAGCGGCGCGAGATTGTTTGAAGGGAGTTTTGGCTTTAATTACACCACCGCATTATGGATAGGGGCTGCGGTTATTATGGCTTATACCTTTCTTGGCGGTTTTTTAGCCGTCTGTTGGACAGACGTTTTGCAAGGAATTTTGATGTTATTAGCATTGATTGTTGTCCCAATCGTCACTATTTATGAAATCGGCGGATGGGAAGTGATGACAACGCGCATTAGTCAGATTGATCCAACGTTATTAAATGTCTTCAAAGACATGTCCTTGTTAAGCGTTATTTCACTGATGGCGTGGGGACTAGGTTATTTTGGACAACCACACATATTAGTTCGCTTTATGGCCATAAAATCGGAGCAGCATGTGCCAAGCGCACGTCGGATTGGTATGTCTTGGATGATTATTTCGACTGCCGGTGCCGTTCTCACTGGTTTTTTTGGTATTGCCTATTTTGCTGGTAATCCATTAAACGATTCAGAGAAAGTATTCATACAGCTCAGTCAAGTCCTATTCAATCCTTGGGTGGCAGGCTTGCTGTTGGCCGCTATTTTAGCTGCCATTATGAGTACTATTGATTCACAACTATTAGTCTCTTCCACCGCCATTACTGAAGACTTTTATCAAGCCTTTTTGCGCCCCAATGCCAGTCAAACTGAATTAATGTGGGTTGGGCGGATTTCAGTTATCATGATTGCAGTCATTGCACTATTAATTGCTACTAATCCGCAAAGCACCGTTTTAGATCTCGTTGCCTATGCTTGGGCAGGATTTGGTAGTTCATTTGGTCCAGTTATCATTTTTAGCCTATTTTGGTCAAGGATGACGCGCAACGGTGCATTAGCTGGTATGATAGTCGGAGCAGTGACTGTGGTATTATGGAACGAATTCACGGCACGAGGCATGATACCCTTTACACTCTATGAAATGGTGCCGGCTTTTGGATTATCGTGTGTTGCCATTATTGGAGTGAGCTTGATTGATAAAGCACCTATCACAGAGAAAACATTTTTTGATATTTAATTCTATTTTATAGCCTACATTCCGCATACCCTTGATAACTCATTGATATTAAATATTAAAACAATCTTGATGTTGGCATAACATCAACCGCTCATTATTTATTATCAATAGGTTATGTGATTAATATGCTGAAAGTACGATATCTACATTTCATTTTAACTTATGTCATTATCCCGATTCATTTTACTCAGTTTATTGTTCAACAGCTTTTTTCAATACCCAGCCTTCGCGCAGGAAGGAGAACCGAAAATTCTCCGCCTTGCTATCAAACCCAGCGAACCTTGGGTAATGTATGACACCAGTTTGCCAGACAACAAAAAACAGCCCATTGGGTTTAGCATTGATCTCTGGCGAGGCATTGCCAAAAAGATCGGCGTGAAAACTCAATGGGTTTACACCAAAAATGTTCCCGATCTTTTGAAGACGGTGCAAGAAGGCCGGGCGGAAGCCGGCATATCCGCCATTACCATTCGTAGTGATCGAGAACAAGTGGTCGATTTTTCCACGTCCATGTTTGAATTAGGCCTACAAATCATGGTCAGAGAAGAAACTGGCCTTGGTTCTCCTGTCAGCGTATTAATAGAAGAAATCAGCCAGTTTTTGACCCTAGAAAATTTACTCTTTTTTTTACTAGCCCTGTTTTGCGTAACCAATCTCAGATGGTGGGTTGATAGATGGGCACCTTCTGAATCCCAAACCTTTTCCAAACACTACTGGCTTGGATTGTATGAGGCATTTTGGTGGTCCCTGACCATGTTACTGACTTGGGAAACTCCTAAAAATAAAGGACTCGCTAGAGCCATTGATCTGACTTGGCACCTAATTGGCTTAATTGCGCTGAGCGTCTTAACCGGTGTTATCGCTGCCGCTTTGACCATTCAAGCAGTTGGAGGTGCCATCACCAGTGAAAAAGATTTACCGGACAAGCCAGTTGCTGCGGTCGCTACTGATGCACCTAAAGATTATTTAAATAAGATAGGCGCACGGGTGGTACCGGTGAAGAGTTTAGATGAAGGTATTGAAATGCTCCTAAAAGGTAAAGTTGAAGCATTGGTACATGATGGACCTCGACTTCTCTATCTTGCCAAAAAAATCAATCATGATCGCAAACTGGAATCCAAACCTGGCGTATTAGTCCTTCCGGCCGTTTTTAATCACCAAAACTATGGGATAGTTTTACCAAATGGCAGCGAATATTTAGAACCTGTCAACTTAGCCCTACTCAAATTACGAGAACCTTCAGGCTTAGAAGATAGCTTCCATGAAGAACTGAAGAAAAAGTGGATACCACAAACTGATTAATGCTGGAAAGCTTCCCTTAATCCATCCTATAACTTTTCCCGATATGCTTAAACACCAAAAAAACTAACCCTGGTTATACTCAGAACGTTCAAGTTTTCGGATTTTTTGATATTGGAGTACAAAGCTTCAGCTTTGTTGTGCGGTTTGGTCTGACCGTGCGAAGTATATTTTTTCTCCCCCCAGGTTTCACCACCTGGGGCGAGTGAAATTATTTATCTGAACATCGATATCAATTCTTATTCAGACATTGTCTGATACAAAGATTTTCAAAAAACGGCAGTAAAATGTTAAAATATTTATTGAAAAGAAGTACCAGTAGCTTATACTCGACGTGGGAACCAATTTAACTTTTACTAATGATGCTGGTGAGCAAGAAAAGACTTGGCCCACCCTACCTAAAAGTTTTTCAGACTAAAGTTTCGCGAAGCTAAATTTTATAGTGATATACCTAGATATTTGTACCAGATTTTATCCCGATGAAGGTCAAACCGTATTAATCAGACTTCAAATAGTACAAAAATATAGGAATGTCACTATAGCCTGAAAAGTTGTGCCCACAGACAGTATAATATTTTAACAAATTTTACTGGGGAATTTTTTTGAGTACAAAAACTTGAATGAACCTTAAAAAAACTGCCTCCACACACACCGCTCGGTCTATTTTCAATAATAAGAGATCGTCGAAACTCAATCTTTTTCAACCAACTTTTTTAAACTATCGAGAGAAAATTTTATGTCCGCTTTAATTTGTGGCTCATTCGCTTTTGATACCATTATGGTATTCAATGATAAATTCAAGCATCACATAATACCTGAAAAGATGCACATCATCAATGTATCATTTCTAGTACCTGATTTGCGCCGCGAATTCGGAGGATGTGCCGGCAATATCGCTTATAACCTAAAACTGTTAGGCGGTGATGCTTTGCCAATGGGTACTGTGGGTATGGATTTTAGTCCATACGCGGATTGGATGGACAAATGTGGTATCCCACGCACGCATGTCACCACAATTGATCATTCTTACACCGCCCAAGCGTTTATTACCACAGATATGGATGATAACCAAATTACTGCCTTTCATCCAGGTGCGATGAACTTTTCTCAATTGAATAAAGTGTCTCAGGCTCTAGACACGACTATTGGTATAGTCTCCCCAGATGGGCGTGAAGGAATGATAGAACATGCCAGACAATTTACTTCCACTGGGATACCTTTTATTTTTGATCCTGGACAAGGTATGCCTATGTTTGACGGCAATGATTTGTTACAATTCACCGAACAAGCGACTTGGATTATCGTCAATGATTATGAATGGCAATTGATGCATGAACGCACCGGTTTATCTCCACAACAAATGGCTGCTCGAGTGCAAGCATTGATTGTCACCAAAGGGGGGGATGGTGCAATCATCTACACAAACGATACGGTTTATCAAATTCCCAATGCTCAACCCAAAGCGGTTAACGATCCAACCGGTTGCGGAGATGCATTTCGCGGTGGGCTTTTGTATGGATTGATGAAAGACATTGATTGGGAAACCACCGGACGAATTGCATCGTTGTTAGGTGCCATTAAAATTGAACATCATGGTACTCAAAATCATTCCATAACGCTAGACGAATTTAAACAGCGCTTCAAACAAAACTTTGGCTACACATTGTTAATTTAAAAATTTCGTAGGATGGGCAAGTTAACTGGCTGCAAGGGATTTTATTCAATCGTACCGACCTGACGACCGCTTGTCCACCTAACTGACTTTGCCTTGGGGCGCATCGTCTAAGCGCTTACCTGAAAGTTCAGTACTTACTACAACTGAATAACAATACTTGATTTAAATTTCAATAGAGAAAGTAAAATGAGTCTCCAAAATTCTATACATGGTGAATGGTCATCACGTTTAGCGTTTATTCTTGCCGCCACAGTTTCGGCTGTAGGCTTGAGTAATATTTGGAAATTTCCCTGGTTAGCTGGAGAAAATGGCAGCGGCGCCTTTGTTATTATTTATTAATTATGTATTGCCTTGATTGGTTTATCAGTGATGATGGCTGAAGTGATGTTAGGAAAACGTGGGCGTTGTAGTCCGATTAATAGTATGCTGGCACTGGCTCAATAAGCCAGGCAAACTCGCTTGTGGCAACTGTTAGGTTGGTCTGGTGTTGTTGCTGGGTTTTTGATTTTGTCTTATTACAGCGTCATAGCCGGTTGGGGATTGGCTTATATACCGCGTTTAGCATCAGGTACGTTTACCGCCGTTAATACGCTGCCTCAAAATGAAGTGTCAGGCTTTGTGGATTCGGTATTTGCTCAGTTAACGACTGATCCATTACGTTTACTGGCTTGGCACACGACCTACCTTTATGATAGTCACCATAATAATGGTAACCGGCGGTGTGCAAGGCGGATTAGAACGGGCTGTGCGAATTATGATGCCCACTTTGTTTCTCGTGTTACTCGTGCTACTGGGTTATGCTATGAGTAGTCCGAAATTCATGGAGGGTATCCGTTTTCTGTTTGAAGTTGATTTCCATAAACTGTTTTATCCAAATGGAGATAAGTTCAGTGGACAGGGAATCTTAGCCGCTATGGGACAAGCCTTTTTTAGCTTGAGTTTAGCAGCTATGGGTGCAATCATCGTTTATGGGGCTTACTTACCTAAACATGCTTCCATCGCACAAACAACGGCGGTTGTGATAACTGATACTTTTGTCGCCATCTTAGTAGCAGCCGGATTATTTTTCCGATTGTTTTCAGTAATGGTTTAGAGCCTGATGCTGGAGTGGGTTTGGTATTCAAGACGTTACCCATCGCGTTTGGACAAATGCCATTTGGGAGTTTGTTTGGAAGTTTATTTTTTGTGTTATTAGCTCTCGCGGCATGGAGTTCGGCCATTTCATTGATTGAGCCAGCAGTAGCATGGTTAGTTGAAACAGGTAAGTTCAATCGCATTACTGCCACAATAGGGTATAGCCGCTTGGTTGGTAGGTTTCGCCACCGTATTTTCATTTATTTAATATTTGGAGCGATGTTAAACCCTTATCTATGTTTTCAGAGTTTCAAGACAAAACCTTATTTATAATCGGATTGATTACTTGACTTCCAATATCATGCTACCACTTGGAGGACTCTTTATTGCCATTTTTGTGGCTTGGTTAATGAAACGTCAGACAGTGACAGAGGAATTAGGGACATCGCCTCATCATTTTGGTTACCGTCTCTGGCAATTCATGTTACGTTATGTGACACCAATCGGTGTTGGTTTTGTGTTTTTAAATGCCATAGGGGTGTTTTCGTGATTTATATTGACAAATCAGCAATTGTTCCTTTTTCTACTGATGACATGTTTGCTTTAGTCAATGATATAGCTAATTATCCCAAGTTTTTACCATGGTGCAAATCGGTCACGGTACACTCAAATACGGATTCCAAAATAGTTGCCACCATATCGATGGGTGGTGCTGGTTTAGAAAAGTCCTTTACAACTTCCAATGTCATCAAACCCGGTGAACGGATAGAAATGCAGTTGCTTGAAGGACCCTTTAATCATTTGCAAGGAGGATGGAATTTTTATACTCTGGGAGACGCGGGGTGTAAAATTTCCTTGAAGCTCAATTTTGAAATTTATAATCCATTGCTACGCATGAGTTTAGAGCCAGTCTTTACCAAAATAGCAAATACTTTGGTTGATGCTTTTGTTGAAAGGGCTAATGAATTACATGGAAAAGTCTGATAGCATTCATGTTGAAGTCGCTTATGCCACCAAAAAGGAACAGGTTATTATTTCTTTAGAGATTCCTGAAGCCAGTACCGCGCAACAAGCCATTGAAAACTCTAAAATTTTAGAAAGATTTCAAGAAATTGACTTAAACAAAAATAGGATCGGTATTTTCAGTAAACCTTGTACTTTAAGTACCGAATTGCGCGAAGGTGATCGCGTTGAAATTTATCGCCCTCTGATTGCCGATCCTAAAGAAATTCGTAAACAGCGATCGGCTCAAGGCAAACATATGAAAAAGGGAAGTTAATTGCTGAAGCACAAGTTTTCAGGTATTATGAATTTTAGGTAGGGTGGGCAACCGGTTTTTAGTTGCCCACCAATTCATGCTTCAGCATAAATTTAATATCGGCATGATTTTGTAGAGATGATTCAAAAATCTGTTTGGGTAACATCAGTTAATAACTGATGTTGCCCACTCAAATTCCATAATCTGTTCGCTGGCACTGGTTCAGTTCAATCCAATAAAGATGGCTAGATATGCTTTGATTACCTTGATAAACAAGCCGAATACTGATCTTTAAATATATAATTTTAAGTTATTGATTTTTATATGTTTTACACAGAAATTAACCAGTGCCGAAAATCCTGAATCAGACAAATTAGAACTAGAGTGCGTAACATCAGTTAGTAAAAACAATGAGTTATTGTTAAAATGAAATTTTTGTCCGGTGCAGAGATCAAAATAATAATTATTTATATCACTACTTTTGGGGCACTACCCGATTTTTAACGGGTTCTAAGAATTGGTATTAACTTTCTTGAGCAATCCTTTCAATTCTGGAATACACGAACCACAATTGCTTCCGGCTTTTAATTTTTTCCCAATTTGTTCTGGAGTACACAAACCTTGTTCATAAATCCCTTTTAGTAACTCATTACGCCCCACATTAAAACAGGCACAAATCGTACTATCTCTTTGTTCATCAGCTTGTCCCGTCAATAAACCTAAACGCTCGGCTGGGGTTAAACTGTCTCTGGTAAAGAGCGTAATTAAACCTTGACGTGCTGGCAAATTTTCATCTTTACCGATAAACACACAAATATTTAATTGTCCTTCGATGATGTTAGCGCAACGATAACGTCCGGTTGCACGATCTTGGTATTCTAACCATTCCAGGTTTTCCCCAAAATGTTGATGTACCCAATCCGCCCAGTTATCTGGGCGAGTTTCGCCGGCTAATTCATAGTGCCAACCATTATCACTGACTATTTTGACCCAATAATCAAGGTGATCGTCAGGTAATGTTAGGGGATGTTTGGATAAAATAAAACCTTGCCACGCCTGACGATAGGGCGCAATCCGTACCGGGGTATGTTTAAATTCGGGTTGTCCGGAAATGGGATCGGTGTTGGACATGATAAGGGCATCAATGCCAGCGCAACTGCTATTTTGCCCATTAAAGTGCATAGGTACAAACACATTGCCGATTTGTTGCTGCTGACTGACTTTAGCACGCCCAAGCCATTTACCTAAGCGACTGGTGATCTGGACTAAACTACCATCACTAATATTCGTCGTTTGAGCATCATCGGGATGAATTTCGACATAAGATTCATTGATATGTCTTAATAAGCGAGCCGATTTGGCGGTTCGCGTCATCGTATGCCATTGATCCCGAATTCGTCCGGTGTTGAGGATTAATGAAAATTTCACATCTGGCAAATTAGCCGGTGGACGTGGTGTGATACTGACAAACTGGGCTTTACCACTTGGCGTAAAAAACCGTCTATCCGTAAACATGCGGGCGGTACCTCTTAAGCCCGTACAGCATTCAACATCTTGGGCATTTTCGCTCGGATCACATATGGGCCATTGAACGGGCGTTAAGGTTTGATATTCTTCATCAGACAGAGGCAATAAACCACTCAAATTTAAATCGCGGCTACCATTGTTTTTATAACCAGACAGGCTTGCATATTCACGGAAAATATCGGCTGGAGAACGATACGCAAATTGTTCAGCATAACCCATCTGTTGGGCAATTTGACTGATAATCCACCAATCAGGCTTCGCTTCGCCGGGTGCCTCTAAAAATGGCCGCAGCCTGGAAATTCGCCGATCCGAATTCGTCACCGTACCGTCTTTTTCGCCCCAAGCGAGGGCCGGCAATAAGATATGAGCATAAGCTGTCGTATCATTATGGCGCACACAATCGGAAACAACGACTAATTCACATTTTTCTAATGCTTGTTTTATGACCTGGGTATTGGGCAAACTAACCATTGGATTGGTTGCCATAATCCACACCGCTTTCACTTCGCCTGCCGCAATCGCATTGAATAAGTCAACCACTTTCAAGCCAGGTTCGATAGGGATAAGTGGAGAATGCCAAAATTCTTGGACGATGGCACAATGTTCGGGGGCGAAGTCCATGTGGGAAGCTAATTGATTGGCAAGTGCGCCTACTTCACGTCCGCCCATAGCGTTCGGTTGCCCAGTCATTGAAAATGGCCCAGCCCCCAGTTTACCAAGTCGCCCCGTCGCTAAATGACAATTGATGATGCTATTGACTTTATCCGTGCCACTCGTGGACTGATTGATTCCTTGAGAATAGAGCGTCACGACTTTTTCAGTTTGGGCAAACAGACGGAAAAATTGGACCACCATTTCTTCATCAAGCCCGCTTTGTTGGGCAATCGCTGGAATTGAACCACTTGATTTTCGTGCTGCTTGCAATGCGTTAGCAAAACCTTCGGTGGCATTTTCCAAAAAGTCATAATCTAAGTAATCATTGCGACGTAAAAAATCTAATAAGCCATTAAATAACCAAACATCGCTACCCGATTTTAGGGGTAAGTGGAAATCCGCAATTTCACACGTTGCAGTATAACGAGGATCAATAACCACAATTTTTAAGTCGGGGCGTTTTTCTTTCGCGGCTGAAATCCGTTGGAATAAAACCGGATGGCACCAGGCTAAATTACTCCCAACTAACACCAACAAATCGGTTTCTTCCATATCTTCATAATTACCAGGGACCGTATCACTCCCAAAAGCTCGTTTATAACCAGACAAGCTAGAAGACATGCATAATCTGGAATTGGTATCAATATTGGCGGAACCAATAAAACCTTTCATTAATTTATTAGCAACATAATAATCTTCTGTCAATAGTTGCCCCGACACGTAAAACGCCACCGCTTGCGGACCATGTTGAGCGATAATCCGTTGAAATTGCTGGGCAACTTCATCTAAAGCGGTATCCCAACTACATTGGGTACCATTGATTTCAGGATGCAACAAACGTCCCTCTAGTCCTAATGTACTCCCTAACGCAATTCCCTTAGAACATAAACGTCCAAAATTGGCGGGATGCGTTTTATCGCCTTGAATCGTGGTTATTTGCGTGTCATTGGTTTGGGCGATAACGCCGCAACCTACCCCACAATAGGGGCAAGTGGTTTGGATACTTGACATAAAAAAATCCTAATTTATGTAGGTAGAGGGACTTGCAAAGCTCTGACGCGCTCATTAAAAATCAGTAACTGACATGGATTATACTGTCCTCCGTCACAATTTGCGCTTTTGCTCGCTCGAAAAATTCGGATAATCCCCTTATGTTCAACGAGAAAAACGTCATTTAAAAAAGCGTTTGCGTTATGGCAGTGCGGAGTATAATATGAGAGCAGCTTGCAAACTATTTTTCCGGCCTGAAAACCATTACTGTAAAACAATAACTTACGGCTATATAATGACTGTAAATTATTGATTTATAATGTCACGGTCGGAGTTTTGCAAGTCCCTCTGTTTATAAAATATTTCAAATATTAATCCGGTTAATCCTTAAATCCGTGTAATCATGTTCGCCGATCGATCAAGAGTTTTGCAAGAGGCTCAAGATACTATCAAAGGCATCGATAAAAAATACCTCAATTACTCAATTGAATTAGGCTAAAAAAAGCTTACTAATAGTTGTAATGAGTTAAAATGTCGTTAAAAATGATCTTCAAAATAATAAAATAACTTTATTTTTGGAAATAAATTTGATAAAAAATATTACATTTTTAATTTTCAATATAACACATTTTTATAAATTTCCAGGAAAACTTTTCAAGGAAAACTTGTTATCTTTTTTGCGATTTTTTATGATTCTAATTGATTGTTTTTAGAGGGACTTGCAAAACCCCGACCGCGCCACTATAAATCAATAACTTACAGTTATTATGTCATCGTAAGTTATTGTTTTTATGTAATGGTTTTCAGGCATGAAAAAGAGTTTTGCAAGAGGCTCTTTATATTTTTATATTTTTACTTCTGTTGTAATTAATTGATTTATTTAGATTTAATTATCTGCGTTTTTCCGGTACTATAATGGCATTGAGGTGAAACCGGGAGAAAAATATAACCAAAAGCTAACCACATAGGGGTTGAATGTTAATATAGTATTCCAAGATAAATATCTTGACAGGAGTCCAAACTTTAGTTTGGATGCCCAAGAGAAATCTTGGACGATTATAAACAGAAAACCTTAATTATCCAATTTCTTTTTCTGGAAGACTATATATATGAAAGAAAAACTGATTTGTATTGGTAACGGCATGGCAGGTATACGTACGATTGAAGAGCTGATCAAGTTGGTACCTGATAAATACGAAATTACTGTTTTTGGTGCCGAACCTTACGTGAATTACAATCGTATTTTACTTTCGCCGGTTTTATCTGGTGAAAATACCATCGATGACATCATCCTCAATGAGGAACAGTGGTATCAAGATAACGACATTACCTTACACAAAGGACATACAGTTGTTTCTATCGACAGAGGACGGCGGCAAATTCAGAGTGATAAGGGTCTTACCACAAACTATGATCGCTTATTGCTGGCTACCGGGTCAAATCCGTTTATCATTCAGGTTCCCGGGCATACATTGCCGGGTGTGGTGGGTTTCCGAAATATCGAAGATGTTGATACCATGCTGAAAGTGGCCATTGAAGGCAAAAAGGCAGTGGTGATAGGTGGTGGCTTGCTCGGTTTAGAAGCAGCCAATGGATTGTTGCAACAAGGTATGCAAGTGACAGTAGTCCATCTACATGATACGCTCATGGAACAGCAATTAGATGAAGCCGCCGCGGCTTTATTAAAAAATGCCTTAGAAAAACGCGGCTTGACTTTTTTGATGGCAACAGAAACGGCAGCCATTTTAGGAGAGAACCAGGTTACCGGGGTTCGCTTTAAAGATGGGCTGGAAATTTCGGCGGATTTGGTGGTTATGGCGGTGGGTATTCGACCTAATATTGCCCTAGCGCAACAAGCCAGTTTGTATTATGAACGGGGCATTGTAGTCAACGATACGTTACAAACCTTTGATCCCCGTATTTATGCGGTTGGAGAATGTGTGCAACATCGTAAACAGCTTTATGGCTTAGTCGCCCCGCTGTTTGAACAGGCGAAAGTGTGTGCGAATCATTTAGCTTCTTTAGGTTATTCCCGTTATGAAGGTTCGACGATTTCGACTAAATTGAAAGTCACCGGCATTGATTTATTTTCTGCCGGCGATTTTCATGGCAACAAAAATACCGATGAATTGGTTTTTCAAGACCCAAGCCAAGGTATTTATAAAAAATTAGTCATTGAAGATAATCGCATCAAAGGGGCGGTACTTTATGGGGATACGCTGGATGGAAGTTGGTATTTTCAATTGATGCGTGACAATGTTGATATCAGTGCCCAACGTGATCGTTTATTATTTGGACAAGCTCACTTAGGGGATAGTGGATACAGCGACAGCCAAACCTCAGCAACCTTGATGAGTGATGCCACCGAAATTTGTGGTTGTAATGGTGTTTGTAAAGGGACGATTGTTAATGCCATTATTGAAAAAAACCTGTTTACTCTAGAGGATGTTCGGCTCCATACCAAAGCCTCTGGTTCTTGTGGTTCATGTACGGCCCTGGTGGAACAACTGCTTACCTTTACCTTGGGGAGCGAATATTCAGATTCGCCTAAAACCAAACCTTTATGTGGTTGTACTGAATACACCCACGATGATATACAGCGAGTCATTAGGGAACAACATTTAACCAGCATTCCAGCCGTCATACACTTTATGAACTGGAAAAAACCAGATGGCTGTCATGTTTGTCGCCCGGCCCTCAATTACTATTTACTATGCGCTTGGCCTGGCGAATATCAAGATGATGCCCAATCACGCTTTATTAATGAACGTGTTCATGCTAATATTCAAAAAGATGGGACATACTCAGTTGTACCCAGAATTTGGGGCGGTATGACAACGCCGCAAGAATTAAGGGCCTTAGCCGATATTGCCGAAAAATTTCAGGTGCCTACCGTGAAATTTACCGGCGGCCAACGCATTGATTTGTTAGGGCTGAAAAAACAAGATTTGCCAGCGGTTTGGCGAGACCTCAATCAAGCCGGTTTAGTGTCTGGACATGCTTATGGTAAAGCCTTACGCACCGTTAAAACTTGTGTCGGATCGGAATGGTGTCGTTTCGGTACCCAAAATTCGACAGAAATGGGCATTAAATTGGAAAAATTCACTTGGGGTTCTTGGACACCGCATAAATTTAAAATGGCGGTTTCCGGTTGTCCGCGGAATTGCTCTGAAGCGACGATTAAAGATTTTGGAATTGTGGCGATTGAATCAGGTTGGGAATTACATGTCGGTGGTAATGGCGGAATAAAAGTCCGTGTGACTGATTTACTGTGCAAAGTGGAAAGCCAAGAAGAAGTTTTAGAATACTGTGCCGCATTCATCCAATTATACCGTGAAGAAGCCCATTACCTAGAACGCACTGCGCCGTGGATAGAACGAGTGGGGGTAACTTACGTCCAAGAACGGATCGTTGATGATGCGGATAATCGCCAACAGTTGTATGAACACTTTTTAGCATCCCAACAAGCTGCTCAAAAAGACCCTTGGCAAGAACGTGCAACGGAAGGTGTGGCTCAACATGAATTTACCTTCTTAAATGTCGGTACTTCTCAATCTTCGGCAACTGATGGGGGCGCTTAATGGAAAATCGTATTCATATTGGTCATCGCAATGACATTCCCCGTTTAGGCTCACGAGTGGTGCAAACTGAACAAGGAGAGATTGCGCTGTTTCGGACGGCAGACGATGCCGTGTTTGCCGTAGCTAATCGTTGTCCCCATAAAAACGGCCCATTATCAGAAGGCATAGTGCATGGGCATACAGTAACTTGCCCTTTACACAATTTACGCCTCAACTTAGAAAATGGACAAGCGGTTGCTCCTGATGAGGGTTGTGTTGAACAATTTACCGTTCACGTTGATGCCAAAGGACAGTTGTTTTTAACTATGTAGACAACTCATTGAATTTATTAACGTACAATCAATTGGTCAAAGGCTCATGATATCTAAACCGGACCGGTTTTAAAAACCAGTCAGGTTTGGCATGCTACCGGTTAAGTACAACGAATGATGGGCCGATAAACGAATTTTTCCTTGAAAACTCATTCGTTTATTTATAGCATTTCCCGTTTGAATGACACTTATATTAGGGGGGGGTCATCAATTAACCAGGTTGACTTTTTAGTTCTTGTGCGCTTGATGACATCATTGAGAATTGGTTGGTTGATAAAATTCAATGAGTTTCGTGGATTCGCAGCTGGTGACGAGATACTATTCGCTAAACGGTTTAGAAGGGAATAACCTTGATTTGATCTCATTGGTCATCAGGCAGGCTTATATATCAGGCGAAAATCGATCTAAGGACTCAGGATTTAATAATCTCCCAAACTTGGGGTTCAGTAGGAACTGCAACATAATTCCATTTAGGCAAAAAATCATCAAATTTAATTTTCATATTTTTTTTAAAACCATCAGCGTATTTACGTCCGGTTTCAAAGGTTTTATCAAGGATAGAACAGAATACTTTCAGTCCTTTAGAAGTTGATGTCTTACCGATTAAATTATTGGCTATCTCAACCGTTTTGAAAATTGCTCCTTTGCAAGCTCTTGTAATATGAGGAAATAACCTATGTTCTATCGGATTGTATTTTGATGTGTATGGTGGATAATGAGCAATACGAATTTCAATATCTAAATCATTGGATAATTTTTGTAAAGAATCGAAGAAAATATAATAACGAGCATTATTACTACCACCACAATCACTTCGTTCTAACAATTTTTTTGAATTTGGATATTCAATTTGACCGTGATTTAACCACCACTGACGAACACATTCACAAGCAAATTCAGATGTATCATTACTAACACCTAAAGTTATATAGCCAACATTACGATGTACATCATATAGTCCATGAGGAACAATTTTTCCATCGGCTTGTGATGCAAAATCATGATCATAAACATTTATAACCTCTTGGGTATAAACTTTGCCTTCACGAAAGAAATTTCCGATTAATTCTTTTTTTTTGACATCCATACTCATAACCGGGTTTCCAGCATCATGATATTCTTGATCAAGTTGTTCAATTTGTTGAAATTGCTCGTCACGATCTGGAATGTTTTTTTTACCCGCTTCAGATTTGAATGCCTTACGACGACAAAAATTAGGTTTTTTCAACAATAGACATCTTTCCTAAATAGCGGATGGAATTTAATTATGTTAAAATACACTAACAATAGAAAAAAATAATCAAGAGCAAAATCCATGAAAAAATACCAAGAAATAGAAACTGATACATCTGAAACATTCAAACGGATGACCGGATTATCAAAAGACAACTTCCAAGATTTAGGTGAAAAAGCAAATACTTATATTGAAGAGGAAAAGAAACGTAATCCGTTGAAGCAGCGTGGTTTAAGAAAATCCAAACTGTCCCTAGAAGATGGTATATTGCTAACACTTTACTATCTTCGTCATTATCCGACCTTCATCAATTTGGCTGATGTTTTTGAAAATCGTTCCTCTTATTGCCACAAAATTTATTCTCGTTACGCCAGAATTCTGGCTAAAGTTGAAACACTTCCTAACCGTAAAAATTTGACTTTAAATCCTCCTGATACGTTGATTATAGACGTATCAGAACAACCAATAGAACGTCCGGTAAAAGGTCAAAAACCGTATTATTCTGGTCAGAAAAAAAGACATACCGTTAAGGTTCAAATACTTGTTTCTGCCATTGGAGAAATTTTATCTGTTGACTGTGCTAAAGGTAAACAGCATGATTTTTCAATATTCAAAGAAAGCGATGTTAGGATACATCCAGATTCTGAACTCCTTGCAGATTCAGGATATCAAGGTTTAAATAAGTTTCATAAAAATTCTATTATACCTCTGAAAAAGAAAAAGGGAATACCTCATACAGATGAAGCTAAAGCTCATAATAAAGCACTTTCAAAAAGACGTATTTTGATTGAAAATATTAACCGATTAGGCAAAATTTTTCGTTGCGTAAAAGATGTTTTCCGTGGTAAACATAAAAACTATGGTTTGACTTGGAGATTAGTTGCTGCCCTTGTCAACCTTAGATGTAGCTCTATTTAGGAAAGATGTCTAATTTATCAACTACTGTTACACTTATTGAAAATCCTTTTTCTTCAAGTTTTTTAGCAATAGCTGGACGAGATAAATTTGTCCATTTTATCGTTCCATCCATTGGAGAGCCTGCTGTATGATCTTCTATTACTTCTAAAAATGCTTTATCTATGCCTTCCATTGTTTCTATGATTGAGAAACGTCCAGCACCAGGTTGTCTAATACGATCATTTTTTTTAGATAGATCTAATTCTAAATATTGTTTACCATGTAAAATGGTACGATTATCACAATTAAACAGTTGTCGTATATAACTTGCCCCACCATAACCTAGTTTTGGAGCGATGATAGCAGCATAACGACGGCGGTCTTTTTCTGATAAACTATTATAGAAATCGCGCATTTTGATTTCAATTTCTGGAGAGTATGTTTGTATTTTCATGGAAGCATATGATACACAATTTGGCATTTATTACCAACTTAGTTTGGGATTTTATAAAATCCTCATTCCTAAGCACTCAATCTCATCTCTATTTTGTCAATTCATTTAATTGATGACACGCCCTATTTAACTCATTGAGAATTAAAATATAATTTGTTACTTCATTCAATCGATAAACACTATATTCGTTTATTTCTTAATTCGTTGTACTAAACAAAATGCACACCAAAAGCCAAAAGTCCCCCAAACCCCCCAACCCTCAGAAGTGGTTGAATGTTAAGATCAACAGTGAAACCTGGGGAACCAATTACCCAATTTTGTACACCTGCTGTGGTTGAGACTTACCTTTCAACGTGACCGGGGGTAAAGCTTCAGCAGATTCCCAAATATCTTCACAATTAATAGCTTTAAGCACCGATTCAGATACAATAATTTCTCCCCAATCTGCCAAACCTACCAGCCGAGAAGCAACGTTGACGGTATCTCCAATTACGGTATAATTCATATAAGTTGGAGAACCAACGTTGCCAACAATAATTTCACCTTTGTTAATACCTATACCTAAGCCTACTTTAACATGATAAACTTCTTGCCAAGAACAACATAAATGACGAAATTCATGCAACATCTCGGATGCCGCATGAAGGGCACGGAGAGCAGAATCTTCTTGAAAGAATGGAACCCCAAAGCCAATTAACAGACAGTCGCCTGCCATGTTAAAAATGGTTCCATCATAACGATAAGCGACATCGGTGAGCATGGTAAAAAATTCGTTTAGCAACGCAACAACTTCTTTTGGTTGGATCTGTTCTGACATAGCGGTAAATCCACGCAAATCGGCAAATAGTATCACAGCTTCTTGACGATTTTGTTGATCAACTAAAATTTCAGCCTTTTCCGGATTTTCTAGGATTTCATCCACCCATTTGGGTGAAATGTACCGCTTAAACATCTGTTTAAGTTGCTCTTTATGCGCTTTTTCCAATTGGTACCGTGTATGTTGATAACGGAGCAATGAACGTACTCGCGCCATAAGTTCTTCACGATTAATTGGTTTAGAAAGAAATTCATCAGCCCCGGCTTGAAGGCCTTCGATACGATCTTTTTGACCCTCCAATGAGGTGACCAAAACAACCTGAGTTAACACACTTTGTTGACGTGCTTTAATATTTTGACAGAGTTCAAAGCCATTCATGCCTGGCATTATTACGTCAGAAAGCACAATATTGGGTAATTGTGTTGCAATGATATCAAGTGCTTCTTTTCCACTATTTGCGGTCAGAACTTGATAACCTTCTTCACGCAGATAGGTAGTGATTAATAGTACCTCATAAGCTTGATCATCAACCACCAGAATTTTAAATTGGCTTGAGTCAGGCAAAGCCAGCAGGGACTTATCCAATGAGGTTTTGGTATTGAGTATTGTTCGGTTTTGCTTTGTTGTATTTGCTTCGGTGGTAATTGAGAGATTTTTTTTCTGGGGAATTATGGTTTCTGTTTGGACTTTTTCTTTAGCATCACGTTGGCTCTCTCCAAAAAGGTCAAGGATATTTTTTCTATCGTCAAAAGAGACGATAGTTTTTGATTTGTCCGGTTCAATATCCAATTTTTTCTGGTATGAACTAGAATCTGTTAGAACCATGGGTAATTGAGTACAATTCATCTCATTTTTCTGGCCGATGATTTGATCTAAAGCCATACCAACATAAATATATTCAACCTCCAGTTGCGCTAAGAGTGCTGATATTTCGCCCATATCACCAGCTTTGCCCTTTTTTTCTAAGCTAAAACAGAATTCAACTAATCGCTTAGCTCCCAAATAGCTACTGCTTGATTTTAGAGTATGAGCGGCAGTTGCTAAAGCATTCGCATCGGTTTGGGCGACAGCTTCACGTAGTGATTCTATTAAAATCTTGGCACTGTCCTTATAGGATTGCCCTAAATTTTTAATCATTTCAGCATCATCTTCACCAAGAAAACTCATTATCGAATCTTGAATGTTTTGTACCAGCAAGGCGACTTTTTCAGCGTCAACAAACTGCGCTGGTATTGATGAGGCATCCTTATCCCTTTCAGAGAGAGGCGGACTAATGAGGCATTCCTTGTTTTCTTGGGAGAAAATCGAAGAGATAGGAGACTCCGATGCCTTGCTCTCAGGATTCCAATATTTCTCCTGGCTGGATAGATTTTTGGATAGAATATCTAATGCTTTTTTGACTCGCTGATATTCTGTTTCCAGTTGAGCAAAAGTGGCTGCACTGTGACTTAAATCATGGTTTTTAGCCTGTTGTTCTAATGTTTGACAACAATTGACTAACTGGGTAGCGCTTAAGTTAGCACTACTCGATTTTAGACTATGAGCCGTTTGCCTTAATTGATTGACATCACCTTTTGCAATCGCTTCACTTAGCATGTTTCTTAGAGGAACCGCTTCATTGCTATAAGCTTGAATCAGTTCAACCATCAATTCTATATCCCCATCTCCAACAACCATCAACAAACTGTCTTGAATTTTCTGTATTAATTCTGCTATTTGTGTATCTTCATCCGTGATGACTTTTGGAGTCTGGAATTTATCATGCACTTGAATTGGTCCTTCAGTTTCAGGTTGTTCTGAGAGGGACTGAGTGAGTACTTGCTCCTGAATTTCCAAGGTTGTGGAAAGAGTTTTCAATGCCCTTATCACTCGCTGATATTCTTTTTCCAGTTGAGCAAAACTAGCCGCACTGTTAGTTAAATCATAGCATTTAGCCTGTTGTTCTAATGTTTGACAATAATTGGCTAACTGGGAGGCGCCTAAGTTAGCACTACTGGATTTAAAACTATGAGCTACTTGACTTAATTGATTGGCATCACCTTTCATAATGGCTTCGCGTAGCAGATTCATCAAGTTGACACCTTCATTACTATAAGTTTGAATCAGTTCAGCAAATAATTCTGGCTCATCTTCTCCAATGAGGGAAAATAAGGTTGTTTGAATTTTTTTTGTTAATTCAGTCAAGGGTTCATATTCGGCTGTAAATTCGGTGTTTTCACTCTCATCAGCTTCCGAACTAGCAATCTCTGTTGCTTCATAATTTCCAACTTCTTCACGATTTGACAGTGGAGGTATAGCATTATCTGTTATTAATTCTGATTTTTGAGTCCTTACCTCTTTTAAATGTTTGTCCGTTTGTTCATTCCAATCCTGATTATTGAGAATATAATTTAGTGCTTGGGTAACGAGTGCAGACTCAGAAATAACACGCTGTACTTTAGCTTCTGCATCGATCATATCACCAACACGTCCTTGTTGCTCAAGTTGTCTACACAAGTCAGATAGAACTGTGGCTCCCAAACTGGCACTACTCGATTTGAGACTGTGGGCAGAGTGTTCAAGTCGAGTAGGATTTTGGTCAACGACTGCAGCTTGTAAGTCCGAAATTAACGCCGCACTACTATTAAGATAGGTTTGAATCAAATCCTTGATTATAGGCTCATATCCACCGACTAATTCATGTAAGGCGGTCATAATTTCTATTCTCAAGGAACTGTTATTGGCACTTATCAAATTTTCCTTTCCAGTTGTTGCTTTTTTTCCTGAATGGGTTGTATTTTCCTGATGGCTATCAACAGATGACTGATAGCTAACAATTGAAGTGTGGCAACGTATAAGCGCTGTTTTTAACTCTTCTAGACGCACCGGTTTCGTGATATAATCATTCATACCAGCATCTAAACACATTTCCCGGTAGCCTGGTATGGCATGAGCCGTGACTGCTATTATATAAGGATAATTTTCTGAGGTATACCAGTGTTCACGAATGTATTTGGTCGCTTCCAATCCGTCCATTTCTGGCATTTGTATATCCATTAAAATCACATCATAAGATTGTCGCGCAAACGCCTGAATTGCTTTTGCTCCATTTTCCACAACATCGGCTGAATAACCCAGTCTCTTCAACAGATTCAGAGCAACCTTTTGATTGGTGACATTATCTTCTGTTAACAAAATCCGAAAAGGGTACTGCTGAGCTAAATTAGTATTTGTTTTCATATTGGTTTCAAAAAAAATTTGGTGTAGTCCGGCGATGTGAGTGATATTTTTTTAAATTTCCTCCCAAGTTTCACCAGTTACTCTTAATATTTTCAGGCTAAAGTGTCTAAGGGACACAGCAGAAAATAACTTACGCATTATAAATATACTGAACACGGTCAACTGAAAGTGATCTAAGCTAAATATTGACTGTTTGAAGTCCAATATAAATAAGATGAGGTAATTTGTGTGTTAGAAATTTTAATTCTTTATTATAGCAAACACGGCCATGTTGCCCTTATGGCACAAAAAATTGCTCGTGGGATTGAACAAGTTCCCAATTGCCAAGCACGAATACGTACAGTGCCTCCCGTTTCGACGGTTTGTGAAGCAACGACTCATGAAATTCCAGATGCTGGTCCGCCTTATGTATCCTTGGCCGATTTACAAAATTGTGCTGGTTTAGCATTAGGCAGTCCAACACGTTTTGGTAACATGGCAGCCCCCTTGAAGTATTTTTTGGAACAAACCAGTGGCTTGTGGCTATCAGGTGAACTGGTAGGCAAACCGGCTGCCGTTTTTACCTCAGCTTCAAGTTTACACGGAGGACAAGAAAGCACTTTATTATCTATGATGTTACCTTTACTACATCACGGTATGTTGATACTGGGTTTACCATACACAGAAGCAGATTTGCTGACAACACGTACTGGAGGTAGTCCTTATGGAGCAACTCATTTGGCCGGAACCGATAATAAAAATCCGTTATCAGAAGAAGAGCAAAAATTGTGCATAGCCTTGGGCAAACGTTTGGCACAAGTGACACAACAAATGAACCTTTGAACACACATTTATAAGGGTAACCACAACGGATTACCCCTACAATCACAACCATCAAGGGCATTCTTTTATGATTGCCCCGGATTCACTTATACAGCAACGTCACATCACTTATTCAGTAATAATCTCCACCCTTCGATTCAGCGCATCAATTTCTTCCTGAGTAAAATTTTCCGGATTATCCAAATGCACCGGCTTATCTTCACCGCGACCTTCGGTCATTATTTTGGCCGTAATGGATTGAAAAATAAGGTTATTTTTCAATTTTTTGGCCCTTTTTTCGGATAACTGTTGGTTATACTCAGGAGTGCCTTTTTCGTCAGTGTGTCCAACAAGCGTAATCTGATTGATATTGGTAAAACCTCGTTGTTTGAGACAAGTGGCGAGTTGTTGAGCGGCTTGTTGACCGGTAACCGTAAAGGTCGTTTTATCAAATTCAAATTGAACGGCTTTCAAATGTTTTGTCATTCGGATACCACGAACTCTGGAACGTATTGTCGAACTGCATCGGGTGTTTTCCAGTGAGGTTATAGGAGGAATGGGAGTCAATGTATCCGCAATCAATTGCGCTTTTGAGGCTTGTTCATACACTTTCTTGATTTCAGCCTCGGACGGTGCTTGTGGGGTAGCCGTGGGGCTGTCGATTAAATCGAGTGCTTCATTGTAATAACGGGCGGCTAATCGCCATTGTTTGTTCTTTTCAGCTTGCTTGCCAAGCTCTAATTTTTCCATCCACTCCGATTCACCTTCTTGTGTCTCACTCATTAGTTCATCGTCATCATCAAATTCTTCTTCTGTCAGTGCCGATTCTTCCTCTGGTGTGTTGTTAATAGTAGGCGGTGGATTGGAAGTTGGAAAATCATCAGGGGTTGGTTTGACGATGCTTTGTTGGCAAGAACAAAGAAAAATCACCAGTAATGAGGAACCCCCTTTCGTCAAAATCTGGCGGAATGAAGCCAAGGCTTTGATTTTATTAACGTCTAGTTTAATAAACATTTTACCTCCAGTAACTTGGATAGAGCAAAAATTAAGGTAAGTACTTATGCAAGAATAAACTGCTTTTGTTATTTTACGGATTAAAGTTTGGCAAGAATTTTGGTGAAAAATTGGCTTTTTTTGAAAAAAAGTATTCCAGAAAAAGAAATTGACCAAAGTTCCATCTAAGCTTTTGATTTTTCAGCAACCTATACCAATGTATTTATCTGGAATACTATAGCTACCATGGGCGGGGGGGAGAACTTATTCCGCCTTGAGTGTCATGCCATGCCTGTTTCAGTAGTCGCTGCACGGTTTTGGAAGAGGCCGCTTTTTGTTGTTTGTCAGTTTGTTGACTTAGGCTATTTTTTAAGGCACGTAATCCATGCCATATGTACTCTATTTTTATCCATAACCATGCCAATAAAGCACCATAATGTTTGCGGTAAAATAATAAAGCACTTCGCATTTGCCATAAACTAATTTGTTTACCGGCCGCTGAAATATTTAAAGCTTTCATTGTTTTGGAAGATTCACCTCCCAAATGAATAACCACAACATCAGGCCAGTACCAAATGTTGTAACCTTTGGCTTGAATCCGTTTACATAAATCAACTTCTTCATAATAAAGAAAAAATTTTTCATCAAAGTAGCCAACTTCTTTCAAGACAGAAATCGGCATAATAGAAAATGCACCAGGTACCCAATCAACAATAGCCGCTTGATTAGGATCTGCCCAAGTACGATCAACACGTCCAAAAAATCGTGAGTGAGGATACTTGGAGGACAAACCCGATAGGGTAAGAAGGTGATTGATTAAGCTGGGAAACATACGTGCTGAAGGTTGCCAAGTATTATCCGGTCCCACTAAACGGGCGCCTCCTGCCCCAATAGTTGGATCGGCTTGCATATAAGCTAATGCTTTGGTAGGAGCTTGCGGTTTTAAAAATGCATCCGAGTTGAGTAAGACGACATAATGTCCTCGGGCTTGGGAAAATCCAAGGTTATTGGCAGCGGCAAAGCCTAAATTTTCTTGGCTACGAATTAATTGCACATCTGGAAATTCGTGTTCAACCATGTCAGCAGAACCGTCTTGTGAGCCGTTATCAATCACAATGGTTTCATAGCTCACATCGCCGGCTTCTTTTATTAAGGTTTGCAAACATTGCTGTAGTAAATCGCAAGTGTTAAATGAGACAATGATAACCGAGATGTCTGGCTTGTGGTCTATGTTCATTTCTATTGTTTTTCAATCGTTTAAGTACTAAAGTATAACCGGTATTTGTTAGAGTGGTAGGGGGCATTATCGTGACAGCATTAATTTGATTCCAAATACCCCCATGTTTTAAATTTTAACTGGAGAGGGACTTGCAAAACTCCGTCCGTGCAACTATAAATCAATAACTTACAGTCATTATTTAATTATAAGTTATTGTTTTACCATAATGGATAAAGAGTTTTGCAAGAGGCTCTGGATAAAAAAAAATTTTCAAAAATC
>Ga0233403_10000237_pt1 | contig 26093 bp, 16 predicted proteins | sample Na_oxic_1_MG_FD_179866 | JGI IMG/M metagenome (GOLD analysis project Ga0233403, IMG submission 179866) | Seawater microbial communities from Saanich Inlet, British Columbia, Canada - Na_oxic_1_MG | ecosystem: Environmental > Aquatic > Marine > Inlet | place: Canada: British Columbia | collected...
GGTTTTTTTTTGGGCAATGAATCCATATCTTTTCAAATTCAACAAATCCGAAAACTCAAGCGTCCGATGGCCGATTTAACCCATTGTTCACAAAGGTATCCCATCCTTTTTTGATATCACCCCCGGCTAATAATATTAACGTGGCTTCGTCGAGATATTGATAATCTTCTTCAGAAGGCTCAGATGGAATCATCCGATAGTCATCAATATCAATGGTACGACAAACTTCTATATTTTCTCTTTCTAGATTGGCTTAAAGTATCGTAAAGTGAGCATGTTACCTTCTAAAGCCGATGTGGACAAACAAGAGCCATTCAAAAAAGAGCAATTAGAACCGATTCTTGATGAAGCTAAAAAAGGAGAACATGCGGTTTATTTCGTTGAAGCGGAGAATGAAGTCCTAGCCCCTTTTTTAGGTATGGAGTTTTTGTCGTTTATTTATTAAAGCACCTTTTGTCCGGAAACGTTTCAATGTCTTGGGGGCACTTGATGCGATTACTCATCAGCTTATTACCGTGACTAATGATGCCTATATTAATTCTTATATGGTTTGTCAATTGCTTTGGAAACTCAGACAAATGCACCCCAATTTACCTCTAGCTCTTGTGCTTGATAATGCCAGATATCAAAAATGTGACTTGGTTTTTGGATGTGCCGATGCTGTTAATATTCAGTTGCTTTATCTGCCATCTTATTCACCAAACCTCAATTTAATTGAAAGAATTTGGAAATTTGTTAAAAAGAAATGTCTCTATTCAAAATATTATTCCCAATTTGATACCTTTAAAAACGCCATTTCAAATTGCCTCGCTCAAACACACTCTATTAAAAGAATAATTGGATTCATTGCTCACTTTAAAATTCCAATCTTTTAAAGATGTCAAAAAAGTTCAAGTTGTGACCGTGTGAAGTATAGTCGGTCGGGTTCATTATGCCGAGCGGCTGAATAACCCGACCTTTTTCGTTTAACCACACCGGTTGAAAATGTTGGTGCCAGAGTTCAGCTTTTTTGAAATTGATAGGTGCCAAGGATTAAGTACTTTAGGTACTTAGTACTTGACCGAAAAAGTTCTCAAAACGAGGTGTTAGATGATGAACAACTTATTTAATCGGATTCGTATCGGATATCGTCAACTGATAGGATTATCAGTTGGACTCCTTTTAGGGGTAGGACAAGGTGCTATGGCCTCTTATTCACTGCCTAAACTGCCTATTGAGGCCGTGATCTCAGCAGAATTGCTGAGTTTTGATCTGCCACCCGTTGAAGGTGGAGTGTCGTTGAGATACAACGAGGCTTTAGTACTGAAGTTAGAAGTGGACATGTTGAAATATTATTATTTAGACTCCATATGGCTCAATCGGCCAATTCTTCTTTATGTGGGTCAATTGGTCATGGGCGAGGTTAACGGCAAATTGATTAGAGAAACCAACCGTCTCCAACTCACTTATCACATTGTTGATTGGGACCAGTTGGAGGAAGGAGCACCAATGATATTGGCTAAGGGGGGGCGTACACGTTTATCCGCTCCTGATTATATCGACAACAATACTCCTTATTTCAGTAAGAGTATGATTGTTGACAAACGTGGCATGGTGTTGAGTGGCTATGTTGGTGATTATTTGGGTAAGTCTATTTCGGGTGCCACTGTCAAACTCAATGGCGGTGAAATTTCTCTTTCTACGAAAAGCAATGATGAAGGCTGGTTTTTTCTCAATGAAGGCGATGGGGTTCGCCTACCGGAAGGCGAGGAGTATAGTCGGACAGTTGTTCTTGATGATGTGATATTGCTTTCTGAAATGATTACGTCGGAAAGTTCACACTATCCTTATTGGCTTTTGAAAATCGATCCTAGCCTTTTTTCTGAAATCAAGGGCTATGTCTATGATACGACTGGCGAACCTTTAGCCGGTGTGCTCCTAACCGCCGGAACTCACACCACCACGACGGATGAAAACGGCTACTATCAGATCAATCACTTAGTCGTCGGAGCGACTTATACTTTGCTCGCTTCCTTTGAAGGCTATCACTTCAGCCCAGTAGAATTGACGGTGGGTGAAGGTGAACTTGACCCGATAAACTTGGTTGAATCCAACCCCACTCAATGCCTCCTTTACGCCGTCCATGACAAGGCCAATAATAAAGGCCAACTGTTCAGCGCGGATTTATCGGAAGAGCCGTTTGAAGTCAAACCCGTCAACTTGACACTACCCAGCCACGAGGTTTCCATCGCGGTGGCCGACTTTGATGGTGATGACGAAGATGAAATCGCGGTAGCGGCTCAACAAGGCGGCCATACCGTCACGTTGTACGAACGGGATGGCACTCGGATTCGCTCCTTCCCAGTTCAAGCGAGTGGTATCTTGTTAGCCGCCGGTAATATGGAGGGTGACAATCAACCGGGAATCATTGTCGCATCCAGAGCGGCTAACCGTGACCGCGTTTTTGTGTATGCCGCCGATGGTACCGCCCAAGGTTCCATTGTTCTGTTTGATAAAAACACTCGCATGGCTCCCGCCGTTGGTGATATCGACGGTGATAACCAGGCTGATATTATCGCCGGGCGATTGTTGAAAGAAGACCAAGTGGCCGTTTACAACTTAACCAGCCACGCATTGAGCCACTTTTCGGTCTTTCAATCGCGCACTCGCAAAAAATATGACAACGCTGGCAAAGCCAATGGTCCCCGTTATGGGGTCAATGTCGCCTCCGCCGACTTCAATGACGATGGCAAAGCCGACGTGGTGGCCGCAATGGCCAGCAACGGTAGCCAAGTCGAAGTTTATGAAAGTGATGGAACATTGCTTAGTACCTTAGCGGCTTTTGACAACCAACATGGCGTAGTCCGGCCGGCAACGTGATTAACGATGGGCAACCCGAAATCATCGTTGGCGAAGCCAAAGGCTCGGTCATCAGAGGCTTCAATCTGTCCAGCGAACAACTGTTTGAATTGACGGCGGTGGAACATGGCACGGTGACTAGCATGGCGGTGTTTCGTTGTCCCTAACTAAAAACCAAACCTCCAAGGTTTCCCAAAACCTTGGAGTTATCAACGAGATGAGGAGAATAACTATGTACCAAAAACCGATAACAACCTTAGCCGTTGCGACGGCACTCAGTTTCGCCTCAACCAGCCCAGTCGTTTTTTTCTGAATCGAATGGCCCAGAAAAACCCGGTAGTTACAACGGCTTAATTGAGTTAAACCAACAACTGGACATGCGGCCCCGGTTCGGTTAATGGGATAGATCATCAATACTTGCCAAATACTTGCCGTTAAGACCTTTCAAGTTAAGCCAGAAAAAGTGGGAAAGAGAGCCAACCTGAAAATGGATGAAACACCGCTATCTCCTTGATACTTTTTTAAACCCGGCCACCGTGCCGGGTTTTTTTTTTGGCAATGAATCCATATCTGTTCAAATTCAACAAATCCGAAAACTCAAGCGCATGGAGCATAAACTCCCCGCCTAATCCAATTTAGAGTCCGAAGGAAAAATGAGAGATTGTTGAACTGAATGCTCCGAAACACTGAATTCTGTGATAGGATATTTTAGGGCTTCTATGGCACCATCGGGATGAAAAATGGCACCGCCTCCGATAGAGATGCCAATACCTTTGGCAGAGCCATCTTCATTCTGAATCGTCTGGCGTAAACGTTCCCAAGGTTCATCATGTACATCAATAATAAAAGGCACCAGCCGAAAGGTTGTGAACCCTTTATAAGAGTTGCCAGACTCACGCCATCCACGTTGCCCCAATTGAACGGCACCAGCAGATACCCCTATCAAGACAGCTGAGTGATTATAGCAATCAATGATTTTTTGATTTAACCCATTGTTCACAAAGGTATCCCATCCGGTTTTAATATCGCCACCGGCCAATAATATCAAACTGGCTTCGTCAAGATATTGATAATCTTCTTCAGAAGGCTCAGATGGAATCATCCGATAGTCATCAATATCAATGACACGACAGACTTCAATAAAGAACTGATAAAAGTCCGGATTATCCTCATTAGAAGCTCCAATATAGGCAGCCGTTAAGGTTCCTTGTTGCCGGGCTTCTTTCAGACTGTCCAATAACTCGGTAAAAAAAGGACTTTTTTTGTCACTAAACAGTAACTGACTATCAGCCAAAAGAAAAATCGGTTTGTAAGCGGTACTCAAGAAGTTCTCCTTCTATAGATAGATTTTCAAAACAATAAGTTTGTTAATATTTGTTAAAAACTTGCTGTCAAACACTTTCAACAATATTTTGTCTGAATCAGAATTTTAACCGATTTGATAGATTTTATTCTGAAAATTACCAGAGAAACCAAGTTTTTTTGGAATTGGGCGCATTTCGATTTTCCCGCTACTTTTAAGCTGGGGGGTAAAAAAGCTCCCCTAACCCCGACCGGGGTTGAGACTTTTAAATTTTAAAAAGTTTTGCAAGATATACTGCAAACGGCTAAAATTTGAACTTCGATGGCTAAATTTTTTTCCAAAAAACTTTAGCCGGGAAAATAGAGCTAAAAATCATAAGTATTATTGAGATTGGATTAAGAATGGCAATTAAAATGTGTTCTATGAGGCTCTTGCAAAACCCCAGGTTTCACCTGGGGCTATTCACGTTCAACCCCTACGGGGTTGATATTGTTAAAAGAATAACCCCACTCGCCTCTTGCTTTCATCCCAGGTGAAACCTGGGACAACCCCGATAGGGGTTGAATGTGAATAGCCCCAGGTGAAACCTGGGGAAACTTTCAAAAAGAGTTTTGCAAGAGCCTCCTATGTTAATTTTTTTTGAATAAAACTTTAACTTAGAAGAGTATTTCACTTGATACATTGAATTTATCTCAAAATAATAATCTCAAAGATTTCCATTCATCATAAGGAGAACTTAAAACATAATTAAGCTATTGATTTATAAAATATAACTTAAAATAATTGCCAAAAAAATCCAATAATATTTAATAACAATATCGAATAAGTTTTATATTGTAGTGGTAGAATAAATATTTTTACCAATTTAACTTAATTTATCAGGAGCGCGGGTGCTTAATTTCTTATGAGTCGCCTTTTATGAATGAATCGCGAACATTATTTAAATAGGTATCATGTCTATTATCATATCTAGTCATGAATAACAGATCCAAGGCAAGCTTTTGGAATTCAAAGGAGTCCGACTTTCATTTGATTCATAACCTGACGAAGGAGGGTATTGATGATGAATAACAAAGAGCAGAGGGTTGAAGGGTTCCTTCAACGATCAGAAAAATCGCAACGATGTTGTTATTTTGCATCGATGGGCGGATATGCAAAATCGACGATTTTTATATTTTTATTAATGGTTATAGTGATTGCGGCATTGGTTTATGAGCGTAACATAATCATAACCGAACTGAAAACGGCTCTTGTCAATCAACAAGAGGAATTTGAGGATCAATACGGCCGACAATTCCGATCTCTAAAGAATCAATCGCATATATTTAGGGGTCAATTAGCGATCTTGAATGATCAACATGAGCAAAAGGTTCAAGCTATGGAAAAAGAATCACAGAAGATTCAAGAACAAATCGCCGTGTTGGACAACAAACAAACCCAAGCCGCCACTGAAATGGCTGACAAAATCGCTGGGTTGGACAAACAAGTACAAATCGCCAATAATCTGTCAGACAAACTCGCTGCATTGGACAACAAACAAGCCCAAACCACCGGTGAATTATCAGACCAACTCACCGCGTTGGACAACAAACAAGCCCAAGCTACCGGTGAACTGTCAGAAAAACTCGCCCAAACCGCCGGTGAACTGACAGACAAACTCACTGCGTTGGACAACAAACAAGCCCAAACCGCCGGTGAACTGACAGACAAACTCACTGCGTTGGACAACAAACAAGCCCAAACCGCCGGTGAACTGACAGAGAAACTCGTTGCACTGGACAACAAGCAAGCCCAAGCTGCTGGTGAATTATCAGAAAAACTTGCTGCACTGGACAACAAACAAGCCCAAGCGGCTGGTGAACTGTCAGAAAAACTGGTTGCTTTGGACAACAAACAAGCCCAAGTTGCCGGTGAACTGTCAGAAAAACTGGTTGCTTTGGACAACAAGCAAGCCCAAGCTACCGGTGAACTGTCAGACAAACTCGTGGCGTTAGACAACAAACAAGCCCAAGCAGCCGGTGAACTGTCAGACCAACTTGCCGCTTTGGACAACAAACAAGCCCAAGCTGCCGGTGAATTATCAGAAAAACTCGTTGCATTGGACAACAAGCAAGCCCAAGCTGCCGGCGAACTGTCAGACAAAATCGCCCAAACCGCCGGTGAACTAACAGACCAACTCGCTGCATTGGACAACAAGCAAGCCCAAGCGGCTGGTGAACTGTCAGAAAAACTGGTTGCTTTGGACAACAAACAAGCCCAAGCGGCCGGTGAACTGTCAGAAAAACTGGTTGCTTTGGACAACAAACAAGCCCAGGCTACCGGTGATCTGTCAGACAAACTTGCTGCATTGGACAACAAACAAGCCCAAGCGGCTGGTGAACTGACAGACAAACTCACCGCGTTGGACAACAAGCAAGCCCAAGCTACCGGTGATCTGTCAGACAAACTTGCCGCTTTGGACAACAAGCAAACCCAAGCTGCCGGTGAATTATCAGAAAAACTCGTTGCTTTGGACAACAAACAAGCCCAGGCTACCGGTGATCTGTCAGAAAAACTGGTTGCTTTGGACAGCAAACAAGCCCAGGCTACCGGTGATCTGTCAGACCAACTTGCTGCGTTGGACAACAAACAAGCCCAAGCTGCCGGTGAACTGTCAGAAAAACTCGTGGCGTTGGACAACAAACAAGCCCAAGCGGCTGGTGAACTGACAGACAAACTCACCGCGTTGGACAACAAGCAAGCCCAAGCTACCGGTGATCTGTCAGACCAACTCGTGACGTTAGACAACAAACAAGCCCAAGTTGCCGGTGAACTGTCAGAAAAACTCGTGGCGTTGGACAACAAACAAGCCCAAGCTGCCGGTGAACTGTCAGAAAAACTGGTTGCTTTGGACAACAAACAAGCCCAAACCACTGGTGAACTGACAGACCAACTTGCCGATTTGGACAACAAGCAAGCCCAAGCTGCCGGTGAATTGTCAGACCAACTTGCCGCTTTGGACAACAAGCAAGCCCAAGCTGCCGGTGAATTATCAGAAAAACTCGTTGCATTGGACAACAAGCAAGCCCAAGCTGCCGGTGAATTATCAGAAAAACTGGTTGCTTTGGACAACAAGCAAGCCCAAGCTGCCGGTGAACTGTCAGAAAAACTGGTTGCTTTGGACAACAAGCAAGCCCAATCTGCTGGTGAACTGTCAGACCAACTTGCTGCATTGGACAACAAACAAGCCCAAGCGGCGGGTGAATTATCAGACAAACTCGCTGCATTGGACAACAAACAAGCCCAAGCTGCCGGTGAACTGTCAGAAAAACTTGCCGCTTTGGACAACAAGCAAGCCCAAGCTACCGGTGAATTGTCAGACCAACTTGCTGCATTGGACAACAAACAAGCCCAAGCAGCCGGTGAACTGTCAGAAAAACTCGTGGCGTTGGACAACAAACAAGCCCAAGCAGCCGGTGAACTGTCAGAAAAACTCGTGGCGTTGGACAACAAACAAGCCCAAGCTACCGGTGAACTGTCAGACCAACTCGTGGCGTTGGACAACAAACAAGCCCAAGCTGCCGGTGAACTGTCAGAAAAACTCGTGGCGTTGGACAAAAAACAAGCCCAAGCGGCTGGTGAATTATCAGAGAAACTCGCTGCATTGGACAACAAGCAAGCCCAAGTTGCCGGTGAACTGTCAGACCAACTTGCCGCTTTGGACAACAAGCAAGCCCAAGCTACCGGTGAACTGTCAGACAAACTCGTGGCGTTAGACAACAAACAAGCCCAAGCTGCCGGTGAATTATCAGACCAACTTGCCGCTTTGGACAACAAACAAGCCCAAGCTGCCGGTGAACTGTCAGAAAAACTCGTGGCGTTGGACAACAAACAAGCCCAAGCTGCCGGTGAACTGTCAGACAAACTCGTGGCGTTGGACAACAAACAAGCCCAAGCGGCTGGTGAATTATCAGACCAACTCGTGGCGTTGGACAACAAACAAGCCCAAACCACTGGTGAACTGTCAGACAAACTTGTTGCATTGGACAACAAACAAGCTCAAAAAGCACAACAACTAGAAAACCAATCACTTGAATTGGAAATGATCTTTACCAGCGAACTGCTGACATCCGAGAAAAAACAGGAGCAAACGGCCAATGAACTATCCAAACAACTCGTAGCGTTGGACAACAAACAAGCCCAAACGGTCGAAGTCGAACAATTGGCTCAACAACTCGCCGCGTTGGACAACAAACAAGCCCAAACCGCCGAACAATTGACTCAACAACTCGCCGCGCTGGACAACCAACAAACCCAAACCGCCGAACAATTGACTCAACAACTCGCCGCGTTGGACAACAAACAAGCCCAAACGACCGAACAATTAGCTAAGCAACTCGCCGCGTTGGACAACAAACAAGCCCAAACGGCCGAACAATTAGCTAAGCAACTCGCCGCATTGGACAACAAACACCACCAAAATCACCAAACCCTAACAGAACAAGCAACTCAACTAGAAACCATATTGAAAACGACAATTGAAACGGTGGCGGAAATCCAGAACGACAAACTGGAAAAACAATCGCATCAATTGACCGCGTTAAAAACTGAAATCACTCAACTATCCACTGCTCAAGCGAACTCCGAACGGCAGGCAACCACCGCCCTTTCAACTCAGCTTGACCGAAATGACCAAATGAGCGACAAATCAATGGCAGAGTCAAATCGCAAACCCAAACCGATTTGGAGCACCGGCAAACTCTTCCGTGATCGCATCAAAGACAACCAATCAGGACCAGAAATGATAGTGATTCCGGCCGGACAATTTCGTATGGGAGACATCCAAGGCGAAGGCGAAGATTTTGAACAACCCGTCCATAAAGTCACCATCAAAAGCTTTGCCATGAGCAGCCATGAAATCACCTTCGCTGAATATGACCTATTTGCCGAAGCCACCGGCCGCCAAAAACCGCGTGACTTCGGCTGGGGACGCGGCAACCGCCCAGTCATAAACATTTCCTGGCACGATGCCGTTGCCTATACCCAATGGCTAAGCCAACAAACCAATCAACAATACCGCCTACCAACCGAAGCCGAGTGGGAATACGCCGCTCGCGCCGGTAGCAAAACCAAATACTGGTGGGGCAACCAAATCGGCACCAACAGCACCAACTGCGCCGGATGCGGCGGCCGTTGGGACAACCGAATGACAGCACCCACCGGTGCCTTTGCGCCCAACCCCTTTGGTTTATATGACATCATCGGCAACGTCAGCGAATGGGTTGCCGACTCCATGCACGAAGACTACCGCAACGCACCCACAGACGGCAGTCTCTGGAAAAAAACCGGCGAAAAGAGAAAAATGCTTCGAGGCTGCGCCTGGTACCACGCACCCTCCAACTGCCGGGCAGCCTTCCGTGACTGGAACAGCGCGGATTCTAAAAACTATGGACGAGGATTTCGCGTCGCCATCACACCGACGACTCCCTAATTGGTAGGGGCAATCCGTTAAGGTTGCCCCTTTTTTGCTCTGAATTTGCTACCTAAACAATTATTTCAAAAAATTTCTTCAACATTCCTCCAATACCCATGACTCATTATCAACCATAGAGGATTAGTATGGCCTATTTAAATTGTCCACAGTGTCACCACCATCACCTAAAACCCTTGCGTCACGAAAATGTCAGACTAGACGCTTGCACACATTGTGGCGGAGTGTGGTTTGATCCGAATGAATTGGATATAGTCCTGCATCGCTATGATCCTAACTATAGTCGTGAAGGCTCTATTGCACAAAAGTTAGGGCCTAAAGTTGTTGGCTCGCCAAAAAAATGTCCTCGTTGCCAAGTTTCACTGACAACCCACGAATTTGAACAAGGCAGCGATTTAAAAATTGACCTTTGCCATTCTTGCAATGGCGTTTGGCTGGATAAGGGAGAATTAGAGCACGCCAAAATCTTTTATGAAATTCCAGAAGCGGAGGAAAGGATCAAAGAAAAAACGACTTGGACACATTGGCTGTTTCAATTCATTGTCAATTTGCCGGTTGAATTTAATATTAAGCCGCGCCTCTTTCCGATAGTCACCGTTTCGTTGCTGATATTAAATGCGCTACTACTGTTCCCGGTCCTAAATTCTCAACAAATTTGGGTCCAATGGGGACTCATTCCCGGTGAAATTGGTTCCTTCAAATGGTTCGTGACTTTATTGACTCACCAATTTCTACACGGCGGTTGGGCTCATTTGATTGGGAATATGTATTTTTTATACATCTTGGGCGACAACGTTGAAGATGCTATGGGGCGTACTATATTCCTGTTGTTTTACTTAGGCTGTGGCTTAGTTGCCGGCTTGGCGCATGTGATTTATGAATTTGGTATTGGTGGCCCGGTTAACATTCCGTTAGTAGGTGCCAGTGGTGCGATTTCAGGCGTGATGGCTGCTTATGTTTACATCTTTCGGAAAGCCAAATTAACTTTTATGCTGTTCATTTTTCAGTTTAAAATGGCCCCAATATGGTATTTTGGGATTTGGATTGGTACTAATATAGTCTTCTTAGTTATGGGCGTACCCGAAGTCAGTTGGGCTGCCCATATTGGTGGATTTATGGCCGGACTGGTGGTTTCTTATTGGCTCTATGACCGCATTTTGGAAGCGAATCCACTGATTCGTTACTTAAACGAAGAGGATAAGTACTGAGTATTTTATTTAAAATATTTTTTGGGTCAGGTGGGCTGCTAAGGAACGTGCCTGAAATAATTAGGGCAACCATTCCAGATTGGGGGCAACCATAAAGGATTGCCCCTACAACATAATGTGACAATCCGTAGGGGTAATCCCTTGTGGTTACCCTCCAGTTGACTTACGGAACGCACACGAAATTAAATATTCCTTAATAATTGGCTATTCCGTTATTCTCATTATCTTAATAACAAGTTGTCGAAGTTATTTTATGCACGTTCCTAAGCGAATAGATCGGATATCAAATCAAAGATTGTTGCCCGCTTACTGGCCCCTACGAATTTTTGACGATGTTCGACTTATGTATAACGATGAGGGTTTCACCTGAAAAAAGTGGTATTTTTCACCCCATATTGGATTCTTAGGGGGCCAGTAAGTGGGCACTAGTCACTTAAAAAATGTGACCAACTTTAAGCCAGCTTGCCCGCCTGGGTTCAAAAAAGTAGATATGTCCGTCAATAAAATTTTAGCTAATAAAAACAAATAGTTAAATTCACAAAACCCTTATTTCCGGACAACTCTAGTATTCAGCCCATTCGGGGAGAATCAGGAATTTTCGGGGGATAAACGACTTAACGGCACTGGTATCATTGAATGGGATTTTTTAAAATCAATAGCTTACTGATGGCAAGTCAAGTTAGTTAAAAATCACGTATTAAAAGTTAACAAAAATAATGATATGTCATTCATTGCAAGAATAGAGGCATACCATAGCAGCAATGGAGCAAATTACCGACCGCTGATCCCAATTTTTCCCGTAACAACTTGAAATTCAAGCAATCCAATCCAATGCCCCAGTGCCGGAGTAGCGGCTAAAATACCCGTGCAAAATTAAAAGAAGCCAAGTTTTTTCAACAAACTTGGTTTCTTTATGGGTATATTATTTTATTTTCACGCTCTTCCCTTAGTTGATAAATTATTTGATAACCCAGGAGTCATAAATAAATGAAACGTTTCTTATTGATTTTGTTAATTTTTTCAATGTGTTCACTGCCAGCTTTGGCAACAGAGCGGATAGCGTTAGTGATTGGGAATGGCGATTATCGGGTTAATCCTTTATCGAATCCGGCTAATGATGCGCGTGATATGGCCAAGGTGTTGGGCGAATTGGGATTTGATGTAACGCTAAAAGTGAATGCGGATCAGATGACGATGGAGTCGGCGATTCAAGGGTTTGGTGAAAAGCTGCATAAAAATGCAGTGGGTTTGTTTTATTTTTCTGGGCATGGGGCGCAATACCAGGGCGATAACTATTTGATTCCTACCAATTCTATTCGCAAAATATCGGCTGCCGATCATTTTAGATATAAGGCGGTGCCAGCCGGTTATGTTTTGGGTGTGATGCAGGTGGCCGGCAACGGCTTGAATATTGTTATTTTAGATGCCTGTCGGGCTAATCCGTTTAAAGGTTTTTCAAAGAATTTGGGGCAAGGCTTGACACAGATGGCGGGTGCCCAAGGTACGTTGATTGCGTATGCGACGGCACCGGGCACAGTGGCGTGGGCTGGTAAATATGGCGAGCGGAACAGTCCGTACACCAAACATTTACTACGGTTGATGAAAAAGCCTCATTTAACCATTGAGTCTCTGTTGAAAAAGGTGCGAAAGGCAGTGATAACGGAAACGCGCCATACAGCAACGGTGCAAAAGCCTTGGTATGAAGCCTCCATCAGCGATGATTTTTATTTTACCCCCTCAATTGGAAGAATACCAACTACAGATAATATAGGCCGCGCATCTATAGCAAATCTTCCAGAAGTAAAGATTGTTAATTACACCGGTGGGATTCGCTATGAAGGAAAATTTATAGGACAAACAAGGAATGGCCAAGGGATAATGACATGGCCAAGTGGTCAGCGTTATGAGGGAGAGTGGAGAGACGACAATATGAATGGCCAAGGGATTATGACATGGCCAAATGGTCAGCGTTATGAGGGAGAGTGGAAAAACGACAAGATGAATGGCCAAGGGGTCAATATATCTCCAAATGGTCAGCGTTATGAGGGAGAGTGGAAAAACGACAAGATGAATGGCCAAGGGATAATAACATGGCCAAGTGGTGAGCGTTATGAGGGAGAGTGGAAAAACGGCAAGAGGAATGGCGGTGAATTTAAGTAATGAGGCTTTAATAACCTCCGAAACATGAACAACTAAACCTGACCAGTTTTTAAAATCTGTCAGGTTTAGTTTCGAGTATTATTGAATTATCATTCCTAATTAGGAATTTATGTGGTTGCCCCATAACAGCGAAACGTTAGTTAACACAACAGCAATTGAGAATCGTGTGAAAAACAAAGAACAGAACTATCTTGAAACCTTCTTGAATCCGATTAGGAAATGTAATTCCTATAGGCCAAAGTTCGGTCAGGGGAACACTAAAAAAGGGCTTTCACTGAACGAATTCAAAACCCTATACAGTTCAGACCCTTTCTATTCATGGATAGGTATTGATACCGATCAGATGTACGCGGATCACCGTGCCGCTGGCGGAATGACCTCCGTATATCGTCAAATAGGGATTGGCTGTGAACGGCTATTCCGTGCCGTGCTGATTGATGCGACCGGTTATACATCGGCCGAATTTGCTACATGGTCTTACACTGCTAAAACCCGATCTGGCAAATCAAAAACTTTATCGCTTGACGGTAGGTTAGAACTTTCAGAAATCAAGAATCAAACGGTACTGTCCAACGTTAAGAATTGGATTAAAGACTATTGTGCTGATTTGGACGAAGTGACCGAACCGGCTAACGGTATCGTGTTTGAAGTACGTCAGGGATACAAGAGCAAGGACTCCAAACGCCAGAATGCCGACATAGACAACGCAACCGTCGCATGGGCTAACAATTACTTGCCAGTATTCACCATATTTTCTGCACAGATTGATTCGGATATTGTTCTGCGATACCGGAACAACCGTTGTGGGATTCTCATTGGAACCACCAATAGCAGCACTCAAGCATCCCTGTATGCTTTCTGTGAGCAAGTTTTAGGCTATGATCTGGCTGACTTCTTTGAGCATCAATCGACAGCAATAAAAAAGGAAATCCATGATATACTCAAAAAATTGCTAAGTGCTGAGTCATGAAAATGAAAATCACCCAGCGTTCCGACTACACTTTTAAATACAACCAAAAGCTAGATAGGCATGGCTGGTTGCGGTTAACCCCGGCTTATTCTGTTAAACTGGTTAAAGAGATTATTAATAACATTCCGGAAGATTCCTTTATTCTTGACCCGTTTTCAGGGACAGCCACAACCGGTTTAGTTGCCGCTGAACTGGGGCTATCTGCACATTGTTTTGATATCAACCCATTTCTTATTTGGCTCGGCAATGCCAAATGCCGAAACTACTCAAACGAAGAACTGGAGAAACTGAAGGCCGAAATTGAACTCTATTTAGCAGAATGCAAGGGCTTTGTCAAACAAGATAATTGGTTGCCCGGATAGGTTCTTATGTTTACATCTTTCGGAAAGCCGGCAACCACAACGGATTGCCCCATTGGTCATTGATGTAGGGGCAATCCTTTATGGTTGCCCCCAATCCTGGTATTGAATGCAATCGGGAAACGCTATAAATTCGAAAATTCTGCCAACTCCGATTCAGACAAAATGAACTATGGCACCGGCCACAGAAATTGCCCATGCTCTAAAAAATGGGTGATTTGTTGAATACTCTGTACCGTTTTTTGCTCCAAAGCTTCCTGAGTATTAAAAGCATTATGGGGAGTTAGAATAACATTAGGGCGTTTCGCTAATTCAAGAGTTAACATGATTTCCATTTTCTGACGAGGTTTACCACCACGCCGCAATAAAGTGGCTAACTCACCTTCTTGCTCATAAACATCCAGCGCAACACCGCCGAGAAATTTTTCATCAATCAGATGAAGTAAATCATTTGTCGGCGACAACTCACCCCGGGAAATATTGACAAAAATCAACCCCGGCTTACCCTGTTTAAGTCGTTGATAACTGAAATAGCCCACATTTTCCGAAGTCAAATTCATCGCACAAACCACAATATCGGCCCGTGACAAACCCTCATCTATAGTCGTATAGACCACTTCAGAATGTTTTTCTTCCAGATCAACGCCCAACACGTTCATCCCTAGCCCTTTACCAATTTTCACCACCTCATAGCCAATACGACCCACTCCGACAACCAGCAACGTTTTGTGTTGACACTCCAACCCAGTGAGACCATCTCTATTAAACTCCGAAAATTGATGAATTTGTCGCGGCAACTTTCTTAACACCGACATCCATAACAACATAGCCTGCTCAGCAACGGCGCGATTGGCATAAAACGGCAAATAGCCACAGGGCAAAATCTTGCGATACTTAAGCAGATATTCCCGGACATGATCATAACCGGTACTCCGTGTTAGAAGTCCCGATATTTTACTGGCATAAGAAACCGGAATAACAGATTGAGTCCGAATACTGATGATGGCTGCCGGCGGTTTAGGATGAGTTTCTTCTTGGATGGTTTTCCAAGTAAAACCGGCTTTCAACTGAGGCGGTAAATGACGTTTAAAAGCTTCCGCTTCTTCTTCAAAAGCCTCGTATAAAAAAACATCTAACATAAAAATAATCCTTATGTCAATCAATCAATTAAAAATGAATGGGCTATTGGAGTCCAAACTTTAGTTTGGGCTACCCAAGTTAAAACCGGTCGACTCCTAATGCTATCGTGCGTGCCATTAGGTTATACTTTGTATCGTCATGTTTTCCGATCTGATCGTTTTTTGAAACCGGTCAGTTCTAAAATACCGACAACTCACTGGACATCAAACGATGACTAAAAAAACACCAAAACGGCGTCCACCCTTTGAGGGTGAGTTAGAAGACATTCCTCTGGCTCGCTTTGAAGGCGGCACTATTGTTCTCGATCATGTCGGACAGAGTGTTGAAACACCAGCCCCCTTTATTTGGCATCAAGGCAAATGGCGCTGTCGCGCCGTTGATTATCGGCTAGTGCGTACCTGGCTTGATGAACAAAATATTCGCAATAATATCCCGCGCTGGCAAGCTTTATCGGTCCAACTCCAAGAAAACTGGGAGTTTCATACTTACCAGACGGAAGCCCTTAATGCTTGGGCAGCGGCCGAACGGTGGGGCAGCGTCGTATTGCCGACCGGTGCCGGTAAAACGGTTTTGGCTTTACGCGCGATTGAGCAAACCGGGGTCAGCACTCTGGTTGTGGTACCAACGATTGATTTACTTCATCAATGGTATGCCCGACTGGAAAATGCGTTTAAAACAACTATCGGCGCTTGGTATGGTTTAGAAAAAGAAATACGCCCTATCACAGTGACAACTTACCCCAGCGCTTGGGCACAGGCAGAAACACTCGGTAATTTATTTAAACTATTGATTTTTGATGAAATTCATCATTTACCAGCCCCATCATGGCACGAAATCGCGTTAATCAATGCCGCCCCATATCGTCTGGGTTTAACCGCCACTTATCCGCATAAAGAAAACTTTCGTTCACCGTATGCTAAGCCCAAGCCTTCGACCAATGAACAAATGCAACTGTTTAAGCCGATGAATCGCGACGATCCAGTTGCGTTATTAAATGAATTAGTTGGCCCCGTCATTTATCGCAAAACGATTGACGAGTTAACCGGAGAACAATTAGCCGAATATCGCACTCAACGCATACGGGTGAATTTGTATGAAGATGAAAAAATAGCTTATGATACCGCCTACGCGACTTTCATTGGCTATAAACATGATGCCCGTTTACAAGAAACTCATGGCTCCAGGTGGTGGCATGAATTGACGCGCCGCAGTGCCTTTGAAGCCGAAGCGCGTCGCGCCAAAGTGGCCGAATTAACTTGGAAAGACCTTATTCAACAAGCCCAAGGTAAACTCGACATGGTTGATCAACTGTTACGAGAGCATCAAAAAACCCCGATGCTGATTTTTACTGCCCACAACCATTTTGCCTATCGCATCGCTCGGCAGCACCTGATACCGGTTATCACGCACCAAACCAAAGTTGCTGAACGAAAAGCGATTTTAGACCATTTTCGCCAGGGCACTTACCGGGCTATTGTGACTACCAAAGTTTTAAATGAAGGGATTGATGTACCGGTAGCCAAAGTAGCCGTGATTTTGGGAGGCAGTGCCAGTGATAGAGAATATGTACAACGACTAGGAAGAATATTACGCAAACAAGGCAACGCGGAAGCCATTCTATATGAAGTCATTGTCCGCAACACTGCCGACGAACTCATTGCAAATCGTCGCCAACCGCGCCGCGCCGACTGAAAAAAAATTTTCAAAATTTTTTTAGAAAAGGAGTACAAGGCGAACCTTGTACGAAAAAACCGCTTTGTTGGGAACGAAGGAGAAATTCATAAACAATTAACTATTAAAACCATTAACAAAACCAAATGCTCAAGTCAGAGTTGATTACCCCTCGCCTAAAAAAACGTGGTAAAGACATTATACCACTGGCGTTACCGGCTGATTATCATTACTTAAAAATTGCTAACGATTTGATACAATTAGTCAAAGCACACATTGGACATAGTCGAGGCGAATTGAAAAATGCGTTGCGTATTTATGAAGGAGAAAGTTTGGACTATCGTATCATTCGTGGCTTAGCGCATGTGCTGGCAAGCCGTTGCGTTTTTGGCAATGATCCGCCGATAAATCCGGTAGAATTACGCAAAACTTTATTCAATCAGGGTCCAGTCACCATCAAAAATGATTTATTAACATTAAAGGCCCCCACGCGGCAACAAGTGGTGGCTGAGACGGCAGCCCAATTAGGCCTGACCACTGAACAAGTTGAACAAGCTTTGTTTGCTGATTTGCTTGAAGAACGAATTTTGCTCGGTACTGCTGAAATACCGACACCGGTTGATTTAATTGCTCGTTATAATTTAGAAGTGGCGAGAGGCTTATTGTATTGGGCGCAAGAAGTCGATATGATTGTGCGTGACGGTTATAAAGATATTTTCAAATACATCAAACTGTTCCGATTAATGCACACGATTTATCCAATCCCGCAACAAGGATATAATATTATTTTGCATGGGCCGATTTCACCTTTTGTTCAGTCAACCATTCGTTATGGCCTACAATTTGCTAAGTTTTTACCAGCCCTATTGTTGTGCCAAACCTGGCGCATGGATGCCCAAGTGCGACCGCCGGATCGTGGACAGTTGCACTATTCTTTAGATGATAGTACTCCATTACGCAGCCACTTTAAGCCATCAAGCTTGTTTGATAGTAAACTTGAGGCCGATTTTGCCGCTGAATTTGAGGAAAAATATGGGGGCACCAAACGGAAATGGGAATTAGCGCGTGAGGATGAAGTTATCATCGTTGGTGACACGGTGATGATTCCAGACTTTTCGCTAACACATTGCAATGATGGGCGACGCGCCTTGATCGAGATCATTGGCTTTTGGCATCCTAAATATTTACAACGTAAATTGCAAAAAATACGCCAAGCTGGACGCACAGATCTGATTTTACTGGTTTACAACAGTGCCAATGTTGCTCAGGGCGTATTTGAAAAAGTATCGGCTGGCGAAGTCCTCACGTTTCCTAACAAACCGGTACTCAAAGAGGTACTGGCAGCGGTGGAACGGTGCGCGGTGAAACCGAGTTCATGAAATCAAGGGCAACCGATCCATAAAGGATTGCCCCTACGGTCATTATTGATGTAGGGGCAATCCCTTCTTGTGGTTGCCCCACAATCTCTTGTGGTCACTGATAAACTATGAAGCGTAACAACATCAATTATATTACCAAAAATGAAAATTAAGTGGTTTTTAATCTTGGCTCCGGTACTCTTAAGTTTAGGGCTGTTACAGTCCTACTTCTGGGTACCTACTTATGAGGAGCAAACTAAAGGTAATCCGGAACGGGTAACAAAGTTCATTGAAGCGTCCATTGGGGATGCGAAAATGTTGAATCCGATTCTGAATGCCGATAGTGCGAGCAGTCGAATCGCCGATTTGGTCTTTGAGGGTTTGTTGGATTACGACGAAAATCTTAATCTACGTCCTCGTCTGGCGACCGATTGGACGATTACTGAAACGGCCTATTTGGTGGTTAATTCTGAAGCCCACTTTCCAGATGGGACCCCAGTGACTTCTAGCGCGATGGAAAGTCGGCTCAAAGAAGCTCTGAAGAAGGGTGGCCAAGCTGGGCTGTCCGAATTGGTGACAGATATTCAGCTACTCCCCTCTGAGACACCAACTCGGACCAAAGTTATTACTAGGGCTGGCAAGAATGACCAACCGGTTTCGGTTAAAGTGGAGTTAAAGGTAACCATTCCGGAGCGGATTCAATTTTCTCTTCAAAGGGTCGAACAGAATTTTTCGAGTCAATTGGCACCTATTATTGGTAGCGATTACGAAAAAAATGCGTTGCCAGATAAATGGATTATTGACCTCGACTTTTATGAAAAAAATGACCAAGATGAATGGGTTAAAACAACCGTGCCAGAGGCTGAACAAGAATCGCTTCGCCCTCAGTTTACCGAATTGCTGCCGGCTGTTTTTGAACAGAATCCGGTCATTTTCTTTAATCTGCGAAAGGGAGTGCGTTTCCATGACGGTCATGAATTTGATGCTCAGGATGTCAAGTTTACTTATGAAGCGATTATGAATCCCAAAAATATTTCGCCGAGAAGTTCCGATTTTGAACCCATCAAAGCGGTGGAAATTGTAGATACCTATCGTGTGCGCGTCGTCTACAAGAGGCTGTTTTCGCCGGCCATCAACGCTTGGACGATGGGCATTTTGCCCGAACATTTGCTGAACGAGGCGGCTCTACAGCGAGAAATGGAGCAGCGTCAACTCTCAGAAACAGCGCAAGCCTCCTTTGGGATACGTGACAGTCAATTCAATCGACATCCCATTGGTGTTGGGGAATTTCGTTTTGTCGAATGGCAGAGTGATGAATTTATTCACTTAACCCGTCATGACGACTATTGGGATGGCCCGCCGCAGTATAAAGAATTTTATTACCGCGTGATTCCTGACTCGGTGACTCAAGAAGTCGAATTTCGCACTGGCGCGATAGATACTTATGGACCGCAACCTCATCAAGCTGCCCGTTATAAAATCGATGAAGCTTACCAATCGTTTTCTAGCCTGGGCTTTGGTTATAGCTACATTGGATATAACAATCGACGGCAACTGTTTAAGGATAAACGGGTGCGGCAAGCACTGGGAATGGCTATCAATGTGAATGAAGTTATCACATACATCCTCTATGGAGAAGGGGAACGAATCACGGGGCCTTATCCCAAGAATACGCCCTGGTACGATCAGTCTGTGGAACCTCTGCCTTATGATCCAAAAGAGGCGCAACGTATTCTTCAAGAACTGGGTTGGCAGAAAAATGCGAAGGGTTGGCTGGAAAAAGAGGGAAAGGAGTTTGAATTTAATCTGATTACCAATAACGGCAATTTGCAGCGCAAAGCCATTCTGACGATTGCCCAAAACAGTTGGCGTAAACTTGGCATCAAGTGCAACACGCAAGTGTTTGAATGGGCGGTATTTCTGAAGGATTTTGTAAATTCTGGTGAATTTGATGCGGTTGTTCTGGGTTGGAGCATGGGCATTGATCCTGATTTGTTCCAGCTCTGGCACTCCAGCCAATCTGGGCTTAATCAACTGAACTTTATTGGCTACAACAATCCGATAGCGGATCAACTGATTGTGCAAATTCGCCAAGAATATGATGTTGCCATTCAGCAACAATTGACACAGCAACTGCACCGCCTAATTGCCGAAGAACAGCCTTATACCTTTCTCTACGCGCCGCTCGCTAATCAGGTTCTTGATAAAAAGATCGTCATTATTGACGAAGATGGCTCATATTCAAAGATTAAACCCTCTAAAACCGGGCGTGTGTTTTTCTATTTTAATCGGTGGCGGAAACTGGAACATACTCCTCAATTTTGAGCCTAGAGAGGGATGGTGGGCAAGCGGGCGATAAAGATTGATTCATTAACGAAAATCTCGGTGCTTAGCAATCCCACCCTACAAGACTGGAACATACTCCTCAATTTTGAGCCTAGAGAGGGATGGTGGGCAAGCGGGCGATAAAGATTGATTCATTAACGAAAATCTCGGCGCCCGCTTACCCACCCTACAAGACTCCTCAATTTTGAGTTGGGGAATTTTTAGAAATCTGATTTTTTTCAATTCTATAACCATTACTATTATTAATTCGACAATATCACCTTACCTAAATCATGCGGCTTGGTGGGTTGGAGCAACGCGAATGTCCGCTCTACCGGTTGTGATATGGTCAAGTTAATGACTAATTACCCTAATAATTGATATGTGGTCCTATATTTTTCGTAATTTGTGGCAACGCTTTGTGTTGCTCATCATTATTTCCATCATCGCGCACGCGATAGTCCATATTGCGCCTGGGGATCCGAGTGAAGTGGATCCTTCTAATCCGCGAATGCAACCGGAAGATATCATCAAAATCCGCGAAGCGTTTCATTTGAATGATCCCATCTATCTTCAATATTTGTATTGGATGCGTGATTTGTTGACGGGAGAATTAAAGTCCTTTAAGGACAGTCAGCCGGTGTTGCCGAAGATTTGGGATCGTTTTCTGAATTCGTTGCCGCTGTTTATATGTGCCACGTTGATTGTGTGGACGTTGGCTTTTCCAACGGGTATTCATGCGGCGGTTCGACGAGGTTCAGTTTATGATCGATCAAGCACTTTTTTAGCTTATGCTTTGATTTCAATACCGGGCTTCTTTTTGTCGTATATTATGATTCTATGGGTGGTAGATACGTTTGGGGTGCCGGTGATTGGGATGAGAACTTTTGGAATGGAAGATGCGAATCCCTGGTTCCAAGGGATGGATCATATTTGGCATCTCGTGATTCCGTCGCTCATGTCAGCCCTTGGCGGTATTGCGGTGTTGTCTCGCTATGTGCGTTCCCAAATGTTAGAAGTTCTCAGTCAAGACTATGTGCGGACGGCGCGTTCCAAGGGGCTTGATGAGGATACGGTGATCTATCGCCATGCACTACGCAATGCGCTGTTGCCTTTTGTCACGTTGTTTGGATTTTTGTTGCCGGGCTTGATTGGTGGTTCGGTTATTTTTGAGTATATTTTTGCATGGCCTGGGTTAGGGCGGCTGGGTTATGATGCGATTATGGCTCGGGATTTTCCGGTCATTTTGACCATTAATTTTATTGCAGCGGCTTTGACATTGGCCGGCACTTTCTTGTCGGATATTCTTTATGCGGTAGTGGATCCGCGAATTCGGTTGGAATGATTTCATATTTATCAAAGGTCTCAAAAAATAATGGATATTCAATCAGAAACGCCACTTCAAGAATTTTGGCGACTCTTCAAAAAAGATAAGTTAGCGATGTCTGGTTTTGTCGTTCTGTTTTTGCTGGTTGCCGCTGCTATTGCCGGCAAAGCTTTGACCGAGTGGACAATCGTTTTTGATCCGGCGACGGTCAGATTGGTGGATAAATTTTTGCCACCCTTGTCACCAGCTTCGGAGCATATTCTGCCGGAGGATTTGCCCAATTTTGGGATTTATCTATTGGGCACTGATGAATTAGGGCGCGATGTTTTTGCTCGAATGCTTCAAGGTTCTTTTGTGTCGCTCTCTATTGGCTTTGTCGCGGTGGGTATTTCGACTTTTATTGGTATTTTGTTGGGCGGATTGGCCGGTTTTTATGGCAATCTCCGCCTGGGATTTATTTCAGTGGATACTTTGGTTATGCGTTTCACTGATATTATGTTAAGTTTTCCGACGTTTTTTTTGATACTCACCGTGGTTGCGTTACTACCGCCTAGTATCTATAACATTATGATTGTGATTGGGATAACCAGTTGGATGGGAACTGCCCGCTTTGTACGGGCGGAATTTTTGGCTCTGCGCGAGCTAGATTTTGTAGTAGCGGCGAAAGCGGTAGGGTTACCAGAATGGCGTATCATTTTTCTGCACATGGTTCCTAATGCGATAGCACCGGTATTAATATCGGCTATCATTGGCGTGGCATCGGCTATTTTAACGGAGTCAAGCTTAAGCTTTCTGGGGTTTGGTGTGCAGCCGCCTTATGCGACTTGGGGTAATATTCTTGCCGATGGTAGAAACTTTATTTTTGATGCGCCGTGGTTGTTTTATATTCCGGGTGTTGCCATTCTTGTTATTGTGTTGGCTTTCAACTTAGTGGGCGAGGGTATGCGCGAAGCGATGAATCCGAAAATTCGGCAACGTTAAACGATTCGGTTCAGAAATCCTACGTCAACAATTCAATGGGTAACCACAACGGATTGGGGTAACCACGAGGGATTACCCCTACATCAATAATGACCGTAGGGCAATCCTTTATGGTTGCCCCTGTTACAATCATTCATGAGACGGTTAATTATTATGACTTTTATGAAGAGGGTTCCAAAAAAAACGGATTATTTCTGGATATTAGTTTGCGGTGCGTTGTTATTGTCATCTTGTGCTACTCCACCACCACATCAACCGAAAAAAGTCCAAGACACTCCGGAACCGATGAAGCCGGAATATATCCAAGTGGCTCTCCGTGAGGCGGAGAGAATTGGACAACAAATTTGGATGAATGAGGGTTTGGCTAAAATAGAAAATCTGACGATTTGGAATAAAGGTGAGGAGTTTGCTTCACTTGGTATCGGCCATTTTATTTGGTATCCGCCGGGTAGAGAGGGTCCTTATACAGAAACCTTTCCTCAGTTGATTGCTTTTTTACAACAGGAGGGGGTTGAAATTCCAGCTTGGTTGCAAAACACGCTGGATGCGCCTTGGAAATCGTATGAGGCTTTCAAGTATCATGAGCAACGTCAGGATATGGGGGATTTACGCACCTTGCTGGCTAATACGATTCCTCAGCAAGTGCAGTTTATCATTAGGCGCTTGGAGGAGGCGTTGCCGAAAATGTTGGACACGTTGCCTACTGAGGCGCAGCGTGAGTATGTATTTAAACAATTTTATCGTGTTGCGAAGGCAGCTAATGGGGTTTATGCCTTGGTGGATTATGTGAATTTCAAAGGAGAGGGCATTTCTCCTAGTGAACGTTATCAGGGGCAAGGTTGGGGTTTATTGCAGGTGCTTGAAAATATGCCGGGTGATGAGGAGGCCAATGTGATGGCTGAGTTTGCACTGGCAGCGGAATTGGTGTTGAAGCGCCGTATTCAAAATTCACCGCCGGAACGGAATGAGTCGCGCTGGTTTCGGGGGTGGAAAAATCGCCTTAAAACTTATACTTATATAAGAGAAGGTTGAGCTTTATAGCATTTTTTGCTTAGAAAAAGATCAACAAACACGCCGGTTTGCTCCGTTGACTCAGTATTGTAGGGTCACTGCCCTATCGTGTCGGGCAACCATTCCAGATTGCCCCTACGTCACGCATTGATGTAGGGGCAATAATCCCTTGTGGTTGCCTGAAGAAAAATCTTTAACTTTTAAAATAACGATCTTTTTATGGACTTTCGGCTAAGTTCCATCGTGATAATACCGTTATTAAGTCGTCTCTATTGAAAGGTTTAGCAATATAATCATCCATACCAATCTTGGAACAATAGTCTCGTTCTTCCAATGAATTATTGGCTGTCATTGCGACAATCGGGATATGTTGTCCGTTGTGTTTTTCCTCGGTACGAATTTTGGTGGTGGTTTCATAGCCGTCCATTTTGGGCATTTGACAGTCCATAAAGATTAAGACATAGTTTTGGTCGGTGTTTGATAATTTTTCCAGGGCTTCTAGCCCATTACAAGCGACGTCGGTGGTAAAACCGAGTTTTTTGAGCATAGTGGCGGCTATTTTTTGATTAAAAATATTGTCTTCGGCTAATAATATACGATAATGCTGCTTATTTTCCATATATATAAGTGGGAGATGGTTTCGAGGTTGATTAGGAAAAGTTCCTCAATGCCATTAAATGGTAGATGAATAGGTGGGCAACAAAACCCGTTACCGGCCCCCTACTGAAGCATCACATCAAGTATTTGGTAGGGTGGGCAAGGCTTTTTTTGCCCACCTTCCGTCTAACCTATAGTTTTTGACTTAGTTGTCGTTTTTGCCATTGGTTTTGGCGTTACTTTTGGCCGGTTCGTCATTTTTGCCGTTGCCTTTGGCATTACCTTTATTGGCGTTGCCTTTGGCGTTACCTTTGGCGTTGCCTTTCGCATTGCCTTTGTTGGCGTTGCCTTTGGCATTACCTTTGGCATTGCCTTTGTTGGCATTAGCTTTCGCATTACCTTTGTTGGCGTTGCCTTTCGCATTACCTTTCGCATTGCCTTTGTTGGCGTTGCCTTTGTTGGCATTAGCTTTCGCATTACCTTTGTTGGCGTTGCCTTTGGCATTACCTTTGGCATTACCTTTGTTGGCATTGCCTTTGTTGGCATTAGCTTTCGCATTACCTTTGTTGGCGTTGCCTTTGTTGGCATTAGCTTTCGCATTGCCTTTGTTGGCATTAGCTTTCGCATTACCTTTGTTGGCGTTGCCTTTGTTGGCATTAGCTTTCGCATTACCTTTGTTGGCGTTGCCTTTGTTGGCATTAGCTTTCGCATTGCCTTTGTTGGCGTTACCTTTGTTGGCATTAGCTTTCGCATTACCTTTGTTGGCGTTGCCTTTCGCATTAGCGTTGCCTTTGTTGGCGTTGCCTTTGGCATTGGTGTTGCTTTTAGCGTTGGTTTTGGCCGGTTTGTCGTTTTTGCGTTGGGCTGGTTTCTTGGCCGTCTTGGATACTCCCGTGTTTTTTGGACAGAGACTCGGCCCCCCTAATAGGGTTTGAGTTATTTCATCAACCGACAGCGGATTATGATCTCGATCATAGATATTGATGCCGTAACGGACTTCTACCAGAGTGTTTTCATCAGCATCTTTTGGAATGCCAGGCCACCAGCCTTTGATGCGAAATTTCGTTTTGCTTAAGTCAGTCTTATCGTTAGCGACGATGAGTTGTGATTGATAGGTGATCTGATTGCAATCAGTCGCTTGAGTCAAATACTGTGATTGATATTGGGCCGATGAACACGAAGCGGCTGACGATTGGTTGGGCATCTCCCAGATAGAATACTTGGAGTTATATTTGGTTTTTGGACAAGGTGCCTGTTGGGGAGAGATGACTTGCCAATAGGTTTCGATATAGGCACTGCTGTTTTGCCCGGAGATATTCACGACTCCCGTTTTTGTCAGCCACTGTGGTTTTTTGTCGCAAAACACTTGTTCTTG
>Ga0233403_10000238_pt1 | contig 26075 bp, 21 predicted proteins | sample Na_oxic_1_MG_FD_179866 | JGI IMG/M metagenome (GOLD analysis project Ga0233403, IMG submission 179866) | Seawater microbial communities from Saanich Inlet, British Columbia, Canada - Na_oxic_1_MG | ecosystem: Environmental > Aquatic > Marine > Inlet | place: Canada: British Columbia | collected...
CAGTTCAGTTATTCCCAATGCTGATATGTATTTCCTCAATCCGTATGGTTTTATGTTTGGGCCTAATGCGCGGTTGGATGTCCAAGGCTCTTTTCATATTAGTACTGCTGACTATTTGCGCTTGGGAAATGGGGGACGGTTTGATGCGCGTTATCCTTCTGAAAGTTTATTGACCATTGCGCCCATTGAGGCGTTTGGTTTTATCACTGATTCGCCCACTTCTATCACTACGCAAGATAGCGATTTGTCTGTTTCTGATGGCAACAGCTTATCGTTGATTGGTGGTAATTTGCGTTTGAACGGTAATTCACCGGTGATGTTTGATGAACAAGGATTCATGGCGGTTTTTGCTCGTTCTAAATTATCGGCACCGGCAGGACGAATTAATCTAGCAAGTGTAGCTTCTCAAGGCTCCGTTATTCCTCGTGAATTTGGGTTAGATTTGAATGCTAAGGGCGGAACCATCACAGCTAACAATACATTAGTCGAAGTAAGTGGCAGAAGTAGTGGTAATGTGTTTATTCGTGGTGGACAATTTGTCATGGATGATGCTGTCATTCAAGCCAATACGATGGCTGATTTAAATGGCAAAAATATTGACATGGAATTAACCAAAGCGGTTAAAATTAGCGGTGATTTACCGGCTATCTCAAATAATGCTTTTGGCAAAGGTAATGCTGGATATATCACTATCACCACGCCTTTCCTCGAAATCTCTGAAAGTTTAATCCATGCAAGTACAAGAGGAGAAGGTAGCGCCGGAAATATTACTCTTAAAACTGGTAAGATAAATCTTTTTAAAGGAGCTATCATTGCCAGCGATAGTTATGGTAGCGGTTCCGGTGGACAATTAGAAATCACTGCAACTTCGCTCCTCTTAATTTCTGATCAACGTTTATTTTTGGACAGAGAAAAAGCTGAACTTAGTACGGGTATTGGATCTGGTTCATTTAGTAATGGTAACAGTGGATATATAACGATCAATGCCAAGCAATTAATTTTATCTGGCGGTGTCATTACCTCAAATACCCATCAAACCGGTAATGCCGGTAAAATAGTTATCAATGCCGAACTGATTAATATGATAAATGGGGGCTTAATTTCTGCTACGGCTTTCAGTCAAGCTAGTGGCACCAGTGGCAATATAGAGATAAATATCGCTGATACTTTACATCTTTCCGGTTTTCGCTCTGGTTTAACAAAGACAACAACGGATGTTTTTCATAATCTGCAAAGTGGCATTGCAGCAATTACCTTTGGTAACGGCTCAGCCGGTAACATTTCTATATCAGCCAAAGACATCATGATAGAAAATTATGGTTCTATTGGTACCGCAACAGTTGGTAGTGGTGCCGCAGGGCAAATGATTATCGAAGTAGATAACTTATCTTTAAAAACCGGGGGATTAATTACTACCAGTAGTGGTGGCATAATTGGTGGACGTACCTATTTAGGCACCGGTGCCAGTGGTACACTTAAAGTAGTTGCCAGCGGCGACATCATTATCTCGGGGCGTAGTGATTTTACATCCAGTGGTTTATTCAGTAATACACTCGTTTCTGGCGAAGGGGGCAATATTGAAGTACAAGCTAATCACTTGAGTCTAACTGATAGTGCTACTATCTCAGCAAATAGTTTAGGTACTGGAAATGCGGGTAATATTACTGTACAAGCCAATACCATACACGTAAACAACAATGGCAACATTACCACCTCAGCTAAACACGCAACCGGTGGTAATATTAATCTCGTCATTCCAAATTTACTCTTTTTGCGAGAAGGGCAAATTATTACCAGTGTTCAAGGTGGTAGTGGCAACGGTGGCAATATCACCATTGAAAATCCCGTATTTGTGGTGTTGAACCAAGGTCAAATTAGAGCACAAGCCAATGAAGGGCATGGTGGGGATATTTACATTAAATCGGAGCAGTTTATCGCTTCTCAAAATAGTTCAGTGAGTGCGTCATCAAAATTAGGGATTGATGGTGAGATTAAGATTGAGTCGCCGGATGTTGATATCTCTGGAGCTTGGTTGATTTTACCAGCTAAGTTTGTTGATGCCAGTGGTCAGCTTAAACCGCCTTGCAGCGCACGAGTAGCACCAAATAAAAATACTCTTGTGGTCAAGCGTTTTGTTGGAGGGCCATCAAAGCCTTCGGATTTGCAAGCAAATATGTTGATATTGGTTCAACCAGAAGATGAGAAAATTCCGCCTCCAAAAACCGGTGGTAAGAAAGATGCTAGACAATCGGTTCTCAAAGTGGCTTTTGTGGATAGATGTCGGCCGGTGTCATCTCCAGCAACAAGCAGTGTTATTCCTGAGCAATTGTTTTGAGATTGGTTTTATATCTCTATCTAGTACAACGAATTGAGAAGTAAACGAATTTTTTATGATCGTTCCGGTACAAATTCGCTTATTTCCCAATTCGTTGTACTCAATCATTGGAAAATTTATCTCTAGTACAACGAATTAAGAAGTAAACGAATTTTTTATGATCGTTCCGGTACAAATTCGCTTATTTCCCAATTCGTTGTACTCAATCATTGGAAAATCTAGTACAACGAATTGAGAAATAAACGAATTTTTTATGATCGTTCCTAGACAAATTAGCTTATTTCCCAATTCGTTGTACTCAACTATAAGAAAATTGAAATGAAATTACCACATTTACTCACCATTCTGTTATTAATCATTAGCTTAGAAGTAAAAACCGAAGTAACTCTCGACGGCACACTTGGCCAACGTGCCAATTTACTAGGCCCCAATTATCTCATTGGAGCCGATTTAGGCCGTCAACACGGCGGCAATTTATTCCACAGTTTCAAAGACTTTAACTTGAATAGCTCTGAAAGTGCTACATTTTCTGGCCCCAATAGCGTCAGCAACATTATCAGTCGCGTCACCGGTGGTAATCCCTCAAATATTGATGGGTTAATCCGTTCGATCATTCCTAATGCCGATTTCTATTTCCTCAACCCCAACGGCATTATGTTTGGCCCTAATACTAGGTTGGATGTACAAGGCTCTTTTCATGCAAGCACTGCCGACTATCTGCGTTTGGGAAGTGAAGGACGATTTGATGCTCGACAGCCTAATAATAGTTTATTAACCGTTGCACCGGTAGAGGCGTTTGGTTTTTTTACTGACACCCCTTCCCCTATTACCCTCAAGAATAGTAACTTATCAGTACCATACGGAAAAAATTTGTCACTTATCGGTGGTGAGTTATTCATAGATGGTGAATTACCATCAAAATCGGCATCTTCTAACCGGTTTAATTCAGAGTTTACCTCAACACTTTTTGCAGAATTTGGGCAAATTAATCTTATTAGTGCTGCATCTCATGGTGAGATTATCTCCAACCAATCTGGAATTATTTTTGATGCCAAACAAGGTGGAAAAATAACGGCTAATTACACTTGGTTCGGTGTCAGTGGTGCTGGTGGTGGCAGTATTTTTATTCGTGGAGGACACTTGGAATTAAACAAAAGTGAGTTAGAAAGTGATTCTTTCAACAACGATGGCAGGATAATAGACATTCAGGTGGACAATTTAATTTTGCACGGTTCAGAAATTTCCACGGATACTAACGGAGTAGGACAAGGTGGCAAAATAGTTCTTAATATTAGTGATACTTTAAGCATGTTTGGAACGTCTAAAATGGGAACTCCTAGTCTTATTATTTCCGGCTCTCAAGGATTAATGGATTATGCTGGCAATGGTGGACCAATTGAGATAGAAGCTCGCCATATAGCACTAACAGAAGGTGCAAGAATCACTAGCTTAACTGAAGGATATGGTCAAAGTGGCCCTATTGTCATTGAGGTATCTGATACTTTGAGCATCTCTGGGAAACCTTTTGGGAATTTTCGTCATGATCAGTTTGGTAAAACGATAAATACGGAAATCAGTGATGGTAATACTGGTATCAGTGGCTTGTTTAGTAATTCGAGAAATGCCGAAGCCAATGCGGGTAATGCTGGTACGATTTCAGTGCAAGCTGCTACCATAAAATTAACGGATCACGCCATAATTAATGCTTCCGCCAAAAATGCTGGGGGTGGAAAAATTAGGATAACAACCTCGAATTTGCTCTATTCACGAGATAGTAGAATCACAACCAGTGTAAAAAGGGGTACTGGTAATGGTGGTGATATTGTGATTAACTTCCCTATTTTCGTTATTTTGGATAAAAGTAAATTTGTAGCTCAAGCTAATGAAGGTAAAGGTGGTAATATTAGTATTAGCTCTAATAAATTTATTAAATCTTCAGACAGTTTAGTGAGTGCCTCTTCAAAATTAGGCATAGATGGCAATGTGAAAATTGATTCCCCGGAAATAAACCTCGAAGAATTTCTGGTAGTTTTGCCGGGCGGTTTTATTGAGGAAGCGGAGTTGCCAAAACCTTGTCAATTTCAAGATGTAAGCGAACTCAGCACGTTCAAGAAGAGAACTCAACGCGAGGGAATGCCGGTGGCACCGCCGGGTTTTCAGGAATAATTTGTCTAAACTTGGCTCAAGACTAACTACAAAGATTGTATTTTAGAAAGGATTTCAAACTAACTACAAGGATTGTATTTTCAATACCTTCGCCAATGCCAGAATTTGGGGTGAAGGGAATGAGGTACGATTTCCCGAAACCCAAGTAATATAATAGTTTCGGGAAATCCGCTTCGCGCAATGAACGAAACAAATATCAAATTGGCGAAGGTATTGATTTTAGAAGGGATTTATAAAAATACAATGGACATTATACCGATTTAACTTAATTTTTCAGGAGTGCGTACCTTGCACGAGCGCCGGTGCAAAGTATGCGGTGGTGAGATTTTACCCCGATTTTGGAAATCGCCTTAAAAGCCTTGGACTTTTTGGAATTCTTCGCTGTGCTTTGTCAGTGGGTAACGCACAAAGCCTCGCTTATTTTTCAATATTAACTTTTAAACTTTTCGTTCCTTATGGATTATTAGGATATATTAATGTACTCTAGTGGCTCTTCTCAGAATCCTTAAATCCAATTTGTGGAGGGTGTACCATAAGTGTGGAAACCATGCGAATTATAAGAGAAATGCCTTATGTCTAATACATTAAAAGAATTAAAAATAACACTACAACAAGAGCTGACAAAAGAACCGTTAAATTTTGAACGATTTTCTGAACTCCATGATCGTTTGTTGGCACTCGATCCAGATGCAACTCGTTTTACTGTCGATGCTCAACATATACACCGATTGGGATTTGAACTGGTTGGCAAACAAGAAACGGCTCTTTCGGAGTTAATCAAGAATGCTTATGATGCCGATGCTACTTATATCAATATTGATTTTAAAGATTACGACAAAGCCGGTGGTACTTTGAGCATTCGTGACGACGGCAATGGGATGACTTCACTTGATATCCGTGACAATTGGATGCGCCTATCGACGAGCGATAAGGAAAAAAAACCGATTTCACCTTTGTATGGTCGCTCACGCGCCGGGCGCAAAGGCATTGGTCGATTTGCGGTAGAACGCTTAGGTAGGCAGTTGCTCTTAGAAACGAAAAAGAAAGATGAAACCAAAGAGATTCGAGTCCATTTTGATTGGGAAAGTCAATATCAATCGGGCAAACTATTGACCCAAATTACGAATCCCATCGAACAATTTGCCGCCGAGCAAAATGCTCATGGCACAAAGTTAAGGCTCGGAAAGCTTTGGGATAAATGGACAAAAAATGATTTTATTCAAATCTGGAAATACGTTTTATTTTTGCAACCGCCTTTTGAAATACCTTTACGTTATCGTGCCGCTAAAAATGATAGTGAAACTTATGCACCGGATCCAGGTTTTAAAGTGCGTATCAATGGTGAGTTAAGGAATGAAGCCGTTCCTGAGCTTTCGATTGAAAAAAATTTTTTGGCAAACAGAACGGCACTGATAAAAGGCTGGATTGATGCCGAAGGAAAAGGGCATTTTCAGCTACATTCTGAAATCTTAGGATTTGAGGATCAACAAGATTCAAAAGACAACTATCAAGAAGTTGGTGCTTTGGAATTTGAAGTCAGTTATTTTATTTATGATTCCAAACTGATTTCCAAAGTTAATGAAGCCCGTAAATTTGGAAAAAAACTGGGTGGTATTCGAGTTTACCGCGATGGATTTCGAGTTTTACCTTATGGTGAATCTAGCAACGATTGGTTACAACTCGCTATCAGTGAACGCAATCGGTTACTCAAAGCTAAAAGTGAGAATTTTTTTGGTCATGTGGCATTAACCAGTGCTCAAAATCCGGCTTTGGAAGAAACGGCGAGTCGGGAAGGGCTAGTAGAAAATGAAGCCTATAAAAAACTGGGCGATTTTATTAACGAGTGCTTGGAATGGGCAGTATTACGAGTGGCTTCTTATCGCCATCGTCAATTAGATATGATTCAAAATCAGCCGATACCAGAAAATCATCAGCCTTCAAATAGCCTACAAAAGTTTTTTGATGAATTGCCGAAAAAACTAGAAAAATTGCCGGTTGAAACTCAAAAAGAGATTATCTCTGAAATTAAACAAGCCAAAGTGGAACAATCTCGTCAAGAGGCACAAAGAGAATCAGAACTGCAAAAACAGATAAAATATGCTGAGATGCTAAGAGTATTAGCTTCATTAGGTATTTCTATTGCGGTTTTTAGCCATGAAACCGGTGGCGCAGTCGCGCGATTAAAAGCAACTTTGACAAATTTGCATTCACTGACTTTATCCGCTTGCCAGAAATCAACCGAAATTAACGAACATTTTTTGCAAGTCAATCAGACAACGAATCGTTTAGGCGATCTTGCTAGTTATATTAGCGCACAAATTGACCATTCTGTGGCGCTGAACAAAGATAACATCGCCCTCTATGGTGTCATTAGAAAATTTATTGAACAATTCAAGAATTACTTGAATACCCGAAATATTAGCTTTGAATGGAATGTCATACCCAATGTTTTACGTACTGCCCCTATACACCGTAGCGAAATTGAAGCTGTGTTGTTTAATTTTCTGACTAATTCAGTGAAGGCAATGGAACGTAGTAATGCTGAAAAACGTTGTATCAAAGTCACTGCGACAAGCCAAGACAAATTTGCGATCATTCGTTTTCAGGATACCGGGGTTGGTGTCGCAGATAATATAAAAAACCGTATTTTTGATGCGTTTTTTACCACGAGTTCACAACATCAAAAAGATGAAATTGCTGGTCCCGGTTGTGGTTTGGGGCTCAAAATTGTCTCTGATATTGCCAAAGTGAATAAAGGCTTTGTGCGCCTCTCAGAGCCTAACAGCGGATATGGCTGTTGTTTTGAGTTCGGTGTTCCCATTTCATCTAAACAACTCAAATTATCAGAGGTTTAAAAATGTACCAAAGTATTTTTCTGATTATAACGGATTTTGGGGAGGGCGAACACTTTTGCTTCTGTTTCAGTAGTCATTAATTATATTTCCTTTTAAACGTTTCGGACGGGGTTGCAAACCCTGTCCAGCAAAGTATATTTTTCTGAAAGGGAATAATAAAAACTGTTGACAAAAGCAAATTACAAAGAATATAATGCCGTCTCGTTCCGTGTAGACGACAATCAATTTGTATTATACAAAGTTTAATAGGAAATAACTAAATGAAACACCAAGCTGAAAAGACAAAATCCCAACACCAGACTCCGATGACCGACAACCACACACGAGGCGTGTCGCCCGGACTGTACGCCCAAACTGGCACCCGCGCCGGCGCCGGTGAAACCGCAGCACCTCCAATGACAAAAGAGGATTGGATACACTACTGCGAAACATCGGGAACATGTTTTCAGGACGACTAAGGGAACACGGGCAAATATACGCCCCGATTCTCAAAGCATTCCCATGTATTTTTTTGTTTGGGAATGCTTTTTTTTTTGGTTATTTTTGTATTTCGATCAGTTCCGATACCTACTTCTTTGAAAAACCATAATTTTCATTAATTATTAATTATTAATTTAAAAACCACGCTTTGTCCAACCGTAAAAACTTTATGAGTCGCAAACCACCAAGAAGGGCGCAAATTTAACACACAAGTTAAAAACCTTTGTCCAGCAAAAAAATCATTCACAATTCACAATTAATATCGCATTGAAATTCCTTTCTCAGATTAGCCATTACATTAATTAATAAGTTCCCCGGACAACCTTTGTCTTGTGATATGAACTCTCGGTGCCCACCTAGTGTTTTGATTGGAAAGACAGTTGTGAGTGTAGTAATTAGGCCCTTCAGCTTTGCCAAATGTTCGGTTGTTAATTCGTCATCAATATCCCATATTTGTTTATCGTAGTCTCCCAGCATGAGTATGCCGATTTTACTGGTGTTTTGTTGCTTGATATGGCAGCCTTTGTAGACAATTTCGCGGCCTTCGTATATTGTGCCATCCGGGTGGATTAGGTAATGGTAACCAACATCATCCCAATGGTGTTTCTGTATATGAAGCTTTTCAATTGCTACGGGATCTTTTCGACCTCTATCTCCAGAGTGATGAATCGCAATGGTGGTATAATCCCAATCTAATACCAAGTTTTGGTATTTGGGTACACAGAGCCCCCAAGTATGATGACGGATTATCTGATGTTCGTTGATAATCAGGTCTTGGATTTTGATTCGAGCCGGTGGAACGGCTTCATTAAGAGACAAATTGTTCATTATTTTAATTTCCTCCTTATTGGGTGACGATAATAAGATATAAGTGGGGGTTGCGTTTTTTGCTGAGTCAGGATAATGTGTGCAAACTCACATAAGATGCTACAACTGAGAAAGTTTAATGTCCAGAAAAACTCTTATTCTCGTACTTGTATTATTAGTAACACCACTTGGCTTGTGGAACGCTTACCAATTATTCTCTCATAAGGCGAATTATCCAGAATTGCAAGGTGTGCTTTGGCCGCAACCAAAACCATTGGCGGAGTTCGCCCTTATTGATCAGCGTAAACAACCATTTAATTTGGAACGTTTAAAAGGTAAATGGACTTTTGTGTTTTTTGGGTATACTTATTGTCCGGATATATGTCCAACTGCAATGGTGGTATTGAAAACGGTTTTTGAACATTTGCAACCAAAACCAGATATCGTGTCAGAAACACAAGTCGTTTTTGTGTCTGTGGATCCGCCGCGTGATACGCCAGAGCAACTTTCTGATTATTTAAAATATTTCAATGAAGAATTTATTGGCGCGACTGGCACGGTTGAAGAAATTGAAGAATTCGCTCGTCAAATGGGTGCTGGTTATCTTCAACAGCCAGCCACCACTGAGGGCGAATATCAAATCAGTCACACCGGTACATTTTTTCTTCTCGATCCGCAAGCAAGACTTTATGCGGGATTTTCTCAACCTCATGTCCCAAAAACTATTGTGAGCCAATATCTTAAGATTCGTTCTATTTGGTAATTTCAAGTACAACGGATTACGATATACTATACGCGGGCATAACTTAAACCTGTAGGGTCACTGCCATTAAGTTAAGCTTTGGAATCCAAACCTTTAGATTTGGAAGTGTTTGATTCTAAACTACATAATCCAAAGTCTTACGGTTTGGATTCCAATAAATATTTCTTAACTTAATGGCATTGTCATGTAGGGTGGGCAGTTTTTTTTGCCCACCAACTGATTTCATTTTCAGTTTTTTCAAAATAACGAAATATAAACTTATGAAAAAAAACTATTTTTTGACCGGAATTGCTCTGGTTATTTTGTTGTTAGCGCAATTTGCATGGGCTGGCGATCAAGTCATTCGTATCAATGATCCTTGGGTACGGGAAGCTCCACCTAATGCTCCCACGTCGGCTGCCTATATGATCATTGAAAACCTTTCTGCTCGCCAACAGACTTTAACTTCAGTTACCAGTTCTGCTTTTGCAAGCGTGATGATTCACCAAACTGTCAACCGTGATGGTATGATGCAGATGGAACATAAGTCACAGCTCGAAATTGCGGCTAAAGGTAAGGTGGTTTTGGCACCGGGAGGATATCATTTGATGCTTATGGGGCCTAAGAAAAACATTATTGCTGGGGATAAGGTTGCATTGAGTTTGAAGTTTGCCGAAGGCGAAGAAATGGTTATAGAGGTGCCGGTACGTAAATTTTCTACTTTGGCTACGCAATAGGGTAGCCTTCAATTTATCCAAAAACGTATTGCAAATAGCTACTTCACTAATCTTTAACTATGATTTAACGGTAGTCCTGCAATATGTAGTGGTGATTGTTTTAAATTGTAATAAAATCAACATTTTAATAAATTAACCACTACTTTGTGCAGGACTACCTGATTTAACTGATTGTCTGAAGACTATGATTGTATCTTCTATCCCATTCATAGTTATCATGTATGCTGTTCATGGTCATAAACTTAACTTTTTGTTCATTTTGTGCGAGAAATCTAGGTTTAATTCAAAAGGATTTTTCGCACAAAATAAGTTCAAGTTGTAATTTTGTTTGGTAGTCCCTACAAAGCAATGCATATCTTATCTTAAAAATAAATGAGTTACAAAGAATGAAATCTAGATGTAGGGTGGGCAAGCGGGCGATAGTGCTTTGTGCTTTGAATTGGTTTTGATTACCCACTTGCCCACCAAAGCACCTCTATTGGTTTGTAGGAACTACCGATTTTCCGAATCGCCCCCGTTTTAAAAAATGAACAATCTGTTCTTTGACTTCACGGCTATTCATAATAAAAGTATGGCTATGGGGAACGATTAAAAAATCTTGCATTCCTTCCACTTTTGCACGTTCTACAGAAACTTTGCCATCATCTTCGCCGGGGATCAAATAAGAATACAACGGATTAAGGCTAACATTGCCAGTAATCACGCCCAATTCAAAATTCACCGGGCCAAGTTGATTCGGAACACTAGATGAGCTTGTACTGAGCTGTTGTCCCGCTGGTCCAGTGAAAAATTGATACACGAAATTGACATTATTTTTTAAACTATCTGTCAATTCACTGCCTTGATTGGGTGGACTTAGCATCACAACCCTACCTAATTTTTTCAGCGTATTTTCCTTCAAATAAAAACGCGTAATAATCCCGCCCATCGAATGCGTTACAAAATGCACTTTTTCGACTGATTCAATCCCCACTTGTTTTATCTGTTCAGCAACATTTGCAACTAATTGTTCAATCGGATATCCAGTCGATGGATAACCAATGTTGAATACTTGAAATCCTTGCTCCCCAAGATAGTCGCCTAAAAAAGTCATTGAAAAACTGCTACGCCCTAAGCCATGTAATAACACCACCGCTTCATTTTTGTCCGTAATCGTTTGGGCTGCTAAAGGAACACATCCGATAACAAAACCAAATATACTCAACACAAGCATAATCTGCACTTTTGTCATTTCGAGCTTTGTTATAAATCTCACAACACAACAAAGATAGGACTTACGCATTGACAGGTAATTTTTTTATGTTTTCTTTCAAATACAAGGCATTACAAATTTGAGAAGAATCGTTTTTGGTCCATTTTGGTAAATTCAGTCAGGGGCCAAATTTTCATAACTATATGATAGTTATCATGAAAACAACAAATTGAGTTTGTCAATGCGTAAGTCCTAAAAGATTTAAATTAAAGACACTTTTCATAAGTTTTAGTTCCCAAATATTTTTATGTAGTGGCAATCCCTTGTGGTTGCCCTTCGTAGTTACTAATACCCAAGGCTAAAGCTTTGGACTCCAACCCGCAGGATTTTTGGAGTTCAAAGTGTAAGTGTTGGGGGGGAATCCAAAGCTTTAGCTTGTTTAAATAAAATCATCCTTTTGCTTTTCGCACGCGCTTCAATTTTATTTTCGGACATTCTAAGCCGTGATTCTGGACCTTTATGGATGTGGAAACGGTACTAAAGCTTGTTGAATGTCAGCGTACAATTCGGGTACCCAAGAGCGCACTGGCATATTTAAATCAACAAGTTGCATATCTTGTTGTGGAGCTATTACCACCGTTACTTTGTCCATCCCAATTGTCGCCACTAGGACAAACAATTCTTCAATCGCATTATCCCCGATAGCTAAACAACCAATAGAGACTGCCTTACCATGAATGAAAATTTCCCCCCCCAAATTAGTGCGTTGCTCTAAAACGGCTTTGCGACGATCAAAGGCATTAGGATAATTAATCTGCATAGACAGATGATAACGACTATTTGGGTTTAAAACATTGAGGTGATAAATTCCTTCAGGTACTTGGCGATCACCTTCTCGTAATTTTGGTCCGGCAATACCGCTAGCCGCTAAAATAGGATAACTCCATAAAAATATCCAATTCGCTTTTTTTTCAGCCCACACTTCTAAGCGTTTTTCTGCTTTGAATCCTAATAAAGTTAAATGTGGTGGTGGATAAGAAATCTGAGCTTTTTCAAACCAAGGTAAAAAACGCCCTTTAGCATCGTTGCCGATCTCCGCCAAAACATCCCCCACAGTTCTTTTCATCATCCGGTCTGGGAGTAAAAGTCTGAAAATATCAGCGACATGATGGTGAAACCAAAATCCCCAAATACCTACAAACCCCACAAATAGCATAACGCCAAAAATGCGTTTAGGCATAAATTTCATAGATTTACGTAATTTGTTCGGACCATTTTTCAATTTTGATTTTATTTTGAAAAAATAACCGGGTGGCTTGATCAATACCTTCGCCAATTGTCTAGCAAATAAAAGGGTAATTATGTAATATTGCTTAAATTTCAACAGCTTATCGTATTATTGAACCCAATCAATCTTATTTTGAATCTTGTTGATTTTTAAACGTTTTTCAAATAATTGAGTATTATACTCAAGCTTTTGGCGAAGGTTATTGTTGATGTCATTGGCAATATTAATAACCGCACAGAACTTGTGCAATTTAGCGAAGGTATTGTCAAGATTGATTTAATTTATTGTCTGAATACTATTCTTTTATCTTCTATCCAGCACCTTCAAATTATCTCAAAAAATGGCAACCACAAGGGATTGCCCCTACAATATCCAAAGGCATGTAGGGGCTAATTCATTTGATCATATAGTTTTTAACTTAACCGTGTTCGTGGGAATGCGCCCAACTACAACTCATGGCTCACAAATAAAGCGGCTGTTAACAGTAATAATGCTCCCCCTTGATGTGCCGCTGCCAAAGTAACTGGTACATGGAGCAATAGGGTTGAAATGCCAAGCGTTATTTGTATCCCCAAAATAATTACCAGAATATGAAGTCCCCAACGAATCCGGGGTAATAAATTCGCTCGCCTTGCAACCAACCATAATATTGGGATTAAAACGAAAAGAACGGTGGCAAGTAGGCGATGATCAAACTGGACTGTGGTGATATTATCAAAAAAATTGCGCCACCAAGGTTCAAGGATAAACATGCTTTCCGGTATCCAATGCCCAGCCATGAGGGGAAATGTGTTATAGAATAAGCCCGCTTTTAACCCCGCAACAAACCCTCCCGATAGCATGGCAATAAAAATTAAACCGGTGATTGTCAGTGAAAAACGCCTCAAATGCTGAGCATTGTTGCTTGATGTCCGACTTGTGTTTGGAAACCATAAATCAAGTGCTACCCAAAACAAATAGGCATAAATAATTACAGCTAAACCAAAATGAGCTGTAAGTCGATATTGGCTAACATGTGGATTAGCAACTAAACCACTTTTTACCATATACCATCCCAGCAATCCTTGTAGCCCTCCCAAAATAAACATCGTGATCAACTTGGGAATCAAAGGCTTATTAATCTTGCCCTTGATAATAAAGAAAATCAGGGGGACAATAAAAATTAAACCGATGGCACGCCCAAGTACGCGGTGAGCATATTCAAACCAAAATATCGTTTTAAATTCCCCCAATGTCATCTGGAAATTTTTTAATTGGTATTCTGGATATTGCTGATACTTTTGAAAAATCACCTCCCACTCAGAATTGCTTAACGGCGGTAAAATTCCCATAAGCGGTTCCCATTCAACCATAGATAACCCGGAGCCAGTTAACCGGGTTACCCCACCAAGTATCACCATAGCAAATATGGTTATGCAGCAAATCAATAGCCATAAGATAATAGGACTATTTTTATTTTTGAGGGTAATGTTTTGAGGGTTATTCATTTTAATTTATCAATTGAAAAAAACCGGAGCCAAACCTCGGAGGTTTTGGAACAGAGGTTTTTCGTGACTACGGGTTAACACCAAATGGCAACCAAAAATTGATCTAAATCAAGATATTCATTATAAAAGCCAGCGACACTTTTTAATCGTCGTTATTACAATTTGTCCAGAAATATTGAGTTGCAAAGTTTGTCTGGGTATATTAGTAGCTGGGTTTTCAATGTCCTTACGGTTTGGACGGAAACCTCAACACATATCATTAAACCTGATTGTAACGGATTTTGGGGCGAACACATAGGTTCGCCCCTACAAGCACCAAAAATTGTAGGGGTTGACCTATGTGTCAACCCAAAATGGTGAATAAAAACCACCGTAATTCACCAAAAATTGTAGGGGTTGACCTATGTGTCAACCCCAAATGGTGAATAAAAACCACCGTAATTCACCAAAAATTGTAGGGGTTGACCTATGTGTCAACCCCAAATGGTGAATAAAAACCACCGTAATTCTTTGTGACCCCAAAATCCGTTACAATCAGCATTAAACCTACCAATTGAAACATGCTAATCTATACTTAATTTACTGTTAATCCCCAAAGAATAATTGATTATTGATAAACGATTATAACTTTTTACGGATTAATTCTTCCCTTGATGTTTACATGAAGAAAGTGTAGCATAGGCTCCGTTTGGGAACATCCAAGCATATTGTCAGTTTTGCATCTTCTGTCTTAATTTTTTATCTTAGATAAAATCAATAATTTACGCACATAGATTTTCAGGTAAATGATTTCACGAGGGCAATCGCGATGGTCTGCCCCTACAATTTATGACTATACACGTTTTTCATGTAGGGGCGAACCTACGTGTTCGCCCTTGATTTCACGAGGGCAATCGCGATGGTCTGCCCCTACAATTTATGACTATACACGTTTTTCATGTAGGGGCGAACCTACGTGTTCGCCCTTGATTTCACGAGGGCAATCGCGATGGTCTGCCCCTACAATTTATGACTATACACGTTTTTCATGTAGGGGCGAACCTACGTGTTCGCCCTTGATTTCTTGTGGCTTTTACAACTTAACTGATTGATTAAGAACGATACACTTAAATTCTTATCTACTCATGGTCAAGTTAACAAGGGCCTATTTTAAATCTACCCGTAAACGATTGACTTACTTTATCTATGTAAATTAATAGAGAGGATACAAAGTCGTTATTACTAATTATCGAGGTCGCTTATGAGTGAAGTAACTGAGAATACCAGTACGCAAAGCGGTGAGCCAGAACGGGTACCGGTCATGCAAAAGGTCTTGGACAACCCGTTTTTGTTGCTGTTTTTGGGTGTTGTCATTCCCACTGTGTTTTATATCCTGTGGGGAATTATGGAAATTATTTCGATACCTATCGCTAAATGATTTAACAAAGGAGACTACAACAATATGAGTGCCATTCTACCACCATCGGAGCGTATCTGGTGGAAAACACCGGTTGGCAAAGAAGAAATTGTCTGGATAACCTTATCTTTGATATGGTGTCTGATAATGTTTGCCATGATGCCTATTTGGCATTTATACGGTAAACAAAACCTCTCCAATGAGGCTTATCGTACTACGCCTAGCCAATTTCAGGCGAAGGTACAAGCCATGGTTGACCAGCATAAGGTTGGCACTTTACCCGTTAAAGATGATAAGGGTAATGTGCTCAAAGAGCTTCCAATAGTGCATCCGCCAGCCGGCAGTGATGTGTATCTTTTGGGACGGCTTTGGGAATGGTGGCCTCTCCTAGAACTAGAGAAAGACAAGAGCTACCGTCTTCATATCTCGTCATTGGATTGGCAACATGGCTTTTCCTTACAGCCTCTCAACATCAACCTGCAAATATTGCCAGGCTATGAGATGGTCGTAACGATAACGCCAGACACTGCCGAAGATCAGACAATTGTCTGCAATGAATATTGCGGCATTAACCATCACACCATGTTGGGCAAAATTTACGTCAAGGAGTAGAAATTAAATGTCACAATATCGAATTTGTCCCGACAGCGGCTTGTATTTTGATAAATCAGCCGAAAGTCTTATGAAGGCTAATGCGGTGGCTGGAGCTGTTGCTTTGCTAGTTGCCGGTATACTTGCCCTGTTAATAGGGTTAACCCGGTGGCCCGCGGTTCACCTCTTGGGAGCGTCAGACTTCTATATGATTTTGACCGCCCATGGTATCGATGCGTTGATCTTTTGGATCATCTTTTTTGAAATAGCGATACTTTACTTTGCCTCTTCAACCTTGCTCAAGTGCCGTTTAGCAACCCCACGTTTTGGGTGGTTGGCATTTGCGCTAATGTTTATAGGGGCGGTTACCACTAATATTGCCATTTTTCAAGGTGGTTCCAGTGTGATGATGACATCTTATGCACCTATGCAGGCGGCTCCCAGTTTCTATTTGGGCTTGATCTTGTTTGCGGTGGGGGCATTGATTGGTTGCTTTATCTTTTTAGGTACTTTGGTTATCGCTAAAGAGGAAAAAACTTACGAGGGTTCTATACCCTTAGTAACGTTTGGTGCTTTGACTGCGTGTATCATTGCCGTTTTTACCATCGCTTCCGGTGCAATTATTCTTATTCCCACCTTTTTATGGTCAATTGGTATCATCGGTCACATTGATGCTCTTATGTATCGCGTGATTTGGTGGGGTATGGGGCATTCATCTCAGCAAATCAATGTCGCAGCCCATGTATCGGTTTGGTATGCGGTTGCTGCCATTGCGTTTGGAGCCAAGCCAATGTCAGAAAAGGTGAGTCGGGGTGCCTTTTTGCTCTATATCCTGTTCCTGCAATTGGCATGTGCTCACCATATCTTGGTTGATCCGGGTGTAAGCTCAAGTTGGAAAATATTCAACACCAGTTACGCTATGTATCTTGCCGTATTAGCTAGTATGATTCATGGCTTGACGGTACCGGGTTCCATTGAAGTCGCACAGCGCAAGAAGGGCTTGACTAATGGCTTGTTTGAATGGCTACGTAAAGCACCTTGGGGCAATCCGGTATTTTCCGGCGTGTTTCTGTCAATAATCATTTTCGGATTTATAGGTGGAATCACTGGCGTGGTTATGGGTACCGAACAAATTAACATCATTATCCATAACACTATCTATGTGCCCGGTCATTTCCACGCAACCGTAGCAGTTGGTACTACCCTCACATTTATGGCGTTGACCTATTTCTTAATCCCAGTACTATTCCGTCGTGAGATGATCTTGCCGTGGTTAGCTAAATGGCAACCTTATCTATTTGGTGGTGGTATGACTATGTTAATACTGTTTATGATGGGAGCCGGTACTCTTGGTGTATCGCGTCGTCATTGGGATATGGGTTTTGCTGGTTCGGCGTTGAAATTTGAATACCCCGGGGTTGCTGAAACCATGATGGCATTGGTGGGTATTGGATCAGTTCTCGCAGTTCTTGGTGGAGGCATTTATTTGCTCGTTACTGTTGGCTCACTTTTATTTGGTAAGAAGCTTGAGGCTTCTGCTGGGCTCTTCCAAAGTTTTGGGGTTCCATTAGCAGCTTCTTGCTACACTTCAGACCGCCCAGAACCGGTAAGAGGTCCAGCGGCTGAGCTTGAAGAACACGGTTCAGCTGGGTTTGAAGCTCCGGGTACATTTGCCTTAGCTATGGTACTGTTGGTTTCCTTTGTGGTTTATTACTTTATCAACTGGAAATATTTAGCCTCAGTATGGCCACTCGGCTAAAAATAAGGGCGAACACACCGGTTCGCCCCTACGTGAAATAAGGGCGAACACACCGGTTCGCCCCTACGTGAAATAAGGGCGAACACACCGGTTCGCCCCTACGTGAAATATTTCAGATTTTTGAGGTTTTTAGATCTGACAGGTTTCAAAAACCTGTCAGTCGTTTCCAAATAACCGCAAATTTTTTGACCGCTTATAAAAATGAAATAAAAGTACCATGATCCAGCAACTTTTCAATGTCTTTAAGCTTCGTATTGGTATTTTTATGGCAGTCACTGCCGTCGCTACTCTAATGATCATGCCGGGGATGACCCCTACAATATGGCAAATTACGGTGTTAGCGTTGGCAATTATTCTGTCATCTGCCAGTGCTGGAGCTTTCAATCAGTATATGGAACGCGATCTTGATGCCCTGATGCCTAGAACCCGTAATCGTCCTTTTGTGACGGGTGCGTTTTCTCAGAGCCGTTGGTGGCTTTTGTTAATGGCGGTTTTATTACTGGTTGGGGTGGCGGCTGCTGGTTTCATGTTGAATGTGATGGCCGCCTTTTACGTTTTCCTTGGAGCATTTTTTTATGGTGTAGTTTATACCGTGTGGCTCAAACGGCGAACTTGGCTAAATATTGTTATTGGGGGAGCCGCTGGCAGTTTTGCGGTACTTGCTGGTGCCGCAGTGGTGGATCCAAGTTTAGGCCCTTTGCCGGTAATTTTTGCAATAGTCTTATTTCTCTGGACACCATCCCATTTTTGGAGTTTAGCAATTGCCCTACATAAAGATTATGCCGCAGCCGGTGTTCCAATGTTACCGGTTGTAGTTGGGGATCGCGTTGCAGCTCAAGTTATTTTTGGCAATAGCTTAAGTTTGGTGATTATTTCATTGTTGCCCATTCTTTTTGGTCTCAACTGGATTTACCTGATGGGCGCGATGATAAGTGGGGGATACCTTTTATACCGCAATCTTCAACTAATACGTGATCCTTCCCCGAAAATCGCCATGTCAAACTTTTTCGCGTCATTAATTCAATTAGTCATTTTATTATCCTTTGCCGTCGTGGATGTGCAAGTGCTTGGTTGATATAGACTTTCATAAACATGTTTGGAGCCAAACCTCCGAGGTTTTGGAAACCTCGGAGGTTTTTCGTGATTTATCTAAACATCTTGATCCCCACCTTTCAGATTTAAGCTCAATTTAACCCCGCGCAAAGTATTAAATTTACCAAAAATCCTTACACAATCTCGGCATTTTCTTGTACGCTAGTCATTGATTTTTAATATCTGCATTGGCTTATAAGGATTACTAAAATATCAAGGTAAATTAGTTAGCATTGAAATTTTGAATGCTTCTCAAAAAATAGACATTGGAACAATATTATCTTATACGCTAGAACTGAATAAAAATTTATTAAAGCAAAGTGTTATAGCTTGATTTTGAACACGCTTTACTTATGTATATGCGAGCCAACCATGCTGAGTTATTGCGCTAAAATTAACCAAACTGGTGACTATTTTTATTATGAAGTATGCTGAAAATTTGTTGAAATTTGGAATTGATTTCCTTGCAGCTATTTTGCTTGCATCTATTGTTGCAATATTAACTCCTTTAATAGTTGAGCAAGGTGCAAACCTCAATTATGTGTTTGTATATATTTGGTTTGCTTCGTTAATCTTGGTTTTTCTGCTTTCATGGAAAATTTACCAATCCCACAAAAATCGCTTTTTTTTACAGAGATTTAAAAATGAAGAAGAAGCTCTTCCTACATTGACCAAACTTATAGATGAATCGAATCGTAAATTGTGTATTCTATCTAAGGTAGGAACATCAATATTTTTCAATTTTAATGATTACGCATTTGCACTTAAGAAAGGGCGAATTGTTCAAGTATTAATGGCTGATCCAGATGATACTCAATTAATTGAACTAATGGATAGGATATATATTCAACAGACAAACGTATCGAAGAGTTGGATTAGCATGTTAAGTAAATTGCGTGCAAAATTAGATGATATTAACGAAAAAATTCAATTACCTGAAAAAGGATATTCATTAGTACGAAATTTGTTGGACGAAAACAAAGACGGAAAGAATGGGTATAGATCGTTAATATATGCATCAATTATGATGTGGGAAATGGCTCAACAAATTGCAAATCGAAATCTTAAAGAATCTGGAAGTACATTAACTACACACGGGCTAGATATAAGAACATCTAGCGTATTACCAGATATAAAAGCGTGGATTTTTGATGAAGATTGTTGTGTCCTTGGTAATTACGATGCATTGCACCTTGGTAGAGATAATCCTATTGATTTATACCAGCCTAAAAAAAATAATGGTGTTGAGCATTGGCAATTTCAAAATGTATTACAAATATGGGAATACAAATTTTCTAAATCAAGAATAATCAATATTGATGATATTTTGTCGCATTTGTAATCACATTTTGAACCGGGATCACCAGCCAACAAGCGTAGCATGGGTTAAAGTAGGGTGGTAGAGAAACATCGAGAATCACCTCCAAAAAGGAAACTCACGCACTTAAGATTATCAAAGCTGTTGTGATGTTGTTTATTTGATACTTGATGCTGGAATAGAGGGAACAAGAAAAAAGTTTACCCATGTTTGATAGAAATGCGTCCTTTCAAAATGTCAGCTTTTGTCTCCTAATTTCGATAGTTAGAAAATGTTGATTTGCCAGTATTTTTGCGGATGCTGACAAATTCACCGCCAATAAAACTACCATATCTGACATTTTCAATTGCACTTTTTATTACGCTAAAAATTTGTGGTATTATTACTAACTTCAGTTCGATCAATAACCGTTTGTTTGCAAAAAGAGGAATACAAATGCAAGCCGTTGAATTTAAAACAAAACCCCATAATGGCATGATAAAACTACCTTCTCAATTTCTTAAATGGAATAAATCAATGCGTGTCATTTTGCTTATTGAAGAAACAAGCCCTGCCATTCAGACAGCAAAAGATTTAGCATCAACCGATTCTTTATTAAAACCATCGCAAACAGCTAATGATTCCAAAACGTTTGACGAACCTACCGGTTTGGGAAAATTGGCAAACTTAAAGGAGCGAGCCTACATCGTAGGTGATCCTGATGACATTGTTCATATAAATTGGTTTAACTCATTACACCCACAATGTATTTAGATACACATACTGTTGCATGGTTATACGAGGGTAAACTTAAAATTCTAGCCAATAATTAAAAGGCTCAACTTAAAAAACTAAGATGATTAAAAGGACAGAACTCAAAAAAATTGCTAGAGCAAGAATCAATGATGCTATCGTTTTATTAAATGCAAAACGTTATGATGGTGCAGCTTATATTTGTGGTTATGCGTTAGAATTGAGACTCAAAGCGAGAATTTGTCAAACCTTAAAATGGTCAGGTTATCCTTCAACAAATAAAGAATTTGCTAATTATAGATGTTTCAAGACACACGATTTGGACGTGTTACTACATCTGTCTGGGATAGAAGAGAAGATAAAAACTTTTTCCTTCAACGATTGGTCAAACGTGGCTAATTGGAATCCAGAAGCCAGATATGAGCCAATAGGAACTGTTTCACAACAAGATGCTTATGATATGATAATAGCTACCCAAAAATTAATGAAAGTACTATGAATGAATTAATTCAAAAAATGGTAAAGATTGAAAAGTACTTTGTCCGTCAAAAAGGTGATTTTCAATTGTTTGCTTTATTCCTTAGAGATGGCTCACCAGGTAAGTGGGATGTTTTAGTCAGTGCTGGGTGGATTGATGCTGATAAACAACAAGCTTTAAAAATCATTACCGAACAATTGACCACTAAACTTAATAAGGATGAACTCATGTCCTTATCTCGTGTTGTCGTTATTAACAAAGACAACGAGACAATACCGGCAATCAATCAATTGATATCAGTAAAACATCAAGTGACTGAAATATATGATAAAAACTTTTTTGGTTTAGATATAAAACAGGCTTTTTTGATTTCCTCTTCAAGAAAACAATCACGTCATAAAATGAGCCAACGAAATTAGTCTAAGATTTCACGATATTTTATTTGATGGCTACCAGTCTAAGCCGCGACAAAAAATACTGTATTTTCGCTTAAAATTTAAATAGCATGTTTCTTGCATCCGCAGTATTTGTGCCCGCCAAAACTATACAGAAATAACGTAATTTTTCAAACAGAAATAAGGTACATTATTTGCCTAAAAATGGCGATCTTGTAACACCAAGTAAATACAAAGTGTCGCGGCTTAGAAGGGTAGCCTATTTGATGCTTTCGTTAAGGAAACCAGAAAAAAGTAACAGTTGTTTCGGGAATGGAGCGGAGCGGATTTCCCGAAACCCACATTTGGCTTTCGTTTCGGGAAATCCACTTCGTGCAATGAACGAAACAACTGTCAACTACTTTTGAAGGGTGCCATATTTTATTTGATGCTTTCGTTAAGGAAACCAGAAAAAAGTTGGTTTGATAATCCTAATTTCGACCGTTATAGACGTTCAGAAAAATAATTTCACGAAAAACCTCTGTTCCAAACAGAGGTTTGGCTCCAAATCTTTTTCTGAAAGTCTATAGAAAAGGTGGATTTGCTAATATTTTTGCGGATGTTGACAAATTCACCCCAATAAAACTACCATACCTGACATTTTCAATTGCAGTTCTATCAACTTTTTATTACAACGATTGGGGAATTATACTTGTACCATGAAAGATTCGTCTAAATCCACTAATTTTGAACTCGTTTATAAAGATAAAAGTATTCGCCACGATGGGGATTTAATTTGTTTGACTGATTTATGGAAAGTCTCAGGAAAACCTAGCGGAAAACGTGAACCACGTCGTTGGAAAGAAGAAGCTGGTCAGGAATTTATTGATTCCGTTAGTAAAAATTTAAATGTTCCGGTGGTGAATATTTACAAAACCACTCGTGGACGTGGTGGAGCAACCTACGCTCATAGTGAAATTGCTGAAGCATATCAATTATATCTTCGTAAGAAAGTTAGCCCAAAACGACAAATAGAAAAAGATATAAGGAATGCTTTAGTCACACATTTGCAAAAAATCTATGGCGCAGAAATAGAAACTGAAGTTGCTGTCGAAACCGGATTTTTAGATATTCTCACTCCCAAAGAAATTATTGAAGTTAAAAATTCTAGGAATTGGAAAGCTGCATTAGGACAAATTTTGGTTTATGGGTTATCTTTTCCAGATAGAAAAAAACGTATACATCTTTTCAATAATGAAAATAGAGAAAGTATTAAAATTATTGAAAAAACTTGTAAGAAATTTGAAGTTGTTGTTTCTTGGGAAAGGTGGATTTGCTAATATTTTTGCGGATGCTGACAAATTCACCCCAATAAAACTACCATACCTGACATTTTCAATTGCACTTTGTTATTACGCTAAAAATTTGTGGTATTATTACTAACTTCAGTTCGATCAATAACCGTTTGTTTGCAAAAAGAGGAATACAAATGCAAGCCGTTGAATTTAAAATAAAACCCCATAATGGCATGATAAAACTACCTTCTCAATTTCTTAAATGGAATAAATCAATGCGTGTCATTTTGCTTATTGAAGAAACAAGCCCTGCTATTCAGACAGCAAAAGATTTAGCATCAACCGATTCTTTATTAAAACCATCGCAAACAGCTAATGATTCCAAAACGTTTGACGAACCTACCGGTTTGGGAAAATTGGCAAACTTGAAGGATCGAGCCTACATCGTCGGTGATCCTGATGACTTTGTTCATATAAATTGGTTTAATGAATGGAATCCACAATGTATTTGAATTTTCAGTTATTTGGGTTTATCCTTACTTATATCAAATCGTTGTAGTTAACTGTCAACTACTTTTCTGGTTAAATGAAGGGTGTCGTATTTTAAAAGGGATTTATAGAAAATTTTTTTCGAGAAACCAGATTTCGTCTTGACGCAATAGTATCTTTGGTAGGGTGGGGAGCAGCAACCCACCACCCCAACTTAATTACCTACTGATGTTACGCACTATACTTCCAAGTTCCATAGTTCCATAGATTTCACCTATGGCTATTCAAGTTTCACCCCGTTGGGGTTATTAGTTCCAACCCTGAAAGGGGGTTAAATGTGAATAGCCACCAATTCCATCTGTGTAACTAGTACCGTGCGTAACATCAGTTACTTATTTAATTATCTCAAAGCAATTTCCTCTAACTTCTTAGCCCGCACAACTTGCCCTTCCAGAGCCGCTTCTTTGGCACTCTTACCATAAGCGACGCTCATCAAAGTACTATAATATACCGAGGGCATATTAAACTTAGTGCCGTATTTCTGGTTAATCTGATCTTGATAAACCTCAGTATTCATCTGACAGACGGGGCAAGGAGTAACTAGCATATCAGCTCCGCTGTCATGCGCTGATTCAAGAATCTCTTTCACCAAGGCTTGGCTCTTTTCCGGTTCCGAGAACATCAACGCGCCCCCACAACAAGCCACTTTCTTATCGTAGTCTGGTATGGATTCTCCACCCATCGCTTCTACCATCTTGTCTAAATAGACGGGATTCTCAAAAGATTCACCGTTAATACCAAAGGGGCGGTTAGTCTGACAACCAACGTAGCCGGCAATCTTAATACCCTCCAATGGCTTCTTGACATGCTTTTTCATTTCCTCAAACCCAATGTCTTCAATTAGCACTTCAACTAGGTGGCGTACTTTCTTATCACCTTGGAAGGATAAACCGGCTTCTCGCAGAGCTTGGTTGGCATCGGTTTTGATTTCTTTATCCGCATTCAAACGGTCATTAGTCTCACGAGTTGCTAACCAACAAGCAGCACAAGTAGCAACGATATCTTGCCCCGGATGGTGCTGTTCCGAGAGGGCTATATTACGCGCCGATAACGTCAAACGCGGTAATTCACCACCTCCAGCGTAGCCGATAGAAGCCGAACAACAATTCCAATCCGGAATTTCGTTCAGTTTAATGTCCAACACTTTACAAATAGTTTCGGTTGAACGCAATTGATTGGATGAGGACGCGCCTTTTTGGGAGGAGCAGCCGGGATAAAAGGAATATTCTTTAGCCATAATAATTTATCAGTCTCCTTAAGCCTGTTGGAATTTGGCAAGTTTGGCAGCTTCGATTTCACTGGCTTTTCTCAAAGCGGCTTGCAATCCTTTGATATCTTTGCAACCATGCCCACCGGCAATTTCAAGAGGAGCCATACGTTTAGTCTTGAGCATTCCGAGGCCAATCTTTTGCATTTTAAAGGAAGTTTTCACACCCTCAGCAAGACCATTCATAAAGTACAGGCTCAAGCCAAGTTTGAGTTCATTAACCCGCCCTTTTTTGGACAAGTTATTCCAAAACCGCTGGGCAAACTGTTGAGTTTGTTGATTTTTCGGTACTAAGCCGAGCCGACTAGCGTAGTGAGCCAAACCGTGCATGATGTGGGTTATGGGTAATTCGCGTGGACAACGGGCAATACAGTTGTAACAGGAAGTACACATCCACATGGAACTTGAACCAAGCACATCATCACGCTTATTAGCGCGGATCATCATAAAAATTTCTTGGGGCGGATGATCCCAATGAGGGCCAAGTGGACAGGAGCCGGCGCACACCCCGCACTGCATACAGTGTTTTACCCAATCTCCATCTTCGACATTGGCTTCGACTTCACGCAGGAAATCGTTGCGATATTTTTTTAATTCGCTCATAAAACTAAAATCTCCGGTACGTTTATGCAAACAGAAACGTTGCTACCAATTTATATATATGTTCAGAAAAATAACGTCAAAAGGATAAGGGCAACCATAAAGGATTGCCCCTACATAAGCATAAGGGCAACCATAAAGGATTGCCCCTACATAATTAAATTTATTTATCTGAAAAAACTATATGTGCCAATTTTTGAACGGAATCGGCAAACCAACTTTTTTTGCTGGACGGGGTTTGCAACCCCGTCCGAAACGTTTGATTATTTTGCTGGACGGGGTTTGCAACCCCGTCCGAAACGTTTGATAGATTAAAACTTAAACGGATTCATGCCAATTTTTTCAATAGTTGCTGCCATGTCATTGATGATTTGGGGCACCCGCTGAATATCCGTGATGGCAATTTCGTAAGTTTGCACCCGTTCCGTTTCCAATTGCAATTGTTTCAGGGTGTCATCAATCTTGCTCATGCGATAGTGTGCCATTTCCGAGCCTTTGACAAAATGGCATTGGTAATTATCACCCTTTTGGCAAC
>Ga0233403_10000239_pt1 | contig 25797 bp, 22 predicted proteins | sample Na_oxic_1_MG_FD_179866 | JGI IMG/M metagenome (GOLD analysis project Ga0233403, IMG submission 179866) | Seawater microbial communities from Saanich Inlet, British Columbia, Canada - Na_oxic_1_MG | ecosystem: Environmental > Aquatic > Marine > Inlet | place: Canada: British Columbia | collected...
GGTGATTCTATGCCACCATCCATTTGTTTTTGCTAAACGGCGAGCATATAACAAATTAGCTTCTTCGGCGGTCAGTATGCCAATGGCATCACGGTTGCCATCTTCATATAGTTCGTGATAGTTGTTTCCTAATATCCCCATTGCCTCAACAAAGGACCGGGTTGCCGCTTGCGTTTTTTCTGCATAATAACTCTCAAATAACTGCTTAAAATACCAAGGCAAAGCGGGATGAATACTATAATAACCATCGCCATGTTCTGTAAGTAAACCTATTTCGGCAGCACGGTTTAATAGCTTAATACCACTTTCACAAGTTTAGTCTTGCAATTCTGGCAAACACCAATCATCCAGCAAGGCACCCATGCCATGCAACACACGCACATCCACAAACCCCTGAAAAAAATGCAACAGGGCCAACTGTTTCCGTTCGGCTTCGGTAAACGCATTCTCAAACCCATAACTCAGCGAGGCACCCAACGATTTACTCCGCCCCTCACTTTCTTCATCGGCAAAAGGCTTTTCGCCGGCTTGCAACTTTTCCACAAAAGCCAATACTTGCGCCTCACTCGTCAAACCATCCCGCAACGCTTGCCCAACCAACACGGTAATTGTCAACGGATTACCGCGACTAAAATCCAACAAGGGTTTCCAAGCTCCCATATTAGAAGTCAGCCGATTATATTTTTCAGCTAACGCTTTAGCAAATTGCGCTCGCTCTGTGTGTGGCATCGCTGGAATCTTAACCCGCGTGGGCAAATTACCCAACCAAGCTAATTCATCTCGGCGTGAAGTCAACAAAAATTTCGCTTGCGTTTCTTTAGCCGCTCGCAGAAAATCCACCAACTCTTGCTGTTCCTCACTACGCCAAGCCGACTCACTTCCAGTTGGAAAACCCGTTACCGGCTCCACATTATCCCAAATCCACAACACCGGTATCTGTTGCAAAACCTGCAACACAACATTACGCCGTTGCGCCAAATCCACCAGAGCTGACCAATTAATGCCAGATTGTTCCAATAGGGGTGCAAACGCTTGCCCAAAATCACCTAATACTTGCGATAACGGTTTATACGTTTGAAAAGTCGTAAACACTACTTTCGGGAATTCCTGCGTCATTCCCGAAATATCACTTTGAAGTCCACCCGTCATCTGATACCAACGCGCAAACTCAACAGCCGTCGTCGTCTTCCCACTCCCCGCATAAGCATGTAACAACACCATCTTATCGCGGTCAAAACTCCGATCCAACGCCAATAACGTTTCATCACGCCCAATAAAACCCACATCTGGACGCGCTGGCAAATTCGCTAAAGTTTCATCTATCGCCCCTTTTTGCTTTTTATCCAATACAATCCGTAAACCTGTTTGTAGCACTGGAGCCGGAAACAACTTAATCTCCGCCGCCTCATACACCACCGGCACTAACCAATCCTGCAACGGCAACGGATGCGTCACAACCTCTCGCAACGGATTCGCCCGCAAATGCTTACGCCCCAAACTCACCGCTTCCCCAAACGAATAACCATTAATCAGTGCCGCATATAATTGTTCCACAAACTCACGGGCGGTCACCACATAAACGTTATACCGCATCGCCACCACACCCGCCACCCCAGAATCAACCACCTCCTGAGCCAACGAACCAAAAGCCCGCACCTTCGCATGTCCATCTCCCGCCGCTTCGGGCCCGCCCGCCTCGCTACTCACCTCAGCATGAGCCGAGCGACAAGCATTCAACACCAAAACCGGTACCTGCGTTTCCACCAACAATTGCCCCAATGTTGGCCCATCGACTAATTGTGTGTTCTCCTTAATTACCGGATTCTCAAACACCAAATACCCATGCTTATTATCATCCCGCACTGGCGACAACAACAACTCATTGGCCCCAAACCGCATCGAACTTGCCGCGACTTGCTCCCCAAAACTCTGATAACTCCCATGCCCATCAAAATGAACCACATGGAACGGCTTACCCGCTTTACTAGCCGCCCGTAAAACCATACCCAATTGCCCAAACGTCGGCGGGCGCAAGACTTCCAACTGAAAAAACGCCCGCGCGGCCTTACTCAATCCTTTCACCAACCGGCTCGCCACCGACCGAAACGGCACATCGGCCCCTTCACTGGGCCGACAAATCACCAACAAAATCCGAATGGGCTCATCTTTACTCGCCATACGCGGCAATTGGGCCCGCAAAGTCGGATTAGAATGCGTCCGCACAAATACTGGTGCCTGTAAAGCCAAGGGCATATCCGTTCTCGGATCGCGCAACAATTCCCAAGGAATACTGGTAGCCTCTTGGACATCCTCAACCGCAATTTCCACCCGCGTCTTATTCAAACTCCGGCGCAACTCCGCCCACAAATCCCGCGCATCATCATCTGCATAAAACACCGCCTTAAATAACTCCGTACCAATCGCAGTCATCCGTTGTTCAACGCGCGCCGCAATTTTAGGATTCGGCTCAAACGGAAATTCTAAATAATCCTCCAGATACCAACGTAAATCTTTTTGGTCCTGCTCAGTGAGCTGAAACTTAAACTCAGCTGTCACCGCCATCGGTGCTAAACCTTCCTCTTGCAAAGATAGCTCGACCTGATAACGATTTTTTCCAACGGTTAATTGTTTGATATTAAGTTTTGGCATATTTTTATTTCCAATAACTGGTCAATCCGTTTGAGGAAATTATTTGATATCTGGAATACCTAAATTTCTGCAAATTTTTTGAGCCAGTTTGTTTTTTATTTCTGTATGTCTTGGTACAGCTTCTGTTGCACCAGATATTGGATTGCACCATAAAGAATGTGATGCGCCCTCACGTTTCAAGTAACAACCATATCGACGTAAATGTCTTAAAAGTGTTGTTCGTTTCATATAGCAATCCTAAATGAGTTATAAAGGAGTGACGCGGAGCGTCACGGATGGATTCCAACGCAGGAGCGTTGGAACCAGATACAAATCATTTAGGATTGCTATAGAACTGTCACTGTATCGCGGATGGCATCATCAGGAATGCCACGCATGGCATCTTTCCGCCTATCTTCAAGAACTAATGAAATCGCCGCCGTCAAATTGTCTTTACATTCTTCCACGGTTTCCCCTTGTCCATTTGCGCCCGGTATTTCAGGGCAATAGGCAATATACCATTGTTCATCTTGTTCAATGATTGCTGTAAATTCATTGTGCATTATTTTGCTCCGATTTTTTTCGGGTTCCCACGCGCCGGTGTGAAAACCAAAAACCACAAGGGATTCTAGGCTGATAAAAATACCTCATATAGACAAGAATAAATTTCCCCATTTTTATTCGACCTGATTAAAAACAATAAGTTATTGATTATTTTCTCATTAACAATTAACAATTAACAATTTTTATCAGCCTAGGATTGCCCCTACATTTTAACGTTCCTTCAGAATGACAATCAACAATTTGGTACCATCGGGTTGCTCAATTTGTTGAATATCAACAAACTCAGAGCGTACCGGCAAAGTTTGCGTTGATGTCTTTTGCACGGTTGGGAGATTGATGACGGTACTTTTTATTAAATCATAAACCGTATTAGTCGTTACCCCTATCGCAATACCGCCAAGCAAAGTGAGTACCTTAGCCGCAGAAGAGTCAAAATCTACCGCTGTCGAACTATCCACCTGTGCCTCTGTTATTGCTTTGCAATCCGACGAATCATTCCAAGCCGCCACAAAATCGGCGGGATTAATTTCTAATCGTGGATCAAATCTAATTTGATAATCACTCATAATGTCATAACTCCAAATGTTGATATAGTTGTCCAGAAAAGTTTTGTCCGGCAAAAAATGCTATTTCTTAAAGAAATAGTATTTTTAGAAAAGTTAAAATACTTTTGTTGACCTACATAATAAAACGATAATTATTAATCGCTATTTAAATTCATTACGACTTTCAAAGATAATCAATTTAAAGAACTTTCTCCAATATTTAGCACATCAATACTTAATTTCAAATGTTCTTCTTATTGAACAGTTAATTAAAAGAGATTTATAGAAAGCGAATGGGGTTTCAAAAATGGCGAATTAACAGAATAACAGCAAAGCTAAGGAATGAGGATTTAATGGTTCGACAAGCTCACCAACCGCCAACAAACTTCCAAAACTTGAGGCTCAAACCTGACAGGTTTTTAAAACCTGTCAGGTTTAAGTTTCAGGTTCTATTTAATCCTCATTTCTAAATATCCTCGCTACGTTATTTTTTAATTGGCGAATGTGTTGTAAAATGAATTTTCTAATTGATAATTGATAATTAATTCTATCTAAATTCCCAAATTTTTGAATTCCTTCAAACTTTGTCTTATGATGAATAAAAAATTTTATACTGTATTGATTTTGTTGTTATTGGCATGGAATGGGGGGGCTGAAGAAAACCCCTCTCACCTTCTTTCAGAACCAGCCAATAATTTGCCACAAAATGCGAGTCATTTTCCAGCTGTTGACCAGAATTTTCCAGCTTTTGAAACCGGAAAATTAGGTCGCTTTTCCAATGAATTTGCACCAGAATCGTCCAATTTTTCTGCCATTGAAAATGAAGCGAATCCTTTTGAACAAAAAGGGCAAGAGGATTTGTTTGAGGTTTTACCACCAGACCGGGCTTTTGTATTTTCAATGGATTTGGAAAAGCCAACCCGCCTAATTGCTCGATGGCAAATTGCTGAAGGTTATTATTTATACCGCGATCAATTTCAATTTGTGCTGTTAAAGGGTGGCGTATTGGGTGAAGTCCAATTTCCGGTTGGCATTTTTAAAGAGGATGCTAAATATGGACGTGTTGAAGTTTATGAACAGCTATTAGAAATTCAATTACCAATTACTGATATCCAAGATTTAAAATCACTCACCTTAAAAACCACTTATCAAGGGTGTGTTGAAGATCGGTTGTGTTATCCACCCATTGAAAAAACAGTGAGTCTGGATTGGCCAGAACCTGAAATTGTACAAGAAAATGAAAGAGTTACAACGCCAGAGTCTTGGAATCAGAAAAACGATATCGTATCATCATCTCATACGATTTCTGAACCGAGTACGATTTCCACATCTCAAAGTGAATCCTTTTTAACGCGATTGGGACAATTTTTTGGATTAGAAAAAAGTACCCACAAATTTCTAACAGTTGATGAAGTTTTTATTTTTTCGGCTGAATTTTCAGAACCGACTTTTTTAAAACTACATTGGCAAATCGCTGAGGGTTATTATTTATATCAGGACAAATTCAAATTTGCGCTTGAAAACGGTGGCGAGTTAGGCACCCCGCAATTGCCACCGGCTATCCTCAAAAAAGACCCGCTTTTTGGCGATGTCTATATTTATCAACAACCAGAATTGGAATTTACAATGCCAATTCAAGCCACCGGGCTACAAACAGTCACTTTAAAAGTTGACTATCAAGGTTGTGCCGTTGCCGGTTATTGTTATCCGCCTATGACCAAAGTCGTCAAGTTAACCTTGGGCGAAAGTGATACAATATCTGAGCAAGATCGCCTAGCTAATCTATTGGCTAATGCCAATGCGTTATACACCATCTTGATCTTTTTTGGCTTAGGATTGCTATTGTCTTTGACCCCTTGCGTTTTTCCAATGATACCCATTTTGTCCAGCATTATTGTTGGGCAGGGCTCACAAGTCACCACTTATAAAGCATTTATTATGTCATTGATTTATGTGGTGGCAATGGCCCTGACTTATGCCATTGCTGGCGTATTGACCGCCTCATTGGGTGAAAATTTGACAGTCGCTTTCCAAAATCCTTGGGTTTTGATCAGTTTTGCGCTGCTATTTGTCGTTTTATCTTTATCCATGTTTGGTTTTTATGAATTGCAATTGCCCAATAGTTTACAAACCAAAGTCACAGTATTGAGCAATCGTCAGCAAGGCGGTACACTCATTGGGGTTGCCATCATGGGAGTTTTATCGGCCCTGATTGTTGGCCCTTGCGTTGCGGCACCATTAGTGGGCGCATTGATTTATATTGCTCAAACTGGCGATAAGTTATTGGGTGGATTGGCACTATTTTTTATGGCCCTTGGCATGGGCATTCCATTGATTTTAATTGGTATTTCAGCAGGGCATTGGTTGCCTAAAGCCAATCAATGGATGGATAGCGTCAAAGCCATTTTTGGGGTCATGTTATTGGCAGTAGCGATTTGGATGGTTGAACGTGTTATTCCCGCTCAAATGGTGATGGTATTATGGGCCATATTATTAATCGTTTCAGCCGTTTATATGGGGGCATTAGAGGTCCTACCAGCCGGCGTGTCGGGTTGGCGGAAATTGTGGAAAGGCATAGGATTGATATTTTTGATTTATGGAGTGTTATTGATTGTGGGAGTTGCTAGTGGCCATCATAATCCATTACAACCTTTATACTCTCTCAATAATAACAACAATAAAATAACAGAAACTGCTAATGTTGACCAAACGTTGCAATTTCAACCCATCAAGGGCATAAGTGGCTTAGAGCGTGAACTTGCCGCCGCAAAAGTACAAAATAAACCGGTCATGCTTGATTTCTACGCGGATTGGTGTATCTCTTGTAAAGAAATGGAACATTTCACGTTTAGCAATGCTGATGTACAACAATCATTGACGCATTTTGTGGTGTTGAAAGCTGATGTCACGCCAAATGATGAACAAGATAAGGCTTTGTATAAACGTTTTGGGATTTTTGGGCCACCAGCGATAATATTTTTTGATACTAATGGTGCTGAACAACGGAATTACCGCGTGGTAGGATTTATGCCCGCTGATAAATTTAACCAACATTTAAGTAAGGTGATTCAGCCATGATCAAATCTGCCTCATTTATCCTATTGATGAGTATTATGGTAGTTAGCATGGGGAAAGTGACAGGATATTTGTGGGATAACCACTCACCACAAATAGAAGAAGAACAGCCTATATACCGTCCCGATTTTAGTTTGGTTGATTTACAAGGAAAAATGCACAGTAATGCAGAATGGGATGGTAAATTGGTCATCATTAATTTTTGGGCTACTTGGTGTCCCCCTTGTGTCAAAGAAATTCCTACGTTTATTGAATTGCAAGAGAAATACGCTGAACGTGGCCTGCAATTTATCGGTATTGCGATAAACGACCATCATCAAGCTATTACCAAATTTGTTGAACAGCAGGGTATCAACTACCCAATTTTACAAGGCGAAGATGCGATTGATATTGCTATTCATTTTGGTAATCGTTTAGGGGGCTTACCCTTTACAGTTATTATTGATCGTACCGGTAATATTGTGTTGCGACATATTGGTGAACTCAAACCATCAAAAGCGGAACAAACGATTTTGTCTTTTTTATAAGATTTTACATTTCTCTTTGGAACCAGGCTTCTTACAAATGCTATTTCTTTAAGAAATAGTATTTGTTAGTTGTGCAACATCGTACTATTAAATTATAATATCTGTGGACATTTTTGAAGCACAGTGCCTAACATGAGTTATAATATTCTAGCATTTTATAGCAATTCCCGATGGAATAAAGCACATTTAATGTTATTTAAATCATTGATAATTAAATATTAAAATCTATAACTCGTTTCGAGAAACTCGAAAACGCTATACAAATACTATTTCTTTAAGAAATAGCATTTGTTTTACGTGGCAAAATATCATGAACAAAACCTCTAAATTACTCACATTGTTATTATTTTTAATAACAATCACCATGAGTTTTTCATCGTTGGCTAAAAATGCCAACTATACTTCGGATTATACCCCCTTAGAAAAGTGTCAGGTGATAGAATCATCAGACAATGATCCTCAAGCCCAAATCGACTACTTTACCCAAGAATGTCCAGGAAAAGACAATTACCGGATTTTTCACGAAGGCGGTGACTCAAAAAGTTGGATTGTTATCAAGAAAGGCAATGAAGTCATTACTAATCTCCAACAAGCGGTGATGCAAAATGCACCAGGTAATTTTCCTTCTGTTTCCGGCAAAAAGATGGAATGGCGATATTTGGGAAAAACTCCCATTGCTATTATCTTTAGAATAGCTGGAAGCAATGAGACCGGCACTCAAACCAAATCCAAACTGCTTGTGGTTAGATTAACCGGTGAAAACGCTTGTGTCATTGGAGCGGCTACCTCTAACGTGGAAGCCAGAAAGATTGCTGATAGCAAAAAGACGTGTCAATAATATTGCATCGAATAGGTAGAACTTTGTTCTACCCATTAAAATAGCAAAATAGGGTCCCCACAAGTCATATTGATCACGATTTTTCAGGTGATTTTCTTTTCTACCTTCTTCCTGCGAACTATAGTTATAACACGCCAGAAAATGTTAAATAATTTTCAAAATGAAGTTGATAAACAATGACTATAACTCACACCCTCCCCAAAATCGGTTTCATTTCTCTGGGTTGTCCTAAAGCTACCGTCGATTCGGAACGGATTCTCACTCAGTTACGCGCTGAAGGTTATTTAATAACTTCTCGTTATGAAGATGCTCACCTTGTTGTGGTAAATACCTGTGGTTTTATTGATGATGCAGTAGAAGAATCCTTGGAGGTCATTGGTGAAGCATTAGCGGAAAATGGCAAAGTCATTGTAACTGGCTGTTTAGGGGCCCGCGGTGACATGATTAAAAATCGCTTTCCAAATATCTTAGCAGTAACGGGTCCTAATGCGTTGGATGAGGTCATCACTGCCATTCATACCGAATTGCCACCACAACATGATCCTTATCTGGATTTAGTACCGCCTGGCGGTATCAAACTCACGCCACGTCATTATGCCTACCTTAAAATTGCCGAAGGTTGTAATCAGAAATGCAGTTTTTGTATTATTCCTACCATGCGTGGGCGTTTAGTGAGTCAGCCGATTGGTGCCTTATTAGATGAAGCAGAGCATTTGATTGAAGCCGGCGTACGAGAATTGCTCATTGTTTCTCAAGACACAGCCGCTTATGGTGTTGATACCAAATATCGGCTAGATTTTTGGCAAGGCACGCCGCTAAAAACTCGTATCACAGAATTAGCTCGCCATTTAGGCAATCTTAGTGCCTGGGTACGCTTGCATTATGTTTATCCTTATCCGCATATTGATCAATTAGTTGAGTTAATGGCAGAGGATTTGATATTACCCTATTTGGATGTACCACTTCAACATGCCAATCCCACGATTCTTAAAGCAATGCGCCGTCCGGCGGATAATGAACTGATGCTACGCCGTATTGCACACTGGCGAGAAATTTGCCCTGATATTACATTACGGAGTACCTTTATTGTCGGTTTTCCAGGAGAAACGGAAGCAGCGTTTGAAGACTTGTTAGCCTTTATTCAAGAAGCGCGTTTAGATCGCGTTGGTGCATTTGCCTATTCTCCAGTAGAAGGGGCAACCGCTAATAACTTGCCAGATGCAGTACCAGAAGAGATTAAACAAGAACGCTTAGCCCGATTTATGACAATGCAAAGTGCGATTAGTGCCGAAAAACTTCAAGCACGGGTGGGACAAACAAACATTGTACTCATTGATGAAGTGATGCCAGAAGTCATTTATGCCCGAAGCGTTGCCGAAGCCCCAGAAATAGATGGTACTGTTATCATTAAAACGGAAGAAGAATTAGATTTGGACCCTGGTGATTTTATTGAAGTGACGATTACCGGAGCAGATGAACATGATTTATATGCTGAAGTTGTGTTCTAAGTACAAATATACTCAATAAGTAACAAATTGAATTTTTATTTATCGCTTCGCTCGAAACGAGGACTAACTCCATCTCAAAACGAAAGAAAGGTAGAAATGTAGGTCGGGTTAGCGAAGCGTAACCCGACACTTATATTGAATATCTTCTAAAGTTTGTAACCTATAAGTTATGTCGGGTTACGCTTCGATAACCCGACCTATACTCCAAACGTTCAAATTTTCGGATGATGAAAATAGACTAAATCGCCTGCAATACCTGCCAGGTTTTTAAAACCTGGCAGGTATAAAATCCGAAATCTTGAACGTTTGGAGTATACAGAGAAATCTATTCAAAAATACCCTTAAAGAATGTTTGTAATTTAGCCCAAGAATCTTTATCAGCGGCTTCATTATAAGCCAGTGGCATATCAAACTGTTTGGCAAATTTATCCGCATCAGGATTAGTGAAGCTGTGGGTAACCTCTGGATAACCTATGAATTCAAAATCCACCTTAGCATTTTGCATTTCTTCCTTGAAAGCGTTGACTTGCTTAGGTGGAATAAATGTGTCCGCATCACCATGTAATACCAGCACTTTGGCTTTGACAACGCCTGGTTTAGCGGGATTATCAGTGGCTAGGCTACCATGAAAACTGGCTATACCATCCAAATCGACACCAGCACGCGCCATTGCTAATACGACACCACCACCAAAGCAATAACCAATCGCAGCTACTTTGTCAGGATTAACAGTTTCTTGTTGCTTCAGGAAATTGAGGGCTGCCATAAAGCGAGCTTTAGCCGTTTCCATATTATTAAGGACGGCTTTCATAAATTTCTGAGCTTCTTTGGGATGCCCCGTACTTTTTCCATCCCCATACATATCTACTGCCAAAGCAGTATAGCCCAATTCAGCTAACATGCGAGCGCGTTTGCGGGCATATTCATTATGTCCCCACCATTCATGGACAACCAAAACGCCTGGACGTTTGTCTTTGATGCTGTCATCGTAGGCAAGATAGCCTTTTAGTGTGATACCCTCTGCGCTGTAGTCTACCGGTTCACCTTTCACAGCCGCATAAGCCGATAAATGGGTACCTAAAAGTAATACCAATAAACCACTCAAAAAATGTTTCATACGGTTTTTCCTTATAATGCTATTCTTAACAAATACTATTTCTTTAAGTCATTTTTAAAACTAAGTTGTTACTTTATAAAAATACCAAAGCTAAAGCTTTGAACTCCAGCATCGTACTTTGGAAATGACAAATATTTTTTGAAAACGACTTAAAAAATAGTATTTGTTTAAGAACAAAATGATAGTTCATTGATGGATAGATACTTAATGGCTTGAAATTCAAAAACATAAGCCTACTTATAACACCTTGTTTTCTTGAAAATTTATTTTAGACACCAAAGACATACTGCATAATGATGAGATAATAAGGTAAAATGTTTCAAATTAAAGTATTGAGGCTACAATCAAAAAATTTGCCTATAATAAACAACAAGCAACAAATCTCTATTTTTATTTTCTATTCACTGTAGTTGTTTTACCAACTTTTCACTTTTTTCATGAGTTACCAAAAATGCAATTGATAAAAATCTTAAATCGACTTTTTATTTTTTTATGGTGCCTTTTTCTCATTTCGTGTCAATCGGTGCCGACGGAAACGATGACAAAACCAACTTATCTTTCTTATGAAGAAGGAATCCACAAACTTTCTCATGACTTGCTGACGAAATTACAACAAAAACAAGGTTTCTTGTCGGACACAGCCACTTTGGTATTTAATCCCTTTTTGGATGTTGACAGTGGGCAAATTTTGCAAGTCAGTTTGGACATTGAAGAAAAATTTTTTGAAGAAACTGGTAAGCACTTTAAAAATATCAACATGAGTCGCCTGACCTTATCTAAACTGAAAACGGCTAATTATATCGTTAATGGTATTATCAAATATGAAAGCAAAAAGAGTTCTGCCAAAAAACATTACCAAATTTCGGCTTCCATTGTGGATTTAACCACAAAAACCATTGTAACCAATGGAACGGTGTGGATTGTCAGTTCTGGATTAGATTACCAGCCAACCGCCAGTTATGAAGATAATCCGATGTACATCAAGGGAAAATTGATAGAATATCTTCTTAAAACGGTTCAAAGTCCGGTGGGAACTCAAGTCAATTTCAAGGATTCCAAGGATTCCAAAGAGGACAAAGAGGACAAAGAGGACAAAGATACCAAGGATTTCAATTTCATAGAAATTAAAGCACGATTGGTTGAAGCCCAAACGGCTTATGACAATGGGGATTATGAACAAGCTCGCCTTATGTTCAAAGAAATTTTGAACCAACCGGATGGTAAGATAATAGAAGCGTATGGTGGTTTATATGCGACTAACATTAAATTAGGTTCTTTAGAAGAAGCTGAACAAAATTTCGGTAACATGGTTGCGGTGGCTGTTGAAACTAGGAGTTTGCCCATCAAATTTTTATTTCAATCTCAGATGAGGGATTTGTTAGAAGTGCCAACGTTAAGGCAACAATACGCTATTTGGCTACGACAAATGGGCTTATATTTCAAAAATCACCCAAATCACTGCGTTAATATTATCGGGCATACCAGTCAATATGGAATATATGATTTTAATAAAGAGTTATCGAAACGACGGGCAGAAAGGATTCAGTTCATTATGGCTCAAACTTTTTCTGGCATTTTTGAACATTCAAGTACCATAGGCAAGGGCCCCGATGAAACCATCGTCGGTACGGTACCCGACAGTGTCGAAAATGCGATTGACCGCCGCGTTGAATTTCAAATCACTGATTGCTAAATCAGTTACCAGTTATCAGTTATCAGTTATCAGTTATCAGTTACCAGTTACCAGTTATCAGTTATCAGTTATCAGTTACCAGTTATCCGTTATCCGTTATCCGTTATCTGTTATCTGTTAAATCACCTTGTCATTTTGAGCGAAGCAAACAAAGAAGTAATGAAGCTTGCAACGGTAAATCTCTTATAAAAAAAGGATTTCTCGCTTCGCTCGAAATGACAAAAGTGCAATTTATACCGGTATCAAGTATAACTGGTAACTGGTAACTGATAACTGGTAACTGATAACTGATAACTGGTAACTGATAACTGAAATTACCAATCAATCGGTGTTTGACCATATTTTTGAAGGTATTGATTGGTTTGACTAAAATGCTTATTGCCAAAAAAATGCTTGGCTGACAAGGGCGAAGGATGAGCGGATTTTAAAACAAGATGTTTATTTTCATCAACAATTTGTCCTTTCTGTTGAGCATAATTTCCCCACAGTAAAAAAACAATTTGTTCCTTTTCTTTAGCAATCAGATGAATCACAGCATCCGTAAATTGTTCCCACCCATTGTTGCGGTGCGAAGCTGCTTTACCTGCTCTCACCGTTAAAATTGCGTTGAGCAGTAATACCCCTTGTTCTGCAAGACGTTCTAAATTACCCGATTTTGGTATTTCTTTGCCTAAATCACTGTGAATTTCTTTAAAAATATTTCTTAAAGATGGCGGTATTTTGATACCATCATTGACAGAAAAACACAGTCCATTCGCTTGCCCTTCACCATGATAAGGGTCCTGCCCAATAATAACGACTTTGACATCCTCAAAAGGACATTGATTAAACGCATTAAAAATCAATGGTTCAGGTGGATAAATCGTCTGTGTTTTTAATTCATCATCAAGAAAATTTGCCAATTTTTTCAAATAGGGCTTTTCAAATTCAGAGGCTAATTTTGTGTGCCAAGACAAAGGCAATTGTGTTCGTATATTCATTATGAAAGAATAAATTTTATGAAAGAATAAATTTAGGGAATTCCAAAAAAATAATCATCCTAAACGGAATCTAAGAAATTCTATTTCTTAACCGACACTTATTGTTTGGTTGAATAAGGCCATTGATGATGCGTGTCGGTTTTCCATAACCACTTGGACCCAATAAAACTATCGTTTTACCGACCGGTATGGACAAATTGATGGCGTTGAGTGCTTTTGTCTGTCCATAAAATGGCTCATAAGAAACGACGCAGGAAATAATATTATTTTCTGGTTCCAACGCTCCGGCGTTGGAATCCTTATGTGACGCTCCGCGTCACTCCTTTTTTCAAAATGACTAAAGTCTATATAACTCATTTAGGATTGCTATAGTTAGTATAAATTGTTCCAAATTTTAGGTAATAAATTCCTTTCCCCTGCCCCCTTTCTCCTTTCCTCTTTAAGAAAAACGCCAGCGTAATGCGAGATAGCTTCCTATAAAAGAGAATAAGCCGGCAGCTAATAAATAGAATAATGGGGGCCATCGATGTCCAACGTCAAGTTGGCCCCATTGTCGTGGTTTAAAAAAGGAGCTTACCAATGATGTGTTTTTCGCTTCTACTAGATCAAATTCGCCGGTTTCTCTGGGATTGACTTGTAGCTTCAAAATACCTCCTACTGCATAAACATCAGTGGTTAAGATGGATTCAAATGCCCATCTTTGGATAGTTATAGCACTGACCACATAAGCAAGGTGGGACCAGATAAGATTATGGGTTAAATCAACTTGGGGGCGTAACAAACCGCCAAACAGTAATTGAGGTATCATCAATAAAGGGATAAAAGTCAGGGCTACGCGATAGTTGGTGACTATTGAGGAGATAAATAAACCCATGGTGGCAGAAACAAAAGCTGCTACCCATAAGATAAGCCAACTCCATAACACATGATTCCAGGATAATTCTAATAATGATGGCACAACGATAAGGGATAATAAAGCGGTTTGAATACCTAAAATGACGGTTAACACAAATAATTTTGCTGATAAGTAGGGAAAGATATGTAAATAGGAGCGTGTTTCTCGTTTTAATAGCGGTTGTTCTGTGACAATTTCTTTACAGGCGTTCATGATGCCAAACCAAATACTGGCAGCGACTAATAGAAAATAAACACTGCCACGTCGCATACTTGCCATATCACTAATTAATTTCACTTTCTCTGTTAGGAATAAGTCTAAATCGGATATTTGCACATTTTTTTGGTCAAAAAACGGTGTTATTATTTTTTGGATATATTCATTTCGTGTATCGAAATCTGATTCAAGGGCTAATATTTTAGCGTATCTATGCAATTTATTAATGTTAATCATTTGATTAGCTTCTTTTAATGGTTCTTTCATTAAATCAAAATAATAGATTATTCGTGCTGCTTCATCAAAATTTTGTTTATCATCATCAAAATTATAAAAAGCGACAATAATGAGCATAGCAATCAGTGGTACTTGAAGAATCATTAATGATAGATTTAATTTATCGGCAAACACAACTTGAAAATTACGTTGTATTAAGACGAGCCACTGAGATAGTAATAATCCAAACGTGGTTTTTAAAAAATATTGACGAAACATAATGGTGAATGAGGCTAATGATAAATTAAAACAAATCATTTCCAAAGCTAAAGCTTTGGACTCCAAAACCCCGGGCTTGGAGTCCAAAGCTTTAGCTTTGGATGGGGGTTATTAATTGAAACTGCGTATTCAATTGTCGTTGCTCAAAAAAATGCGTAATTTTTTCACTATAAAATGAGTTATCTAACATTTCCAACAAATATTCGGCAGGATTACAGCCCACACTTGAAGTGCTGGTTATTTGCTCAAAGTATGGTGTGGCTTGTTGAATCGGACCATAATAAGCGACTGTGCCATCATGATTCATCAGTAACACATTATCAAACCGTGCAAACGTATCACGACCGGGTTGATGTATCGTAGCAATTGTCGTTAATTCATCCTTTTGTGTTAATGTTTTTAATAAATTAATAATTTTATCGGCATCAATCGAAGACAGTCCTGAAGTGGGTTCATCTAAAAATAAAATCAATGGCATGGCTATCAATTCATGGGCTAAATTCGCTCTTTTTCTTTCACCGCCACTCAAACCACGAATGCCCGATTCTGAAGAACCAATGACTGTATTTAAAAATTTGTGCAAGCGTTGTTCATCAAAACCTAAATGGTAACCGGTTTGATAAATCATCCTATTTCGTATTTCTTTAGTTAAATCAGGAAATTGTAATTTTAAACGATAATTTAACGATTGATAAACCGTCAATTCTGGAATCATCACATCATCTTGAGGCAGATAACCCAGCCAGGCTCGCACCGTTTTATAATCTTGATGTACATTGGTTTTGTTGTTTTCTCTGATCGCAAACACTTCACCGCTAGTCGGTGTGCGATAACCACAAGCTAAATCCAATAAAGTGCTTTTACCACAACCCGCCGGGCCCATAATTGCCGTCATGGTTCCCGGTTTTGCACATAAATAAGCCCCATTACAAATCATTCTACCAGCTACTTCATAATACAAAGCAGTCGATTCGATTCCAACCCGGGGCCGTTCTCGAAACAATTGAGCATTAATACCAATTGGTGTTTGACCAAATTTAATTTCATTATAGCCTCCCGGTTTTTGAATAATGTCCTCCCAAATTTTTTGGGGTAAGCGACGACCATCAACAAGTGTACCCACTTTTGACCCCAAATCTTGAAAAATATAAACCGTCTCGAACTCGTTTCAATCGGTCATTTATCATCCTATTGTTCTATTTCATAGCGATTGCTCACAAATTTTGAAAGGCTTAACTCTATTGTCAATAGCATTTTATCTTCGGAAAATTTTGTGAATGGGAAAACGAATTTCAAGCGTATTATCAATCACTTCAGTATCATTCATATCAAACGTGTTAAAGTGATCCGGTTGTGAATAAACGGTGATCGATTCAAGGGCTGGGGTTACTAACCAACAAGATTGAATATCCATTGCAAAATAAGCATCAAATTTCGCTAAAATATCATCAATACCTTGTTTAGGAGAAATGACTTCAATCGCTAACAAAGGCATTTCTGATATTTTTAGCACATCACGTCTTTTAAGCCAAATATTATGAGGATATAAAGCAATATCTGGTTTTAATTCTTCTTTGGCTTTTAGCCCAAATTGGCTCAGATCGATTTGGCTGATATCGATGCTGGGTTCAATGGTGATAGTAAACCGTTCATCATTAAATAACATCCCTGTAATTTGAGCTTGAATGATACTATGATTTAGTGAACCCATGTTAGCCTCATCGTTTTCGTATTCTGTTATATTCATAATTTATTTTACCTTAGAAGGGAAAAATCTTCGAGGTTTTAAAAACCTCGAAGGTTTTTAACTTACTATCTTTTCCAAAACCCACCGCCGCATCAATTCCACAGTATAAACAATTTTATCATCTTTATTAGCAACAACATCATGTTGTTCTAACATTGTTAATGCGTCATTTAACTTGCCCTCAGATAATTGCGTTTGTGCCATTAATTCTCCTCTTGTTAAGCCATTTTCATATTGAGCCAATGTTTTCAATAAGATAACTTGGTCCTCATCGACAGCAGCTTGGGCCCAAACACCAGAAAAATAGGCGTGTCCATCGCGGAAGAATTCTTTAGATTTAATGACAGCGTGGACATCAGCTAAGCTAAATCGCCGTTCACGTTCTTTGCCTTCTTCAAAAGTTTGCCGGTTAAATAAAGACACTAAACCATGCCCAATCAATTGGACTAAATACGGTTGTCCATTCGTTAATCGAATAATTTCGTTAATGGCATCAGCATCATAATCCAGTGGAAAATCAGGATTGGGTTGGGTAATGAGTTGCCGCGCTGCGCCATCAGTCAAAAAACTTACTCGAATCGCCCTAATGCCAGCAAATAATGGATGCCAATAATCATGGCGCATTTCTTCTAAATTGTGCAATCCGGCAAAAGCCATAATAAACCAAGGATAGGTTTGAATCGTGGCTCGCCAAAAATCTAATAAATTGGCTTCTAAACGGCCCTCATTGATACCTTTTTCAATGAGTTCAAATTCATCCACCGTGATTAATAAACGTTTATGTTGGATATGTTTATCTAGTTTTTTTAGAAAACGGTCAAAGGCGTGGAAGGGATTGTGAGAAGTAAATTGGTTTTCATCCGGTTCTGGAAAAATTCGGTCGTTGAGCTTGTCGAAACGCGAGCTAGGTTCGTTGAGTTTGTCGAAACGAGGAATTTCTTCTATCATTTCATCATAAATCGCCAACGCTAAGTTATACAATAATTCCCCAGTATTTTTGACAAATCCCACCCGTTGCATATTAAAATCAATAATTTGTGACTGTTGCCCAAAGCGCGTGCCTAAATTCTGCAAAATGGAGGTTTTGCCCATCCGCCGGTGTCCATATAAAATCACTGATGGTGGTTTATCGGATCGCCATAATTCCTCTAATTGCAACATAATATCATCGCGCCCCACAAATAAATGTCCAGTCACGGGATTACCAGCAACATAAGGATTAGCTACCGGTTCGGTAATCGCAAAACGGCCCAATTCACCACTGGCTTCTGCAATCAACGGTTGCCAAGTTTCAATAATGGCTTCTAAAATATAGCGTTCTGGTTCATTGACTTCCGTATTGACATATTTTTTTAACGCTTCTAAGTTTTCGGCGGCGCGTCCAAGGGCCGATAATTGATTAACGCGACTGGTAGCATCTTGATAAGTGGCGATTTCAGCCCCAGTATCGCCCAACTGCCTTAACGCGATTAATACGCTTGGACGCAAAGCGGTTTGAATTTTAGGTAAATGGGCAAGGCTTTGGTGAGCATTTCTTAACTCAGCAATGGTTTGATAATTTAAAAATTGCGTAAACGCAGCAAAAGAATGATAAATTTCATCACCATTGGGATAGTCTTTGACGTTGGTATAAGCTTCGGTTGCCCAAGCTTGGTTTAATACGTCAACTGGTTTTTCTCGCTCTTGTTTGTATAGTTCGTACAATAATCCAGCAAATTGCGTTAATGGTGTTGTTTGCTGTTCACGGAAACGTTTTGTTAGCCACCATGTGAGTAACTCACCAGTTTTTCCCCAAAAATCAATAAAAATATTATCAACTCGTCTTTTTCCTAATTCGGCTAAGAGTAATTGCTGTTGAGTCGGTATTCGTTTCCACAGGCTAGAAATAAGTGGGGCAAACATATAAGTATTGAGTTCTTGATTATTCAAGATATTATGATAGGTAAACTGTAACGGTTGCGTTTGTTGATGGACATGATGATGGAGAATGGTTTGCATTTGCCAGCGTTGAAAAGGATTACTCATGATTTCAACGAGTTGACAAAGTCCTTGTGATTCATCTGTTTTTAACGTTTGAATTAGGGAATAACGTATATCCGATAACGGTAAAACCACAAATTCATCCCAAAACAAGGGATGTTTGACTTTACTTGAACAACTGATTAAGCTGAGAATCCATTGAAAGGGGTAAAAGATGGCACGTAAAGCACCAAAAATGACTGCCACCCAGACTGTCACGTCGACTGTCACGCCGAATGCCACGCCTCCTCCTGCCACGCCGACTGCCACGCCTCCTGCCACGCCGACTGCCACGCCTCCTGCCACGCCGAATACGCCGACGAATGCCACGCCGAATGCCACGCCGAATGCCACGCCGTATGCCACGCCTCCTCCCACACCCACGCCGAATGTCACGCCGAATGCCACGCCGAATGCCACGCCTCCTGCCACGCCGAATGCCACGCCGACTGCCACGCCGACTGCCACGCCTCCTGCCACGCCTCCTGCCATGAAGTAAATCACACCAATAGCTACTCCACCGATAACTTTAAACAACCACTCTAAAATATTGGGAGGTAAACCTAATACAAAATAATCAATTAAAGGAAAAGGAACGGTTAGCAAAAGACTAAGAAATAAAGCAATAATAGGTACCATAATATATAAATTACGATAAGCACGAATATGTCGAGTACCTAAAATAGCTTCTTTCCCTTCTCCTGTTTTATACAGTTCTGGATCAATTTGATATAAATAACATTTAAGGGCTGTGGGCCGAAAAAATACCCAATACGCTAATAATAAATAATGACGCGGGTTGAGTGGGTTTAAGCAAGTCGGTAATTCACCGTGGTAGGTGGGGAAGTTGGGCATGGGGTTACTCCATAAGTTTTGAACAAGATTACACGGATTAAAGGATTAACAGGATTAAAACCATCAATAAATTATGTCCATCCTTCAATCGTGTTGTAATTTGGCTAATTTGTAATTAAGTCGAAACGAAACCTGTCAGGTTTAGCTATGTAGATTTCAAAATCTTAATGATTTTAATCCTGTCAATCGTTTAATCCGTGTAATCTTGTTCAAAGTTTTTTAATCCGTATTATTAGATTCAAATTTTTGCCGATACAATTTGGCTGCTATTTCTTGGACACGCGCCGGATGTCCTTGCGTTGCTTCCCAAATCTGCTCGATTTCTTCTTCAGTGAATGGTTTGCCGGTTGGTTGCAAACGAGTTTGGATAAAATCACGGACTTCTGATTGTCCAAAAGGCAAAATATCTAAATTGTGGCAAATCCCATCTAAAGGTGAACTTTCCAAACGTGAATAATCTTCTGGAAATAAAGTATCTAACGAAAAACGGCTGGCTATCAATAACGTCAATGGCGCATCCGCACCTTCGGCAAAACCACGCAATTCAGTCCTTTCATTACCGCTAAATAATTGACTCTTCATACGTTCAATAAAATCCAAACAAAGCACATACTGTTTGCCTTGTAAAGCTTGCTCCAATTCCGAACTTCGACACACGGTAATACCCATTTTGTTGCATAAGCTTTCAAAAAATCGATCTTCATTAGTGATTGCTTGCATATCAAGGTAAATAAAGGTTTTTTCGGGTAATTCTTGCTTGCCTAATTGACAAACTTTATGCAATAACGAAGTCTTACCAATTTCTCTGTCACCAATCAAAGATAAATTAGTGCCTTTTTTCAGCTCTTCAAAAATTTGGCGCAATAACATCTTCCGTCCAAAAAAGTCATTGGGAGAAATATAACCCTTGTAAAGGAAAGGATTGAATGGAATCGTTTTTCTAAAGATACGTCGAATTAAGAAAATTAAGACAATTAAGATTACCAATAGGCTAACACTTATCCATGCCCATATTGGTATAATTGGTATAAAGGGCCCTATTGTGATTAAACCACCAATAATCGACAAAAATGAGACTATAAATTGCAACCACTTATTTTTTAATAGATTTTCAATTTTCATCCTCATAACTCTATTTGCATAAAAAGAATAATATAGCGTTTTTTTTAATTTGTGCAACGCAGAACGTCGTCGCTGGAAAGTGTTACAACGTGTTAAATTATTTTTCTTATTTCAGCGTCCATCCCATTCATCCCGCAATTTAAGTTGATAAGCTAATCCATCTCCGTGTTCCCAAATGCCTCTCGTTTGTTCTAACAATTGTTTGAACGCTTTTTTGTCACGAGATTTTTTACCGGATATAGGCTTTTCATCCACAATCAGTGTCAATTGATGCCTTCCCAATGGAATGTCATCTGGAATTTTGAACGTCACGGTTCGTTCTTCATGGATATCAACTTCATAAGTCATAGTACGCATATTGATGGCCTTTTCATTCATATTACCGAATTTTGAATCAGATTACACGGATTTGATGCCCTTTCCCTGACCCCTACCCTTCTCCCATGTTTCGACAAGCTCAACAACCAGGGAGAGGGTTAAGGAGACGGCCATTGTAATCCTTCAATCCATGTAATCTTGTCCAAATTTTTGCTGATATAATTCTGCCGCTTTTTTTTGCACCTGGGCTGGATATCCTTGGGTTTCTTCCCAAATTTGGTTGAGTTCTTCCTGAGTAAATTGCTTGCCAACCGCTTGCAAGCGGATTTTGATAAAACTGTGGACTTCGGCTTGCGAAAAAGGCAGTATATCTATTGACATACAAATGTTATACAAAGGCGAATAATCCAACGATGAATCAGGAAAGATTTCCGCCAATGGAGAACCACTCGCAATCAATAATGTCAAAGGTGCTTCTGCCCCTTCAGCTAAACCGCGTAATTCCACTCGTTCATCACCACTAAACAGTTTATTTGTCATGCGTTCAATATTATCAAGGCACAAAACATACTGCTTATCCTGTAACGCATGATACAAATCAGAGCCACGACATTTTTTAATGCCAACTTCAGTACACAAAGCCTTAAAAAAATCACCTTCATCATGGACAATCTGCATATCCAAATAAATAAATTGCTTATCCGGCACTTGTTTCGCACCACGTTGATAGATATTGTATAAAAACGACGACTTACCGATTTGTTTTTCCCCAATCAACGATAAATTAGTGCCTTTTTGCAATTCCTCAAAAATGGTTGATAATAAACGTTCTCGTCCAAAAAAATGCGCTGGATTCTTTATACGTCCTTGATCAGTAAAGGGATTGAATTGTAAGGTTTTAAACAAAGCTAGCTGAGTTTTGATTTGCCTCATCATCCAGTGTGTACCGACAAATATTTTATCCCAAAAAAACCATAAGGCTGCAATACCGGAAATAATAGTTAATAGAGTCGCCAAAAATTGGACTACTTCATTATGTAAAATGGTTCCAATCATATCTTATTCTCTTGGAAAGTGTTCCAAAGCTAAAGCTTTGGACTCCAAGCTTGATGCTTCATTGGAGTCCAAAGCTTTAGCTTTAGACTGTCATTGTTTTATCGTTTTTTATTTGACGACTGACACACCCCATCGTGCTTTCACTTCCTTATGATGTAAAGCTAACCATTGCAAGGCGATAATAGCTGGTGCGAAACGAATTTTCCCGGCATTCAACATTTCTAAAGCCGTTGAAAAAGGAACCACATGAACTTGAATATCCTCATGTTCTGAAACAACACCATGAATACCACCGGCTTGCGTAGCATCAACTCGCCCACAGTAGAGAGCGGTGGTTTCAGAGGTACTGCCCGGACTGACAAAAAATTCGCAAATAGGCAAAATATCGGAAACGGGACAACCCGTTTCTTCGATAGCTTCACGATAAACCACTTCGCTGGGTGCTTCACCTGGTTCTAAGATACCGGCTACGATTTCCCATAACCAAGCACCGTCTGAATACCCTATTGCCCCAGGACGAAATTGTTCAATCATGACCACCTCATCTTGAATAGGATCGTAAGGCAAAACCGCCGCCGCATCTCCGCGTTCAAGGACCTCGCGTAGTAATTCCTTGCTCCAACCCCCGGCAAATAAGGTGTGTTTGAGCCGGTAGCGAACTAACTTAAAAAAGCCTTCATAGCAGCTTGTTTTCTCTAAAATTTGAATATCTTTTTGGAATGAATTATTCATAGATATCTTGTTATAGTGTTTTTTGAGTTTAATGTGTTACCGCGTTATAATGTTTAAGCATTTAATTATCAATGAGTTAAATAAGACTAACTGTATTTTATTCAATCAGTTATCAGTTATCAGTGATTGTAGGGTGGGTAACGTCTTTTTGTTGCCCACCATTTGCATTTTCGGTCCATTCAAGTGATAAGTGCTATATTACCTTGATTTTATCCCAGCCACGTAGAAATCCCGAACACCTATAGCAATCCTAAATGAGTTATATAGACTTTGTCATTTTGAAAAAGTGTTACCTTGAAATTGAACCATACCTTAATTCATCATTCATCATTCATCATTCATCATTAATTGAGGATTTTTTGACAAAGCAAAATTCATCATAGTGGCTACGATAGATTCATAAAAATCTAGCCAAATTTTTTTGAGGGTTGGTGTAAATTCGTCTCCAAAATATTTTTCTAATGACAAAACAAGAGCTTGTCCAGCAAGACGATAGTCTTCTGGTTTCAGGTGCAGTTCGTAATGTCTTTGATGAATCCTTTGTATGATAGACATAAAATTTTCCAAGTTATTGATGCCTTGGACCACCACCTCAATCATCCTGATCACCATTTGTTTTTGAATTCTCAAATCCGTTTGACGAAAGAGTATTTTAAAAGCAGGTTTTATTTCAAAGAGTTGTTGATAAAATAACCTGCTAAATTCGTCAAGATGGGGCAGAATTTTTTCATAAGTGGATTGAATTTCAAAAATAGTATCATGTTGTTTAAATCCGATTATTTCGTAAAGTGTGTGTAAATGAGTTTGTCCACGTAATTGTGTAGTAACGACTTGACCGACTTTTGCCTGATTGGCTATGGGTTTAATAAATTCTTGTGAGGCCATAATTCGGGTACCAAATTCCTTATTAGCACTCTCAATGCGGCTCGCAACATTAACAGTATCTCCTATCACGGTAACTTGCCTGTTGGAAGGATAACCCAATTCGCCAATAATCAACGGACCATAATGTAAACCGATGCGTATTTTAAATTCATGAGAAAATTGTTTTAAAAAGTATTTATTTAATTCTTGTAGACGAGCAAGCATACGCAAACTTGCTCGCATCGCATTCAAGCAATTCGTTACCGAATCAATATCTTGATCACCAAAAAGGGCCATAAATCCATCCCCCATATATTTGTCAATGTAGCCCCGATTAGAAAAAATGGGTTCAGCAATTTCTTTGTAATATTTATTAAGCAAATGAATCACGTCATAAGGATTATGCAAATGGGTTGCAGAAAAACCAGTGTAATTTTCAATATCACAAAACATGACGACTAATGAGCGTTCTGTTGGGGCTTTGATCAGAGACCCTTCTTTTCGTGCTAAATCCATGTCAATATCATCAACGACTAATTGTTTAATCGTCACATCACCCAAGACTTTAGTTTGACAAGCAAGACGGATGTCATCGGACCAATTTTTATCCCCCGAAATTTTCATTTCTGCCTCAGTACGGGGAGCTAGATTTTCTTTGCCTTCTACTATATAAACACGGCAAGTAGTACAACGGGCATGACCACCACAAACACAATAGTGAGCGATATTATTTTGCAATGAGGCTTCTAACAGGGTTTTTCCTTTTTCTTGTGGTACCACAATCGGTTTTTGGTTATTTCTATGATAAGTAATATTTGGCATATTTTTTATGGATTCGATATGTAGCGTTTTTGAATTATTGCGTTTGTAGGAAACTTCTGGCAAAAGTATTATTAACTTATTGATTTTATTAATTTTATCTAAAAATAGCACCTTAATATAATCAATGAGTTACTTATTTATGCAAGAGTTATATTGTTAGAAAAACTCAATATTTTGGTAGTGTTCAGTATATAATAAATTTTGTTTTGTTGACTTTATTTACTGGTGTTGAACAAAAAAAGAGAAAAAACATAGGATTTATAATGAAGAAATTGAACACTTTACTATTTAACCAAGGTGGTAAATGTTTTTATTGTGAGGCGGTTTTAGATATTAATGAAGCGACTATTGATCATGTGATACCACAGTCTAAAGGAGGGACAAATAATTTAGATAATTTAGTGATTTGTTGTAAGTATGCTAATCATGCTTTTAGAGATTATTCTCCTAAACAAAAAATGGCTGTGATTAAACAACTTTGTGGTTCACCATCGTTATGTCAACAAATCTTTCCCAGAAAACTAGAAAACATTGATGAAATTGAAAATGATTCTTTGATTGACAATCAAGTAGTATTGGTTGAAAAGCAGCCAAATACGCAGAAAAATGAGAAAAAAAAGGGAAGTCCACTTGATTTGAAGGGAGCATATCAATTACTGTGCCAAGCCATAGATGCCTTAGAAAGTCAAGGTAAAAACGTCAACAATTCGATTATCAAGAGTCAAATGCGGAAATTCAATCCATTTTTCAACGAATTTGATTATGGATTTAGTCAATTTAAGAAATTTTTACTGAGTGCCCAAGCGGATAATATTATCACACTCAAAACTCAAAACGGGGGAAATTTTATTATTGAGAAAGTATAATTGAGGAATAGCGAATGAGGAATAGCGAATAAAGAGTCCAAAAATTTATAGCATTTCCCTTTTGCGCCCCCCCTCATTCCCCTCCTATTTTAGGGGAACGCAAGGGGAGGTTGTATTTCAGTCAATCGAAAAATGCTATAACTGGTAACTGATAACTGATAACTATTTCTCGTTCCACGCGCCAGCGTCAATGCCATTAAGTTAAGGATTTTAATTGAGGTAACCACAAGGGATTACCCCTACAAATCATGATCTTATGTAGGGGCAATCCTTTATGGTTGCCCTTAACTTAATGGCATTGACGCTGGCGCGTGG
>Ga0233403_10000240_pt1 | contig 25726 bp, 22 predicted proteins | sample Na_oxic_1_MG_FD_179866 | JGI IMG/M metagenome (GOLD analysis project Ga0233403, IMG submission 179866) | Seawater microbial communities from Saanich Inlet, British Columbia, Canada - Na_oxic_1_MG | ecosystem: Environmental > Aquatic > Marine > Inlet | place: Canada: British Columbia | collected...
AAAATAATCGCGTACCTGTCTTAAAAAAGTTTTCTAAAATCAAGACACAGCCTGATGGTTGGTTAGAAAAGGATGCTTATGTCGAATGGCATACCGTACAAATGATCAATTTTGAACCGGTGGCAGGGCGCGAGCGTGTTAAAATTTATGCCACTCAAGCTTGTGCTGAAGAATTTGCTCGTCTAGGAAAGACAACGGCCGACGACTGTCAACTCTTGGGAGAAGAACCGCCCCAAAACACGCAATCCCGATTATTGATTCCCATTTTTCAGCGCCAAGCTGAAACTTATCATGGCGGATTTATTCGTATTCCACTCCCCGAAGAACCCGCATCTGGCGGAACAGGGATGGGGAAGAATTCGGGTTATGATTTAGTTTTAGTGGTTGATTCGACGTACTCTATGGGAGACTATTTTCAGCCAACCTTGCGTGTACTTCAATCATTTATTCAAGTCATCCAAGACTTCAGGCAAACTGAAGTGGCTACCCCGCTCAATATTGGACTGCTTTTTTATCGCGATCGTCAATTTTGGCATTTGTGTGATATTGGATACCTGACCCATTGGGCACAATCCTTAACACCAAACATAGAAAAAGTCTTTTCGGCCTTGGACAAAGCAAAAGCGACTGAATGTGACAGTGAGGATTTTCCAGAAGCCGTTTTTGATGGCCTCTATCGTGCTATTGTTGATACCCAATGGAACCCGTCTCACTTTAAAACCATTCTCTTAATCGGCGATGCGCCCCCCAATTTTGACAAAAATCCGATGAATTTTACCGTTTCAGCCATCAATGCCTTAGCCGATGAGAAATCTATTCGATTTTTAACCTTTAAAATCGGTTCTGAAGAGGATGAGGATTTGGAAGACTTTGAGGCCTTCGCTTTAGAGAGAAATGAACACTTGACAGGCCGATTTCGCCATATCAATCGTGCCAATCTTCAGCAATTTGAAACAGACTTAATGGATGCCTTAACAACGGAATGGGAATTGTTTAATAAAACCTTAGCACTGTCTATCAATTCCGAACAAATTGACTTATCATCCGATATCACTGAATATGAATTACCCATAATTATGGCGCAACTTGAGCAAATAGAAGCGTCAAAGCAAAACGGTAGTCATTTTGTGACTGGCTGGGTTCCTCGCAAAGTCAAAGACAAGTTGGCTTTTGGGGAATATATTTTTATGAGGAAAATCGATCTCAAGTTGCGTATCCTGATTATTGAGGGCATTTTAACGGCGGCAGAGGCAGGTATGGTTGATGGAGCAGACGCTTTTTTAAGTGCAGTACGTCAAACCTTGGCAACTCACTTAAAAATGAAAACGCAAGATATTTTTGCCGGAAATGAAACACTAGGCGATTTACTTAAAAAAGCGGCTCTTTTACCCTTTAAAACAGAATTACTCTTATTTACGCCAGAAGAAGTCAATACTTGGAAACCGGTTGATTACGAAAAACTCAATCAATCCTTGAATGACAAATTGCGTGTTTTACGTGAATTTTCAACTAATCCAAATCATTTGCGTTTGTTTGAAGATGTGCCTTATTTATATGTACCTAAAAGATATTTTCCCTAAAATTTTAGGACAATCAGTTAAATCAATGTTCTCTATTTTAGGTTGTCAGTCGGTACACATAATGCCCTCAAAAAACTTTTATGTAGGGTGGGCAACGTGTTTTTGTTGCCCACCATCCTCATTAAAAAGTTCAGTTTGTTATCGCGCTAAGTATAGCGTTTCTTTTATCTCGGATAAAAAGTAGAAAGAATTAAAATGATGCAACTCCCTATTTCTCTTATGTCATCTCTAAGCAAAAGCCAACTGATAACCCTAGTGGCAATACTACTGTTATTTTTATTTGTAACGGGCACAGCAACCGCATCATCATCTTATGAACCTGACAAAACGCCTGAGAATGTTCAGAAAAAGGCTGTCATCATCAAACACGATGCCAAGTTGTTCAAGAGGAAAAACGGGCCTTATGGAAAGAAAGTAGAATTTATGCAACTCTATTTTTTACTTAAATCTAAATCAACAACGCAACGGCTCTATTATAGAAAAAAATCGCGTCATCAGCGCGTGCCCGTTTCCAAACAGCCTTACACCAATGAGCCAGATGGGTGGTTGGATAGCAACTCATTTGTCGAATGGAATACCTTACAAATGATCAAATTGGAACCTCAATCTGGGCGCAAACTTGCCAAGATATTTGATAAGAGACATTGTGCCAGACTCTTTGGCAAATACGGGCGAGTCTCTCGTGGCTGTCAAGTTTTAGGTTCCGAACCCAACCGCTTTACTTCTGATACCGATTTTCAACTGTTGATACCGGTATTTAAAAAGATCAGAAGAAATTATGAAGGTGGATTTATCCGTGTTTACGAACAGAATAGCAGTGTCAGTGCCGCGCCGGCGTCATTGAAACGGCAGAGGCCTACATACCGGCGTAGTCAAAAACATCGCCTTGGCTATGATATTGTTTTTGTAGTTGATAGTAACCTACCTATGGGAGAATATTTTGTCCAAACAAAAGAAGCCTTACAAGCGTTTATAAAACAAATTCAAGAATCGCTCAATGGCCAAATCAAAGACATTTCTCTCCGTATAGGCGTACTTTTTTTTCGAAGTCGCGTTGATCGTCGTGCTGCTCGACTTAATACCTGTAAGAGAAGTTATTTGACTAAGTGGGGACAGCACTTAACTGAAAACGTTAATGACGTGATCAAGGCATTAGCCTCAGAAGCCGAGGAGAGTTGTTCTGGTGAACAACGATATGAAGCCGTATTGGATGGTTTAAACCGTGCCATAAGTAGTACATCATGGGAAAGTAACCATTTTAAATCCATTATTTTAATAGGCGATAAACCGCCTTATCCTGAGCGTGATCGAAACAATCCGATGAGATTAAGTGTTTATCTTATCAATAAGCGGGCATTGAAGAAAAATATACGCCTCATCACTTTTAAACTGGGTCGTGATCACAGAGATTTTAAGAAACTGGCATTGGACACGGCTTTGAAAAATAAGGGGCGCTACTACACTATTCCTCTGGAGAAGGATAATATCCAAAAATTCAAAGACAATTTGTCTACAGCACTGACTGATGAATGGCGGATGTTAACCATTGCACAGAGTATGGTAGACAGGAAAACAAGTTCGGGAAAACCAGAACAAAGGCATATTGATTTACAGGATGATCAGGATTTGTTAAAAAAATACAACCTGACGCAATACGAAACCTTGATTATTCAGGCCAGATTACCAAACACGCTTGATGCCAATGCTGTAGTGCCTGAATTTGTGAAAGGGTGGATACCGCAGGAAATTCAAAACCAATTGGCAGTAGACGAATTTATTTTTATGGATAAATTTAGTTTAAAAACACTCATTAATACCTTAGGCAATTTTGCAGAGGCGGCGCTTATTGGTTCTCAGGATGGTGGTTTGGCATTCATTCGTAGCATTCGGCATGTACTTGCTGCCCAAACCAGAATGCCAGCTCATCGACTGTTTCGTTCTGGAGAAACCTTGAACCGTACATTGGAAAAAGCGAAGATTTTGCCTTTCAGAACGGATTTGCTGACTTTCACAGCACGGGAAGTCAACACTTGGAAACCAGATGATTATAGAAGAATCAACACGATTCTCAAAGAGAAAGTGAAGGTGTTAGGGGAATTTATAGGCAATCCCAAAAATCTTCATCATTTTGGAAAAATGCCGCATTTCTATGTGCCTAGAGTATTTTTTCCTTAATCAGTCTTTTGCGTCTTTTGCGTCTTTTGCGTCTTTTGCGTTACTTTTTATAATTTTCATCACCCACATTGCTATAGTTTGTCAGATATACTCGGCGCGGGCATAAACTTAACTTTTAGCAACCCCAGGTTGCCACCTGGGGCTATTCACATTCAACCCCTTCAGGGTTGTGCGTCTTAATTTTTTTATGATCGATTTGGTACGTAATGCTTGTGGAAAACTAAGAGCTAAAAGTTTAAATTGTGCCCGCGTGCAGTATATATAAGTTGGCCTTTCCAATAGTGGATATCAAGGCACTGATAACTGATAACTGATAACTGATAACTGATAACTGAAAATGGAATATATATATGAATCGCTTTACTCGTTTTAAAAAATTGTTAATACAAGGCTTAAAGGTGCGTTGGGCCTATAGTTTCGTTGTGATCTTGGTTATTGCCGCCTTATTTTCTACCCCATTAATATTGGGTTCGATTAAAAACCGCGTTTATGTCGCGGTTAAAGAACAGGTGGAAAAGGAAAATAATGCCCGAGAAATCACGATCCAGCAAGTGGATAATGTCCCTTTGAACAAGAAATTTGTGCGTGATTTACGATCAAGATATTCCCATCAGATTGTTGGGAATATGAAATCGGTTGTGATGGTTGAAGGCCCGCAGGATGCACAAATTCAAACCCTACAAACCTTAGTGCCTGATGATCCAAGAACCGCATCCCTACAGATCAGACCGAAAATATCGTCTCGTTTTGGACTGTTTGATCTTGTTGTATCAGATCATTTGGGTGAAACACTTTATGGTGCTGAAGAGTGGCACAGACTTTGGAGCGAAAACGATTCAAAATTTAATGGAAAACCACTGAACTTAGCGATCAATGATATTCCTTTGACGGCTAAATCGGCTAAATTTAAGGTTGTGGCTCGCCAAACCATGCCAGGGCGTAAAATTTCCGCCAGTGAACAGCTTGGCAGATGCTTAAAAAGGTATTCGATTGGTTTGGGATGCGAGGAAGTGGGATTACCTCTCGTGCCAGAGCAAATTCAATACAGCTTACCCAAGTTTGAAACCAAGCACTGTCTCCTCGAATTTTCAAATGAGCAGTGTGATGAAGCGCAGCAGAAGAAAATCACTAAAAGACTGAAGGCCGAAAATTTCCAACTGGAAACACTTCCGAATCAGGTCGATTCGATTAATCGAGTTCAAGTCACGCTCACACGATTTAATGAATTAAACGGGCATGTTGAGCCTACAACAGGCGATTGCGAACAGCGACTTTACCACCATTTACAGGCCTGTCCGTATGCCATTGTGACCAGTCAAGTTTCTGTGGAAGTTGACTTGTTAACTCAATCTGGTTTCAAGAAGATTCTGTTGTCTGGAATTGGCCCAGACTCGTATGATTTGTTGCCAGGAATTGTAGAAATGACGGATCAATGGGGCGGCAGAAAATTGGATTTCTGGACGGATGGCCTCTCGGAAAACGGTATTGAAATCGTCGCGCCTTATGATGTCAACATGCCGTTAGGTAGTCTGGATTTACGGGTAGCCCGCGCTTCTGGTAAGTCAATACTACCAGCTTTTATCACCAGCTATTATCAATGTTCTAAAGGCATGGATTGCCCTTTTTATACCAAGCCTGAAATCGTGTTTCGGTTACAGAATGTGAAAGAAGGGACAGCCATTTTTAAGTCTGAAAATGATAAGTCTGAAAATGATAAGTCTGAAAATAATGTTGCACCGATATTCTACCCAACGAAGCAACAACAGCGTATTGATTACGATGAAATTCTCTTGTATGCCAATAGCGTGGAAGAAGTCCCTCAGTTACATGGCACATTAGAAAACTTTTTGCCCAATGGTTACAAGGTTCAATATAACATTTATGCGATTGATAAATTAAAACGACAGGATCAACGGTTTACCACCTTATTTCAGTTAACGCTTTGGCTGTCGGTGGGTTTTATTATACTTGCTGTTGCTGCCTTAGCCAAAATTAATATTGATAAGCGACGGCGACAAATGGCACAATTGTTCATCTTAGGCCATTCCAAATTATTTGTTGGCTTACTGTTGGTTTCTGAATCGCTTTTATTAACCCTCTTGGCTTCTATTCTGGCTTTGGGGGTAGGTTGGGGAGTTTTAGAGGCCACCAGCTATTATTTGCAATTTTCAACCGGACAAGATGCCACAGAATTTGCGACGATTGTCAATGCCATGGATTTAGACTTATCGGCGTTTTCCATCGTTTTCTTGATAGTGGTTTCAGTCACAACGCTTGTAGCGAGTATTGCCGCTTTCTTTGCTTCTAAAATTGATCCTGTTGAACTTTTGGATTGATATCTCAAGAATGCAACGGGTTTCGCTTTCGCTGTATAAGTATAAATAACTTTTCACGCAAACGCGCGCTTTTGCGTGAAAAAGAGACGCAAGCGAGGCAAGGATGCAAGATTTCTCTTGAGAGATAGCGTCTCTTGCGTTATATTCAAAAATCAAACTTTCAAAACAGGAGTCGTTACCATGAATAACAGCAAGTCGTCAGAGACTATCTTAGTTGTCGATGACGTGAGAGTCACAGGTGAAATTTTGTTGCAGTTTCTCAAACAAAAGGGTTTTAATGTCTTACTGGCAGACAATGGTAAACTCGGCATTCAAATAACTCAAGACGCACAGCCTGATTTGATACTACTCGATATCATGATGCCGGGGGGAATATCAGGTTTTGAAGTCTGCCAGCAACTCAAATCTGTTGAAAGCACACGCGATATTCCCATTATTTTTATGACCGCACTGACTGATAGCGTTAATAAGGTGAAAGGCTTTGAATTAGGCGGTGCAGATTACATTACTAAACCGTTTCAGTATCAAGAATTGTTAGCGCGTGTCCAAGTTCACCTGTCGATTCGACAACTACAACAGGAATTAAAAGCACAAAACCAGTTGTTGAAAGATGAAATTAGCCGTAGTCGTAAGCTAGAAACAGCCAGACAACACACTCAGCAATTATTACAGCATACTCTCACAAATCAAGATGAAGGTACAGAAATAGAAAAGTGCCAAAGGGCACTTGATCTTTTTATCCGTACCGTCGCTAACAATTTAAAAACGCCCTTAAATAGCATGCTTACTGACAGCATTCGCTTAGAAAAAGAGAGTTCCCCAACTAGGCCACTACGACTGGATACTCCGTCTTTTAAAACGCTCCAAAAACTGCAAGAAACGGGACAACTAGCAGATAATACCGTTGATGCTTTACTCTTATTAGCTGGGTTATTTCGAGAGGAAGAAGTAAAATTGGAACTGTTAGAGATGTCTGATATTGTTAGCCTCGTTATAGAAAAGCGCCTAGCTTACCTGATATCGCAGTCTCAAGCTAAAATCAAATTAGCCGAGATTTGGCCGACGGTACCTGGTGTCAGACTCTGGATCGAAGAAATTTGGATGAACTATATCAGTAATGCTTTAAAGTATGGGGGTAAGCCGCCCCACTTAGAACTGGGTGCCAACCCGATTCCTCCCGACAGGGTACGTTTTTGGATACGCGACAAGGGTGACGGCCTCACTCAAAAAGAGCAAGCTCAACTGTTTACAACACCCTTTAACCTTCAGCACCAACTAGATATTAAAGAGGGCGGGTTTGGTTTGTCAATGGTACAACATCTTGTAAAACAACTGGGCGGAGAAGTGGGTGTGGAAAGTAAAAAAGGTAAAGGTAGTCTCTTTTATTTCATTTTACCCGCGTATTAATGTTTTGCATGCAAATACATCAGTAGGGGCAAGCCCTTGTGGTTACTCTTAATTTTTTTAGGCTCACGCAGAGCCGCAGAGGCGCAGAGGTGTTTAGCTCGGTTTAAACAAGCCGGCTTGTTTAACCCTGATATTAATCTTCTCTCATTCTCTGCGTGAGCCAAAATTTTGTTAAAAATTATTTATTTAAATCTTTTCTCCGGCAAAAGGGCTTGCGCGTGGGATTGGCTAGTAGGGGCAATCCCTTGCTCATGCCCTGATTTTAATGTCAACTCTTTTTATTTGACCAATTTGACCAAAATACAAATGCTCTATGAATGATAAAAGTGTTAAAAATACGATCTTGATTGTTGATGATCAGCCTGACAACTTAAACATTTTGTTGGCGCTTCTGAGACGACAGGATTTTAAAGTCTTAGTGGCTCAAAATGGTGAAGAATGTCTTCAAATCACTCAACATGCCAGCCCGGATTTGATACTGTTGGATGTCATGATGCCACCTGGCATATCAGGTTTTGAGGTTTGTCAACGACTGAAAGCTCAAAAAAACACGCTTGACATTCCCGTTATTTTTATGACTGCCCTGAGTGATACGGTTGATAAGATTAAAGGTTTTGAATCAGGCGCTGCCGATTACGTTACTAAACCTTTTCAGTATGACGAATTGTTAGCGCGTGTCAATGCTCACCTGTCGATTCTCAAACTGCAACAGGAATTGAAAGTGCAAAACCAGTTGTTGAAAGATGAAATCAGCCGTAGTCAAAAGCTAGAAGAGGCGAGGCAAAAAACTAACCAATTATTGCAGCAACATACTCGAAAGTTGGAAGACAATAGCGGCGACGGCCTGAAAAACTGCCAGACTGAACTCAAAAAAAGTAATGCCGCACTTGAGACGGTTACTCGTGCCGTTACCCAGGATTTAAAAAACCCGTTGAAAACAATTATTACGCTTAGCACTCTGGTAGAGAAAAGTTATTCCCTAAAGAAGGATATCTCAACAAAAACGCTACAACAACTTGGGGAAGCTGGACAACAGGCTTTTAATATTGTTGATAACTTACTCTTGTTAATCGAAATAGAAAAACAAGAGAAAGTCGAATCGACACTTGTCGATATGTCCGACATCGTCACCTTGGTTGTAGAACAACGCTTAGCTTATCTGATAAAACAGTACCAAGCTAAAGTCAAGTTAGCTACCGTTTGGCCAAGTGTACCCGGTGTCAGATCATGGTTAGAAGCCATTTGGATCAGTTACATCAGTAATGCTTTACAGTATGCTGGTAAGCGGCCCAATTTAGAATTGGGGGCAACGCCTGTTCCTCATGACAAAGTCCGTTTTTGGATACGCGATAATGATCAAGGCCTCACAAAGATTGAGATCGATAAGCTATTGACCCCTCCTCATCTACCGCAAGTACAGGCTAAAGAAAAGGGTTCTGATTTATCGCCGCTGCAACACTTACTAGATAAGATGGGAGGGGAAGCCGGCATTGATAAAAGTACCAAAGGTAGTTTGTTTTATTTTACGTTACCGGCGTATTGAAAAAGGGAAAGGGGAAGAGGGGTAGTGTGACTACAATTGTGGCAGATAGATTTGAGTTGAGATAGAACGCTGATTTGACTGATTTTCCTCTGATTTTTTTAATCAGTGTCAATCAGTCAGATCATGAGAATCAGCGTTCTATTTTTTATAATCAGTGGCAATCAGTCAGATCATGATAATCAGCGTTCTATTTCTCTAAACCTTCCCAGCAATTTTCTTCGTAATCACCCATTGTTGAGTAATCGACAAAAAGTTATTGACTACCCAATAGAGTACTAAACCTGATGGGAAAAAGGCAAAAAACACTGTAAACACGAGGGGTAAAACTAACATCACTTTTTGTTGCACCGGATCAATCGGGGCAGGATTGAGGTAATGCTGCACCAACATCGTTGCCCCCATAATCAGGGGTAACACAAAATAGGGATCAGGAATTGATAAATCATTTAACCAGAAAATAAATGAGGCTTGGCGTAATTCAACGCTTTCCAACAACACCCAATACAGTGCAATAAAAACCGGAATTTGAACGACAATGGGTAAGCAGCCTCCGAGTGGATTGATTTTTTCCTTTTTATACAAATCCATCATCGCTTGATTCATGCGAGCCTTATCATCGCCATAGCGTTCTTTGAGTGAGACGAGACGCGGCTGTAGGCGGCGCATATTCGCCATAGATTTGTAACTGGTTGCTGACAAATGGAAAAATGCCAACTTGATCATCATGGTTAAAATAATAATCGCCCAACCCCAATTACCAATCCATTGATGAATAAGCTTTAACATCCAAAACAAAGGTTGGGCAATAAACCAAAGCCAACCATAATCGACTGTCAAATCCAATCCGGGTGACAGGGCGGCTAGTTTATCTTGCAATTTAGGCCCAGCGTACAAGCTTATCCCAAAAACGTGTTGACTATTAGGCTCAACCGTTTGGGAAGGCCCAACAAGTCGTAGGGCATAACGATTGTCTGAAAAAACTGCCGTAGAATACTGATAGGGTTGATCCCGCTCCGGTATCCAGGCAGAAACAAAATAATGCTGAAGCATCGCGGCCCAGCCGTTGGCCCAACCGGGACGTAGGCCCAATTCATTATCCAGCATCTCATTAAAGGGAATTTTTTCGTAACGCTGTTCAGGACTGGAAACCGCACCGCCCATATAAGTGTAAAGAAAACGAGATTCTCCTAAATCGACTTCCGTGCGTTGAAATTGTCCGTATAACCCACCGTGCCAAGGTTCATCCATGTTATTTTCAACAACATGTTTTAAATCAATGACATAGCTTCCGCGTTGAAAAGTGTAAATTTTACTCACTTTGATGCCACTCTCATCATGCCAGTGCAGTTTGACTTCCAAGGAGTCCATATTATCACTGAGACGATAATTCAATTGCTCGCTTTGATACACCACTTGATGTGTCGGCGCGTTTTGTTGGGACAATAAACCGGATTGAGCGACAAACAGATTCGGCAATTGATCATTCATTAAGCGAAACAGTTCATCAGGTGTTTCCACCTTGACCGGATAATTACGCAAATCAAGCAGCCGCAGATCACCCCCTTGGGTATCAATTTCAAGACGTAGCGTATCCGTCTCAACTTGAATACGTGAAGAGCTTGACAAGAGCCGCTTAGCTTGATCTTGGGGTAATTCAAACGCACTGCTTTGTTGCTTTTGACTTTTCGGTAATTCAGAAAATTCAGAATCTTTTGAGGGATGTGTGGGTGTCTCGGGCGTTTCTGTAATCGGTGTGCTGGCGGGGGGTAAAGAACCATAATCTAATTGCCAAGCTTGATATAACATTACTAAAACAAGGGCTAAAGCGGCGAGCAGAATCAATCTAAAATTATCCATGTTTATCAGTTTTCCTTCGATCTGGAACGGGATCAAATCCGCCAGGATGCCACGGGTGACAACGAAATAGTCGTTTAATACTTAACACGAGGCCGTATAAAACCCCGTGTGTTTGAATGGCAATCAGTGCATATTCAGAACAACTGGGATAGAAGCGACAATGCGAGCCTAACCAAGGACTGATCAACAACTGATAACCCCGTATAAATAAAATGAGAATTTTTTGCATCAAATTAGGACGTTTTGCATCGACGTGATAATTTAAGCCAATGCTTTGCTAAAGAGTGCAGCAGGGTACGATTATTGACTTGCTCAATACCCGTTTTTGCCAAAACGACGCAATCCAATCCCGCTAAACACGATTGATGATGGCGAAAACTCTCACGAATTAAGCGTTTAATGCGATTTCTCTCCACAGCTTGCTTGACACGTTTTTTGGCAATAGCCAATCCTAAACGGGCCTGTGGCACTCCATTAGTTCTTGCTAACACGGTTAGATATTGATCACTTGATTTACAAGGTTTATCAAAAACTAACTTATATTGTTTATGTTTGAGCAAACGTTGCTCTCGTGTAAAAGGGAAGGATGCGTTGTTCATAAGATTATCAAGCACTCAGACGTTTACGCCCTTTAGCACGTCGAGCGTTAAGAATTTTTCGGCCATTTTTGGTACTCATCCTGGCCCTAAAACCATGACGACGTTTGCGTACAATATTACTCGGTTGGAAAGTTCTTTTCATAATTAAGTTTACAATTGGCTCAAGTTGATAAAAAACTTCGCATTTTATGGCTTTCTATCATGAATTGTCAACCGTTATCAGTTATCAGTTATCAGTTATCAATTATCAATGTAGGGTGGGTAACGTCTTTTTGTTGCCCACCTTAAGCTTAAATGGTGGGATCGAGGCGGCCCGTTAGCGGCCCCCTACAAAATACCTGAAAATTTTTGGCGACTTACAAACTTCAGTTTGTCTGAGTACAAACTTTAGTTTGTTTTTAGTTTGTGAATCAAATGGTGATTTGAAAAGCGATATAACAAATATGGCAAAAACAATGACAAATATATCAATTCAACCCGTTGACAAATACTATGCCGTTAAAGAATATTATGGCAAAACCTTACAAGGCTCACAGGATTTAAAAACAGATGCCTGTTGTACCGATACACAAATGCCACCCCATATCAAAAACGCGCTTGCTGATGTTCATAATGAAGTCTTAGCGCGTTATTATGGCTGTGGATTAGTCGCGCCAGAGGAATTGGAAGCTCGGCGTATTTTAGATCTCGGTTGTGGTTCAGGGCGTGATTGTTATGTCTTATCGCGCCTAGTAGGCGAAAACGGTTACGTCGTAGGTGTCGATATGACACCTGAACAATTGAAAGTGGCTGAACAATATGTTGATTATCACACTCAACAATATGGTTATAACAAGCCTAATGTTGAATTTAAACACGGCTACATTGAACGCTTAGATGAACTTGAACTCGCCGATAACAGTTTTGACATTATCGTTTCTAACTGCGTGATCAATCTATCACCAGATAAAGAAGCCGTATTGCGTGAAGCTTATCGGGTATTAAAACCCGGTGGCGAAGTGTATTTTTCCGATGTCTATGCGGATCGACGTGTGCCAAGCAAGTTAGTCAAACATCCCGTATTGTACGGAGAATGTTTAAGCGGTGCCTTATATTGGAACGATTTTATCAATCTCGCAAAGCAAATCGGCTTTCTTGATCCGCGTTTAGTCGAAGATCGGCCCCTTCAAATTGACAACCCAGACATTATCGCCTTAATGGGTAACATCCGTTGTTTTTCCGCCACTTATCGTTTGTTTAAATTACCCGATTTAGAATCGGGTAGTGAAGACTATGGACAAGCTGTCATTTACAAAGGCACGATTTCGCACCATGAACAAGTCTTTAAATTAGATAAACATCATCTGATTGAAACGGGTAAAGTCTTCCCCGTTTGTGGCAATACCTACCGGATGTTGCATGAAACGCGCTTTAAACCCCATTTCGAGTTTATAGGAAATTGGAAAACACACTACGGCATTTTTGAAGGCCCCTCTATTCCTTTTGACGAGACTCAAGAAAGAGAAGAAACGACTTCTGGTTGTTGTTAGCTAGGATGGTGGGCAAGATGGTGGGCAAGCGGGCGCAGGGCGCTAAGCGATCCCACCCTACGAGACACAGGAGTACCACAAAGTGACACAATTATTGAATAAATTAGAAGAAAGTTTAATTGCCCTACTCCTAGCCGCGATGACGTTGATCACTTTTTATCAAGTCGTAGCCCGTTATTTTTTTAATGGCGGTTTCGTATGGGCCTTAGAATTAACCACTTATTTATTTGCTTGGTTAGTCTTATTGGGCATGTCTTACGGCGTGCGCGTAGGCGCGCATATCGGTGTCGATGCTATCACACGGTTATTGCCAAAAAACGGGCAACAAGTTTTAGCGATTTTAGCGACTTTACTGTGCCTCGCTTATTGCGTACTACTGTTTATTGGCGGAATACAATACGTTTCCATGATTTACGGTTTAGGCATTCAAACAGAAGACTTACCCATTGGGCAATGGATACCCTACAGTATATTACCCATTGGACTCGCCTTATTATTCTTTAGATTCGCACAAGTGCTTTTTAAATTGATTACCCAACCCGCAAAAGAGAGGAATTGAAAAAGCTATTGCGAGGGCATAAAGGCCAACACAGCATCAAACTGAGTTGGCCTTTAATAAAAAGGGCATTCCCATCACTCAACCGTATCCACCGAGATCAATCCGAGTCCTTTTGCGCCAAGCGAACTGAGTATAACGGTATAAGCACCTGCTGGTAAAATCAAAAATAAGGCCGCATCGGTAAAATTAGGGGGGGCAAATTGTGCTGGAATTGAGAAACTTGGCAAGGTTTGAGTTTGCCAATCATTATTACTGGCCATAAATTCTCCACCCGGAAACTGCTGTAAAGTCACCTTGGGATCAACACCAGGCTCTAAAGCCAAACCTCGAATAATAACTTGTTGTGATGTCGTACCCTGAATAATGAAACCAGCAATGACATCATTAGCCCCACCTTGAATGGATGCCCGTGTGCTGATATTAATAAGTTTGGTAGGGGCACTAGGCACTGTACCGGTATCTGAAGAAGCACCTAGTTTTAACTCATAAAGTTGAACAGAATTTTTTAGCCCTTGGAATAACAATTGGGTGTAACTTAAATTAGACTCTAAAGCTAGCTTTTGGGAAAACAGATAATTCACATAGAGTCTTGCTATATTATTTGTTACAGACAATCTTAGGAAATTCGTCTGCTTGCTTTTCCAAGCTTTGCTTTCATCAGCATCAGTATAATTACTGTCAGCTTGAAGTTTTGGGGAACTGTAACCAAAAGTTAACTTTATGTTATGTTCATCGCCCGTTAATAAGAGTGTTTTAGCATTGCTGCAGCAAGCATCACCACCCTTGATCTTTATCAGAATTTCAAAATCACTTGATAGACTAACCGGATATCTTAAATATCCTTCCTGTTCTTCTTCAGCAGTTAGCCACTTGCTTCCCGTTTCATCATCTTGAGCAACTATCACATTTTCACCATAAGGCAAAACAGTACCCACTGGGTAAGCAGAAAGATTAAGCAAGTCAATTTCTGCTATCACATTATGCCCCAATAATAAAAGCACCATGCTGATAAACCAACAAAGTCGTTTCATCACAATCGATCCTATTCCGTTATCAGTTATCAATCAATTATCAGTTAAATTCAACTTCAGTAGGTAAGCTTATTTAGAATAAAGAATGTATATTAACAAGTTTAGCCACTGCAATTCAACTGTTCATTGATAATTGATAATTGATTACAGATCACTGAGATTTAAAATAGCCCATAATCTTCTTAACATAATTCTGAGTTTCTTTAAAAGGCGGCACTTGATAGCCATATTTTTTCACATTGCCATACCCCGCATTATAGGCTGCTAATGCCAAAGGAATATTCCCCTTGATCCCCCTTCTATTCAGCATTTTGCGTAAATAACGTGTACCGCCCATCAAATTTTGAGACGGATTAAAAGGATCACGAACACCCACCTCTTTAGCCGTTAGCGGCATTAACTGCATCAACCCACAAGCCCCAACATGAGAACACACTTTAGGATTATAATTCGACTCCTGTTTAATCACCGAATGGATTAAAACCGGATTCAAAGCTTCTTTTTTGGAAGCCTTCTTAATCATTTCCCGCAAAGGCAACTCATGTTTAGTTTCAGCCTTTTGAACCGACTTTAACAAAATAGCCGGTAATTTGTACTCTGAAACATACACAGGTTCAGGTGCATTACGGTTCACATCTTGAAAAAACTCAAACCGTTTACGCGCAGGCGCTTGATTTTCATCGATAAATGACCAATTTACGCGCTGCCAGCGTCTTTTAGAAAGACGACAAGTCGTACCAAACACCGGTTTTTTTTCACGTCCATTTTCCACAATGAACGTATAATAATCGCGACATAATTTGCCGTTTTCAGAAAACGTCAAAAAGACGGCCAAATTGCGTTCAAGCTTAGGCTCATCCTTATCACGCCACATAGCCATTTCACCATCAAGCAACTTCTCATCAAGCAGAAAATTGACATCATCCATTAATCGGCCCGCTTTGGTATCCACTTTTGTTTTTAAAGCAACGCAACCGAACAAACTCACAATCAAAACGAACAAACTCATTGATTGGATATTCATATTGTTCATTTTCCTTTTTATTCAAACCTAAAACCTAAAACCTGACAGGTTTCAAAAACCTGTCAGGTTTGGAGCGGAATTAAAGATCAAGACACTGTCTAAAACCTGACAAATTTCAAAAACCTGTCAGGTTTGGAGCGGGATTAAAGATCAAGACACTGTCTAAAACCTGACACTCGATGATCCATTTTTTTGTAAACCTTTGATTTCAAACGAAATGTTATTTTCAGGCCTAAAACTTAAATTCCTTAATAATCAATGATTTGCTAGACACTCAATCAGTGATTGCCGTAAAGCCTGCCGAACATCAAAAACTTGATCATCGAGTGACAGGTTTCAAAAACCTGTCAGGTTTGGAGCGGGATTAAAGATCAAGACACTGTCTCTCCTTCTGCTGTTGCGTACTCCCCTGCTGCGTCATCCAAATCTCATATTCACGACAAATCTTCTCATTCGTTTCATGAGTTGAAATCGGTTGTATAGTAAATTCGGTACCGGTTCTTGAATTTGTCCAATGATGTTTTTCATTATCAGGCACAGTTTGCAAGGCCTCCATAACCTCTTGTTGATCCGATTCATCCATCTGATTACCAATAGCCCCCCCACCATCGCCCCCAAACCAGCAAAAGTAGCGATGCAAAAAACCTTCAATTTTTTATTATCAATATTTTGGCAAAACAACAAACCAACAAGCGCACCAACGCCGGCCCCACCAGCCGCCCCTTGTTGTTCCTGAGTATAAGGAGAAGTACTACAAGCGGAAAGAGAGAAAATGATCAGGGTGATAAGCATTAAGGTTTTAAAAAACATAAATGACTTCCTTTAATGAGTGGCATTTATTTTACGATGTTTTGTAATCTTTACTGCACGCGCTCATAACACAACTTTTATGTATTTAGCTTCGCTGGCCTTCGGCTCACTTAAGAAGTTTCGCTTCGCTATACAAAGCGCGTGAAATGGTGGGTAACGGGTTTTTAAAGCCCACCATCCTATGTCGTTTTTAAAGTGACTTTTTCGCTAATCAGAGAATTGTTCATATTTTACTCGATGATCAAGTTTTTGATGTTATTTGGCTTTGCGACGATCTATTTTTGAGCGTTCAAATATGCAAATCATTGATTTTTAATGTTATTTTATTTTTTTGATTATTTTACTCGATAATCAAGTTTTTTCTAAAGCCAAACCCTAACAACAAGAATTAGATAAGAAAGGATTTAAAACCTATAACTACAAAGATTGTTTATAATAAAAGAGTTAAACCAAGTACAACCACGTTCTAATCCATTTCACTTAAGAAGTTTTTGCGCGCAAAAATATACAATCCTTGTAGTTGGCTGTGTCTGTAAAAATAATCGCGACCTTATGACGATGTTAAGTATACGTGCGATGGTGGTTGAGTGAGCATCAATAGCTACACTCGCTTCTCTTTTCTAGCAAAATTTATTTTATTCTGCTCCCAATTATTTCGATAGCTTTTCTTTAATCATTTCAAAAGCGGTTACAAATTGATAAGCCTCTTTTTCTATTCCTAATTCAAGTAGTTCCATTTTTTCATTGAGATATTCGGTTCGTGTATCTTTGATGGTACCATAGTTTAAACCGAGTATTTTTATCATCTGCTGAATCCGATTGACGGTGTTTTCATCTTCGATATCGGGATTGGCGTAAAAAATGTGTTCTTCATCATCATAAGCTAACCATAGTTTAGGATTATAATCTGGTGAATCTGGTTTCAGAATGTTATCCACCGGCTTATCAGATTTCCAGATGTTTATTTTGTCTGAAACCGCAAAAAAATTATCCCAATCCCAGCCTTTTTTAGCTTTTAAAGCACTATCGAAATGATCTAGTTGTGCCGAAAATCCTGACGTTTCTTCGTTTTTGTCAAGAATAATCCTTCCTTTTTGGTTAAAATTATCAGCACTATATCTATCGGAGCGGGCTATCAAAATCTCTGTATAGGCACATAAGCCTTTTTGGCAATAGAGTAAACTCACTAAAACTTCTCTATAATATTTATGATGAGAAGAATAAGCCGGATGCTCTTCATGCTTGCTGTCTAAATCTGCTATCCATGAAACATATTCAGTTGCCAGAATGGTGCTTTTATCAATTTTTCTCATATAACCGCCACGCTAATTTTTTGCCGAGTTTTTCAAATCGTTCCAACATTTTTTGCCCTTCCTCACTTTCAAGCCGATTTTCGTTTTTATACTTTTTCAATTTGGCTTTCAGCAAACAAGCTTCTTCTAAGGCTTGACTTCTAGTTTCACTGCCTTCTCTTTCCAAATCAAATATCCGCATTAAAATGCTATCCCAACGTAAATAGCGTGGATCAAGAAAGTAATTATCGACATGCCGCTCACCTTCGTAATACTGCTCTTGATAAACCGTTCCTTGTTCATTAAATTTCAATTCCACGATTTCCCAAGGCTCAAAGCACGACGCAATCAGAGGCGAATGTGTGGCGAAAAAGAACTGTGCTTGTGGCGCTAGTTGAGTGTAATAGTCGATAATTTCAGTTTGAATATCTGGATATAATGATCTTTCTGGTTCATCAACCAAAATAATCGTATCTTCCGTCTTCAATTGAAAAAGTGGCGTGAGCGTTAAAATAAACTGTTTTGTTCCCGTACTCCAACCCTGATATGGGATTTCAGTGCCACTTAGAGATTGAATCTTAATGAATTTTAAATCCTCAATGGATTGAAAATCAAAAGTGGTTTTGAGGTTTAAATGAAATTGATTAAGAATGGGATTGAGTTTTTGCGCTAAGTTTTCAATAGGATTAGGATTTTCTTGTTTCCATCGCTTAAATTCAGATAGAACGCTTTCTCCTTTTTCCATGCTGTCTGTAAAAGCGTTAGCCATTTGCTGACTGTATTTTAACTCTTCTACCTTGTAGTCATTGATATTTCTTAAAATATCCGTCCAAATTTCTAAAAAACTTTCGGTTTCAAAGTCAAATACTTTCCACTTTTTTTGATCTTCTTTAATTTCGATTTCAGCTTTTAAATAATCAAAAGGGTGAGTCAGTTGATTTTGATCTTGTAAAATGCGATTCACATGATCAACAATCTCGGCTGGAAAAGAAATCAGTTTATTTTTATCCACATAGAAATCTTGGATAAAATCTAGGGGTACAATATTTTCTGCTTGGGGAAGATTCAAATACCATTTCCAAACAATATTTCCTTTCTCGAAGACTTCTATAAGTGTCTTGATGTCTTTAAAATAACAGGTTATTTGGATATTTTTCAGAAGCTGTTTTTGATCAACCGACTTAAGGGTTGCTTGTAGACTGTCATCATGATTAGGTTTAAAGGTGGCTCCCAAAACAAGCTTGCAAATATTCAATAAACTGGTTTTCCCAGTACCACTTTGTCCAATAAAACAAATTTTTTCTAATGCTTGTCCTTCTTTTTGATGGCCTTTGGGGTAAGTCAGATCAAGCATCAGGTTTTTGAATTGGTTATAATCTTTAATGTTTATTTGAGTGATTTTCATAAAATGAATCTTTAAGTTGAATCTTTAAGTGTTACAGAATTATATGATGATTTTATTTGGAAAATTTAATTATCAACCTTTATCACTTAATTTCCAAATAAGTGAAAAATCAGTATATATAAGGCCTTATAAACAAATGTTTTTCCAGAATTATTCTGCCCCGCCAAGATTTTTAACCTGAATTTTGGCAGCTTTCAATTTTTCAAAAATTCTTTTTGAAATATAAATCGCATCTTAAAATCCAGATTGGAAGCAAATAACCCGAGGGAGGGCCATTGCTTTGGTTTAGTTGGGAGTTGTGATGGGTTTTACTCGCACCGCGAAACACGAAGTTTATCGATCTGGATGGCCTACATTAACATAAGCTCCAGATTGGAAGCAAATAACCCGAGGGAGGGCCATTGCTTTGGTTTAGTTGGGAGTTGTGATGGGTTTTACTCGCACCGCGAAACACGAAGTTTATCGATCTGGGTGGCCTACATTAACATAAGCGACGTTCGCGATTTTTCGTAAATCAGTTTCACATAAACGACGCGAACGTCTCACTCTATTGAAAAAATAGGAAAAAATAGGGGACAGAGCACATTTATTCGTCGCTTTAGCCACTGCCATGTTATCTTGATGATGCTAAAAAGAACCGAGCCAACAGTGCTTTTCCCAGTATTATTGGAACCTGCAATCACTGTTAAGCCATCAAGAATAATTTTTGCTTTTGGCAGTCGTCATAAGTGCTTAATAGTTATTTCCATCATTTATTGAATTTTTGATGGTTTTATTCTGAACATCTGAAGGAAATTCAAAAAAAATATGTGCTCTGTCCCCTATTTTCTTGATCCATGCTACGCTCGCTATCGTGCAATTATTTTCTCACAAGGCAGTTGAGCAGTTTGTCGAAGAGCAAGGTATTAGTTATGAACCGTTTGAGCAAATGAAAAACGTTCTAACATGTTAAATTGTTAAATAATATAGGATTTATTTTTAGGTACCGAGTTTTCCGGAGTATAAGTTATTTATCTGAAGGGGGCTTTGAAAATCGTGCCATGCATCAAGGCTGTTTAAGTTGCCCAAGTTGCCCAAGTTGCCCCAAAAAACTATAAAATTTTGAACACTTTTGTATGTAACAAAACTATCAACTTGAATAGTCACTGTTCACGCCAGTTTTGAGTTTTACTGGTATTAAAAACTATAGCTGATTTGAAGTTTACCTTCAGTTAACCACTGTCCTAGCTCACCTAACCAACGACCCTCTGGAGAATCGCTCACTTCAAGATGACCTTCGCGGATGCCCTTTAGCAAGGTTCGAACTTCAATATTAGGTGCTGTTGTCTCCTCTAATATTTTGTACAGCACTGCCAGTACTTCAGAAACCCCCGTCTGTTTCATCCACAAATGCACCGCTTGCTCAAAACTATGGTCTGGCGCGTGAGGCGAATATTTTGTCGTTGTTTCAGCCAATTGGTTCAAACGAACCAAAATAAAAGTTTTGCGTTCGGCTTTGGGCAGTTGTTTCAGAGTCTCTGGATAGATGGCTTGTCCTAAGTGATAATTCTGACGTGTATAGCCTGCCGGAAACTCTAAGCGTGTTTCTAACGGCTCAATCGGTAAACCACCCACAAAGCCTACAGGTACAATAGGAATATCAAGTTCTATTGCCAAATTAATGAAAACGGTGCTCAAATGTTTTACGGGTTGTCGACAACTAAGGGCGCGAGTGCCATCGACATGGACCAGTAGGGAACGCCCTTGTTCTATCATGACTTCCTTGATGTGGTTAAGGAGCTTGTACATAGAGCGTTGATCGTCGCGGTCAAAGTAAAACATCAATTCAGGGTTGTTGAGCGTGGGATAAGAATAAAAAAAATGAGTCAACAGTTGACCAATCCAACTATCCTGATGTTCGGCTTTCGCTATTGCGTTAATAGGACGTTCTGCAAGTGCAGACATACTAAATATAAAAAGTACAGATTCTACACCAACCTGATGATTAGCTAAGTAAAGCACAGATTTACCTTTGAGAGTATTAAAATCAGCCGAAGCTTCATGCACTATGCTGCCAACAAAACGCCGAAACAAGGCACTAAACAACACTTCTCCGCGCCATTCTCTAACATCCAAGAACTTACGCCAATACGGAATAAACTTCGCAGGATCATATACCGAAGTTGGAACAAATAAATGACTCGATTGCTTGCTAATAGTCACTTCTGGATTTTTGTCTTCCCCTATTTTTAGCCGTTCTCGGGGATTAACGTCAAAACCTTGTTTGACAATGTTGTCATACCGTTTTTCAAACTTTTGAATGTTCATAGAAATCAAGATAAAATAAATCAAGATAAAATAATTAGCTCGTTTTTGCAACTACCAAATGTCAATTTTCAGACAATTGTTTATCATTGAATATTGGAAAAGCATTTTAACTCGATGATCAAGTTTTTTTTGCTTGACAAATCGTCTTTTATATTTATAAAAAATAAATATTTGAATAATAATGAAAATTATAAAGTATGTCAATCATTATAAAAGATATAAATATCAACCTTATATATTCATTTTCATATTTTGTTAAAAAAGTCAACAATTAAAAACTTGATCATCGAGATTTTAACAAACATTTATTTTTTGGAAAATCTACCAAAAATGTAATCTTTTTTATAGGGGCTGAGTAGTTACAAATCTTCTATAAAAAATGATGGCATTAACCTTATAAACTCCAATTAACTATATTCCAACCCTTTTGTTTTGCTAAGCAATATAATTTCTTATCAGGGTTGACTGCTGTTGGATTTCCGGTGATGTCCAACATATATCGATCACCATAATGATCGCCATACGCATAACTGTTAGCCAAATCAATTTGCTCTTGTTGGGCAATTTGTTTGATTAAATCGCCTTTTGCTTTGCCATAATAAATTGTGCCTAGAATGTTACCTGTGTCTATTCCATTTTTTGCTTCTAATGTGGTTGCAAAATAATTATCAAAGCCGAGAGATTTGCTAAAAGGTTCAACGATGTAATCAAGAGCAGCTGAAATAATATACAATCTCCGGTGTTTGTGCCACTCAATAATATGGCGGGCTTCTGGATAAATATTTAATTAATTGTAAAACCATTGTAAAAACTTCTTGATAAAGCATACGGAATTCTTCATCAAGATTAACTAACACCTTTGAACAGGGTTCTGGTTATCTTGCGTTTGAGATGATCGTAATCAGAAAAGAGAAAAAGTTTGTATCGGGCATAATTAAAAACAATCCTCATCACCTGAAATAAGGAGAATTTACCCCGTTTCTTTAAATAAAAGGCAAAAACCTTTTCTGTTTGTAGTGCAACAATGGTTTCATCTAAGTCAAAAAAAACGGCTTCTTTCATTAGCACGATTCCTTTAGGAACGGAAAATTTTTAAGTTTTCCCAACATACCCCTACCTCTCGCCTAGATGTTCTTTTTGATACTCTTTTAAAAAGAACGCAATGGTTTCCAATCTGAGTTTAATAGAGCCACTCGGTTTATTTTGATCCATGTCATGAAACGGAAAATAGGGAGTCCTTGAAGAATTAGCAATCTCTTCAATGACATGTAAAACTGCGGCATCAAGACCGCAACGAAAGCTTACAAAATCGACAATTGCCAAATTTGGGTGGCGAGCAGCAAATTTTGTTGCCCAAACTTTTCGATTCGTGTTTTCCGAGGTAGAATTTTCCCAAACATCAGAAATATCCATCGGATCATCTATGATTTTACGTTTTATATCCTCTGCAATTTTTTCAAAATTTTTGGATGTCGAGGCAACGATTCGATGGTAAAAATCGGAAATCCCATCTGTTGCAATTGTTCCGGAATGCCATGATTTATCCCAAGATCATAGTGATATGGCTTTCCTAAAAATATGATTCCCAGCCGTTGTTCTTGTTCTAACATATTTAGTATGGTGGCGGCTTTATTTTGTAAACGTTGATCGAAGCTTTCATCTGTCTGCTTTGCGGTCAAAAAGGCTTTTTCATTTTTCTGATGGGTAATCCCAAAAACGGGATGAAATGTATCAAACAGTTCCATTTCAAATAATTCATCCTGATGCATATGGTAGCCCGGATTGAGATAGAGAATATGATGTTTGTCAAAGAGATTTCCTTCCTTTGTATACGACGCTTTGACAATATCAGGATTTGCCATCACAATCGAACAGGCTGAAACTGCTTCAGTTTTATCACTAAATAGTAGATTGATTGTTGCAGGGTTAAAGATAAGATAAGATCAACCTGTTTTTGGGTAATAAGATTATGGATATGGGCAACAATGTATTTACCTGGAAAACACAGAACCGCACTATTACGATGACTGCCGCGCTTCCACAACTCTTCAGTTGTCATATCGGACCAAATAATATTGTGGGGTTGAATACCAAGACTTTGTAAATAGGCATAAAAAATGGGGCGTATCGCCACATATTTAAGATACGATGAATTCCAACCCGTACCTTTGAAGGGACTTTTTTCCCATTATTTCGACTAAAGGCTTTAGAAAACGTCTGAAGCACTTTTTGTGAGAAATTTCTTTGAGAAACGTCAACGCTTTCGAGCCTTGGTATGGGCTTAAATAGTCGTTCATTGAGGAAGGATACAAAATTTGGGTTGAGGCGAGCTTTTTGCTTGATGGTTTTAGAAATAATCTTGACATGTTGCATACTGTCCGCCGTTCCCTTTTCACAATTGGCAAGAATAGATCGGGCTTTTTTGTTTCCGCTTTTTATATCAATGAATGTCCGTAAGCAGGCACTCGTACAAAAGGCGCATAAAGTACTCTCATCTCGTGTCATAAGATATTTAAGGGTGCGAAGACTGTGGAAACCGATAAATTTTGACGACGCTTGTGGATGAGATTTATATTCCTTGAAGCCAATGAGCGCTGATCCAATGGCACCTGTTTCGGCGCAATGCTTGTGGACAATCACTTCAGCCTGCGGTACTTTTTGAGTAATATAGTCCAAATGGGCTTTCACGGCGGCTAAATTTTTGTGGACGCCGCCTTGAAGCACGAATCTGTGCCCAAATTTGGCTAAATTGTATTCCTGCACCATGTACTCCCAAATAGTTTTCGGCAACACATGAGCAAGTCCAGCTAAAATTTCATGAACTTCCCACCCCTGTTGTTGAAAACTCACAATATCTGATTCTAGGAATACTGCACAACCAAAATTAAAATTGGGCATCCATTCCGCCCTGAAAGCGGTTTCTGCATAATTCTCCAGCTTGATGCCAAATTTCTCGGCGGTATTTTGCATGTAATAGCCATTACCAGCCGAACATTGTGTATTTAATCGAAAGTCGAAAACTTGTTGATTTTTGATGAACAGGACTTTGATGTCTTGTCCCCCAACATCAACAATCACATCAACATCGTCATAAAAAAAGGTTGCTGCCTTCAAGTGAGCAACGGTTTCAACAACGGCAACATCGGTATTCAGCACTAATTTTAAGATATCTTTGGCGTACCCGGTCACCGAGACAGATTTTACCGTGAAGTGCGTACAAATGAGCTGTAATTGTTCATAAATATCTTGCAAAACTATTTTAGCTTCCTCAATGGGATTCTTGTCGCTCAAACGATAGGAAGAAGCCAAGATATTCGCCTCTTCATCTAAAGCAACGGCTTTAGTTGACGTGGAACCAGCATCCAGTCCGATAAAAATGTTAGTCTGTTGATTGTGTATGCCTACAGTTTGCTTTGCTACCGTTGTAAAATTAAAATATTTATTTTTAAAAGCTTCAAGTGAGAAATTGGGTTCTAATAAGCCAGGAATTCCATTCTCTCTTTCGATCCCACGCCCATGTTCGAGGTAGGCTTCAAGTTGCGAAAAATTTTCCAGCCATTTATCATCCGTTATTTGTTGTTCGTATTGATGATATAACGCCGCACCGATAGCCACAAAATACTCGGAGTTCGGCGGTACAAAGACGTTTAACGTCTTTTCATCAAAGGAAATACCTTCTTTTCCCCACAAGTCCTCAAAGGCATGGAAAAATAGGGGACAGACCACATTTATTTTTAAAGCAACTTTGACTATCAAAATGGAAATTTTCCTTGTCCTTCTTCCAAGCGTGTGTGGTCTTCCCTGTGTACCACGCCAAGTTCTGCGGCCAATAGCTAAAGTCACTTATCGCTGTAACTTACATAAAACAAATACATAATATAGGTTATTCGCATTTTGATTTCATTCAATAAACTAGATTATAACTCAAAGCGAAACAATTTTTGATAGGCTGTTTGACGGGCCCTCGCATCATTTCCAAGTGCTTGGTAAAGCGAATGGGGTGATAGCACCTGCAATTGGCTAAATGCTCTTATGTGAACCACGCAGCCAACTTGGCTACATTAAACTAAGCCCCCTATGTCACCATAAGAGACTCGTCTTCAAAGCCCAAGCCGTGAGACTGATCCCGAATACGGCTCCTCTCTTAATCTTAATTCCACAATTTTCATTGCTTCTTTCTACAGAAACCACTACTGAATTACTGTATTTCACAATACTATTCTGAAACCTTCTAACGTTTCCGTTAGTTGCGTCAAGAATAGGGAAAGCATT
>Ga0233403_10000241_pt1 | contig 25682 bp, 23 predicted proteins | sample Na_oxic_1_MG_FD_179866 | JGI IMG/M metagenome (GOLD analysis project Ga0233403, IMG submission 179866) | Seawater microbial communities from Saanich Inlet, British Columbia, Canada - Na_oxic_1_MG | ecosystem: Environmental > Aquatic > Marine > Inlet | place: Canada: British Columbia | collected...
ACTTCCTTGACTGTACCAGTCACCTAATACAATACGTGTAGCATCTTTTTTCTCGCCTTCAAGCTTGATGGCATGAATATGGATATCGGGTCTATGAGTATGACCGTGGATCATACGTTTTACGCCATGTCTTTCAAAAGTGCGCACCACCTCTTCAGGAGTGACATCCATGATATCCATGGACAAGGCTTGTTTATTTTGTGCTGACACGTTGCGACCATTATTAGCGATGCGCTTGCGCCATGATAACGGTAACGACAGCATAAAGATTTGCCATAATCGCGAACGAGATTTTTTGCGAAAACGCATATACTCAACATCCCGTGTACATAATTCATCACCGTGCATAACTAGCGTTGGCGTGCCGTATATATCTAATACCGTTTGCTCGTCTAACAGGGTCATTCCAGCAAGTTTGGCGTATTTCGATTTTAAGGCAAAATCACGATTCCCATGGATAAAAAATACCGGAGTAGTGTCTGATAACTTATGCAATGCGTGGGCAATATGTTGAGTAAATGGGTTGATATCATCATCACCAACCCATACTTCAAATAAATCGCCCAATATATACAGCGCATCAGCTTTAGGCGCATCCTCACGCAAAAACGTCATAAAACATTCAGTGATGTCATTACGTTCGGCGCTTAGATGCAAATCAGAGATGAAATAGGTAAACTTACCCATTTATCGTTCCTTGTGATTATAAGCTAGAGGATCGCGAATTAAAGAATGATTAATCGTTGATTTCGACAGATTCAATGATAACTGCTTCAACGGGTACGTCTTGGTGAAAACCTGAATTGCCTGTTGCAACTGCTTCAATTGCTTCTACGATTTCAATACCATCAGTAACTTCACCAAACACACAGTAACCCCAGCCGTTGACTGACTCACTCGTGTGATTTAAAAAGTCGTTGTTTTTAGCATTAATAAAAAACTGAGCCGTCGCTGAATGTGGATCTTGGGTACGCGCCATAGCGATTGTACCTTTAGTATTCAACAAACCATTGTTCGCTTCATTTTTAATTTGTGCTTTGGTGTCTTTTTGTTCCATATCGGCGGTAAAACCACCACCTTGGATCATGAAACCTTTGATCACACGGTGAAAAATCGTCCCTTCAAAAAAACCTTCTTTTGCATAGCTCAAAAAATTAGCTACTGTCTCTGGTGCTTTTTCACTGTTAAGGCCAATGGTAATCGCACCATGGTTAGTGTTAAGAGTAATCGATGACATAATGTTTCCTCATTGGATAATTGTGGGCGCATTTTAGCTTACTTTGTGCATAATTACGATGATTCTCAATGTCTTGAATGGTAAACTTAGTAAATAATTTAAAACGTCCCTTACGTTTTACGTAACTGACTCATTCAAATGATGGAAATCTGCTAAGCATGTTGCAAATTTATAATACCCTGACACGACAAAAAGCACCGTTTACTCCGATAGAACCTGGCAAAGTAGGTTTGTATGTGTGTGGAATTACTGTGTATGACTTGTCTCATATGGGGCATGCTCGCACCTATCTTAGCTTTGATGTCATGGTGCGTTATATGCGTTATCTTGGCTATGATGTTAAATATGTGCGCAATATCACTGATGTTGACGACAAAATTATTCAACGTGCGATCCAGAATAACGAATCTACTGATGAACTCACTAATCGCACTGTGGCGCTGATGCATGAAGATTTTGCTGCGTTGAATCTATTGGAGCCGGATGTTGAGCCTCGTGTAACCACACACATGCCAGAAATCATCGATGTAATTGAACGCCTTGTTAGCAAAGGGCATGCATATGCTGCTAGTTCTGGCGATGTCCTATTTGATGTGTCTACTTTTGATCAATATGGGGCGCTAAGTAAACAAGATCTAGAGCAATTGCAATCGGGTGCCCGCGTTGAAGTTGCGGCTGGAAAAGACGATCCGTTAGATTTTGTATTATGGAAAAAAGCCAAGCCAAATGAACCAAGTTGGGCATCACCATGGGGGGAAGGTCGTCCAGGTTGGCATATTGAGTGTTCGGCAATGAACCATAAGCATTTGGGGAAACATTTTGATATTCATGGTGGTGGTTCTGATTTAACTTTCCCGCACCACGAAAACGAAGTAGCACAGTCTTGTTGCGCGTTTGATACGCCATATGTGAATACATGGGTACACACTGGGATGGTGCAGGTAGATAACGAAAAAATGTCCAAGTCGTTAGGCAATTTTTTCACCCTCAGAGACGTGTTACAAGAGCATCATAAAGAAACGTTACGCTTCTTTTTAATGTCAGCTCATTACCGTTCCCAGTTAAGTTATTCGCAAGACAATATTGACCAAGCGCAATCTGCTTTAGAACGATTATATACTGCGCTGCGTGATGTCACACCGGATACCTCCACTGAGTTAGCTTATGGTGGTTACTTAGCGCGTTTTGAAGCGGCAATGAATGATGACTTTAATACGCCTATTGCTTTTTCTGTGTTATTTGATTGTGCCAAAGATCTGAATAAAGCAAAATCAGATGCGCCTGAAGAAGCCAGTAAACTTGCAGCTGTGCTCAAAGGATTAGGTAATATACTAGGTTGCCTACAGGACGATCCACAAGCATTTTTACAAAGTGATTCAGGAATTGATGCAGCTGAAGTTGAGGCCTTAATTGCGCAACGTAATCAAGCTCGTGCAGATAAAGATTGGGGCGCTGCAGATGCTGCGCGTGATGCTTTAACTGCATTAGGAGTGGTAATTGAAGACAGTGCTAATGGCACGAGTTGGCGCAAAGCTTAATCGCTTGCGCCTTATTTACTTAAGGTAAGTTAGCTTGAAGTAACTTACCTTGAGATGACTTGAGTTAAGTTAAGACGCTGTTTCCATTCTAGTGATATCAACGCTTAAGCGTAAGCGCTGACCTGGCTGTAAATACTTGCCTTTATCTAATTGGTTCCAGTTTACGATATCATTGATTTTGACATTGAATTTTTGGCCTATCCGCGCCAGTGAATCGCCATTTTTAACAATGTAAGTGATATTTCTGACAATGCCAGAGGGTTTATCATTTGGCAGCCATACCACCAGTTTTTTACCTGGGTAAATGACATCTTTAGGTGCAATCCCATTCCATTTCGCTAATGCTCTAGTAGATACTTTATATTTCTTAGCTAATTCCCATAGCGAATCACCTTGCTGAATGATATGGGTTAACTTTGCGTGGTTAGTACGTTGGCGTTTATCTTTTATTGTCGCTAAACGTTGAGTTTTAGATAGGGTGTACTGGTCTAAAGATTTTAAGGCGACAGGGACAAGTAAAAAATCACCCTGATATATAATGTTACCATTAAGCTCATTGACTTGTTTGATGATATCGATACTGGTGTGGTGGCCTTGTGCAATGACCCCTAGGTTATCTCCTGATTGGACTTGATAGCGCACCCAGTTGATACGTTCTTTGGCTTTGGTTTGGGCCAGTTGTTGTTCAAATTGTTCGACTTTTTGGATCGGTAACAACAAATGATGCGGGCCATCTGGCGCAGTAGCCCAACGATTAAAGCCCGGATTTAACGCGTGTAATTCTTTGAGGGATAGCTCAGCAAACTCAGCAGCGATAGCCAGATCAATTTGTGCATCCATAGTGACTAGCTCTAACACGGGCGCATTGGCAATTTCAGGCCAATTGAGATTGTCATCGACCACTTGTTGTTTAAGCAGATTGACTAACGCAATAAGCTTGGGAACGTATTGACGCGTTTCTTTGGGTAAATCTAAAGACCAAAAATCAGTCGGCTTACCCGCTCGTTTATTTTTGGCAATGGCACGTCGCACTCGACCTTCACCTGAATTATACGCAGCTAAGGCATGGTACCAATTACCATCAAAATAACGATGCAAATAAGATAAGTAGCCAACTGCACCTTCCGTTGCCTTAACAACATCACGGCGGCCGTCATACCACCAGTTTTGTGCCATGCCAAAGCGTTTGCCTGTGCCTGGAATAAATTGCCATAAACCCGCAGCACTGCCATGCGAATACGCAAATGGGTCAAAGGCGCTTTCAACGATAGGCAATAAGGCAAGTTCAAGTGGTAAATCATGTTCTTCCAATGTGCTAACGATGTAATACATAAACGGACGTGCACGTTCAGAAACGCGCTGCATATAACGTGGGTGTTTGTTGTACCATTTTTGTTGAGCAGTAATCCTAGGATGTTGACCTTGTAAGGTGTTGGCGTGTTTGGCGATGTATGTCCATAAGTTGGTTATGTCTTCAGGGGTTTCAGTTGGGGATAGTTCAACTGGAAGCTCTATACTTGATAAGGCTTCGGTCACATTTTCGACAGGGTGCACTAACTCTAAAGGAGCCTCACTTACAGCTTGCTCTGTTGATGAAAACAAAGACGTGGATTGACAACCACACAACACTAACGCATTAATAAAAACGAATAACAATCTCATTAAAACTTCTTACCTCAACACTGCACACTGCAAAAATCAGCGCGCATTATACTAGATTTGTAAAAAAAGTGCTAAAACTCGTCTTTTGCCCGGCGTAATGCGGCAAATACTTGCACTGGGTCAGCACTTTGCTCATTTTCTAATTGAGCATTTGCTTGGTGAGAAAAGGCAATAACATCGTCATGAGCGACACGTAAAAATGGATTAATTTGTAGCTGTTGAGCTAGCGATGCTGGTAGGGTGGGTAGACTATCCGCACGTTGCTGATCCACCCATAATTTGTATTGTGCTAATGCTGTGTTTTGCGGTTCGACAGTTTGTGCAAAGGCAATATTGGCTTGGGTGTATTCATGCGTACAATAAATCAACGTATCATCGCAAGGTTGATGTGTTTGTTGATGGGGGAGCTGTGCGATTTTAGCTAACGAAGTAAACATCTGTGCTGGTGTACCTTCGAATAATCGACCACAGCCACAAGAAAATAAGGTGTCGCCACAAAATAGCATTCCATCAGCATAATACATGATGTGATCAAGAGTATGTCCAGGTACAGCCATAACCGATAACTCAAGCTGTAACGCATCAAGGTATAAGGTATCAGCATCGTCTAATACACGATTAATACCTGATATTTTAGGATTGTTCGGCCCGTATACCGTTATGTGCGGGTAGTGGTGAGTTAACTCAATTATTCCGCCAGTATGGTCAAAATGATGATGAGTAATTAATATCGCGCTCAGTGCAAGGTTGTGCTCGGCTAAAAAGGCTAACACAACGCCAGGATCGCCAGGATCGACAACAACACAATCTTGTTCATTGTGTAAGGCCCAGATATAGTTATCAGAGAATGCAGGTATTGGCGTTATTTTCACTATATTGTCATCACTGTTAGCGTAAAAGTTTCACAAGATTTAATATTACGTGATAGATTATCACTTGCATAGTGGATTAAGCGATTTGTGTATTCACAATTGTTTTACCCCACACCCCATCATTTAATAGAATCATAACAGGACAACAGACATGTTTTTTGGGCATGCTTTTACCTCTAATCCAATCAGCTATCCAGAGGATTGGCACATTATCGCAAGTCATCAAGACTTATTGAACACGATCAATCAGTTGATGAGTGAACATTGCGACACGATTTATGGTGATGTGCAATTGAATATTGGAGAGTTGAGCATGTGTTGGCAGGCGCAAGAAAATCGCTTACGCAAAACAATTAACATGCACGTTAATCAGCACCAATTAGATGAGCTGACCGAAACCTTATGTCCGTTGCCTGATCCGACTCATCAAAATATCTACGCTCAGCTCACTGAGTTACCCTTTGCTAAAGGCAGCATTGACGCGGTGTGTTTGTGTAATGGGTTGGATTTTACGCATGATCCCCATCAATTATTACGTGAAGTTGAACGGGTGGTGCGCAGTGATGGTCACTTGATATTAACAGGGTTTAATCCGTTTAGCCTTAGTGGGTTGATAAAGCATTTGCCTTTTTATCGCAGCCATCCGTTACATGATGCGCGTTTTTTTAGTCATTATAGAGTTAAAGAATGGTTACACGTGCTAGGATTTACGGTTAAAGTGCTGCGATTTTTTGGACCGGCGAATATGTTTAGTCAGAGTCAAAAAGGGGCAAAGCAGTCAAATAAAACAGCAAAAAAAGAGAATTCTACGAAACGCTCAAGAATAAGCAAAGAGCAGCGTTTAGGGCATTTTTCACCATTGAACAGTATGTATTTTATTGTGGCACAAAAATCCGAAATGCCACTGTCGCTGATTAAACCTAAATTTGCACGATATAAACCGCGTTTACAATCGGCTCAAGCGAGTTTGCGGGTTGATACGAAACAGCAACCCGCACAAGATTAGCTCTTTGGTTTTTATTTGACGCGCATGCCTGGTTGTGCACCGGCATGTGGCTCTAATATATATAGCTCATCACCGCCAGGTCCAGCAGCAAGTACCATACCTTCAGACATACCAAAACGCATTTTACGTGGAGCCAGATTCGCGACCATTACCGTTAATTTACCCGTTAGATCTTCTGCTGCATAAGCGGATTTAATCCCAGCAAATACCTGACGCGGCGTCTCGTCGCCAATATCCAATTGTAAACATAACAGCTTATCAGCACCTTCAACATGGTCGGCACTGATAATTTTAGCAATGCGTAGATCTACTTTGGCAAAATCATCAAACTGGATCATCGGGGCGATTTCATCGTCGCTTTGCGCTTTACTAACTAGCTTAGCGCCTTTTTTAGTTGCCTTTGCTTTTTTATTGGCATCTTGAGTTGGCGCTAGGTTGTCTTTTGATGCATCGACCATCGCAGCAACTTTATCGCTATCAACACGCTGTAACATTGCTTTAAACTTGTTAATGCTATGACCAGTGAGTGTAGTTTGCGCTGAGCCCCAAACGAAGCTGTCATTCAAAAACTCTTGCGCTTTTAATGATAAGTCAGGTAAAACAGGGCTTAAATAGATGCTTAACACACGGAACATATGAATACCCATGGAACAGACATCATGTGTATGTTGTTGTAACTCAGGATCTTTAATCGTTACCCAAGGTGCTTGCGTATCAATAAATTGATTGGCTTTATCAGCTAAGGCCATGATCTCACGAATAGCATGATGATATTGACGCGATTCAAAATGCTGCGCAATACTGTCACTGGCAGCACTAAACTCGTTAAGTAGCTCTGGGTCTAGAATATTGTCAGATAATTTACCGTCAAATTTCTTGGTAATAAAGCTGGCACAACGGCTTGCAATATTCACGACTTTACCCACTAAATCAGAATTCACTTTTTGTGTGAAATCTTCAAAGTTCAAATCAATATCCGTCACACTATCATTCAGTTTTGACGCAAAGTAATAACGTAAATATTCAGGGTTAAGGTGGTCTAAATAAGTCCGAGCTTTGATAAACGTCCCTTTTGACTTGGACATTTTGGCGCCATTGACGGTAACAAACCCATGAATGTTAACCCCTGTTGGCTTGCGATAACCGGCACCTTCAAGCATGGCAGGCCAAAATAGACAATGGAAATACGTAATGTCTTTGCCGATAAAGTGATACAACTCAGCGTCGGAATCTGCATTCCAATATTCATCAAAATTAACGTTATTTTTTTCGCAAAAGTTTAAGAAACTCGCCATGTAACCGACCGGTGCATCGACCCATACATAAAAATATTTGCCAGGGGCGTTGGGGATCTCAAAACCAAAGTAGGGGGCGTCACGAGAAATATCCCATTGCTGTAAGCCTTGTTCAAACCACTCTTGGAGTTTGTTGGCCATTTCTGCTTGTACTGTGCCTGACTGGATCCAGTTTTGTAACATATCCGAGAATTTTGGTAGGTCAAAGAAATAATGCTCTGAGTCTTTTAAGACCGGAGTCGCACCGGATACTACTGAACGAGGATTAAGTACCTCTGTGGTGGCATAAGTCGCCGAGCACACATCACAACTATCGCCGTTTTGATCTTCAGCGCCACATTTAGGGCAGTCGCCTTTGATAAAGCGATCAGGTAAAAACATGCCTTTTTCTGGATCGTATAATTGGTTGATTGTCTTAGTAGAGATATAACCTGCCGCATGCAAACGGTTGTATATAGTCTCGGACAGTAGCTTGTTTTCTGGAGAATGTGTCACATAGTAATTGTCATAATCGATATCAAAATCAAGCAGATCTTGGTGGTGTTCAGCACGAGTACGGTTGACCATTTCTTCAGGGGTAATTCCCAATTCTTGGGCTTTCAGCATTACCGGTGTACCGTGCGCATCATCCGCACAGACACTATAACAAGTGTGACCACGCATTTTTTGGAAACGCGTCCAAATGTTTGTTTGGATATGTTCCAAAAGATGACCTAAATGGATTGAACCATTAGCATAGGGAAGGGCGCTGGTAACTAAGATCTTACGAGGTGCTTGTGCCATAATCAAGAATGCATATTTCTATATAAAAAAAGATGCCAAATGGTAGCGTAAAATAGCTGTTTTTGCACTCTTAAACTCATGATTTATTGCATAAATATTTGCGTTGTTTGTTCAGTAGTTAGATAATGCTGAAAGATTATTCAACTAACTTGAGAACCCCCCCATGCGCTTATGCGATAAAGATATTTATGCCTCATTGCAACGAGGTGAGATTGCCATCACCCCTCAACCTGATTATGAGCATGTCAGTGGTCTTACTGTGGATATGCGATTGGGCAATAAATTTCGAATTTTTCAGGCACACGCTGCACCTTACATAGATTTGTCTGGTGAAAAGTCTGATGTTCAAGCACAGCTTGATTCGGTGATGAGTGACGAGATAAGTATCGCAGATGACAAAGCGTTTTTCTTACATCCAGGCGAGTTAGCGTTGGCAATCACCTACGAATCAGTTACCTTGCCTGCCAATATAGTTGGCTGGCTTGATGGTCGCTCATCTTTAGCTCGCTTAGGGTTAATGGTGCATGTGACGGCACATCGAATTGATCCAGGTTGGTCGGGTAATATCGTTTTAGAATTTTATAACTCAGGTAAGCTTCCACTAGCGTTACGTCCAAAAATGAAAATTGGTGCGTTGAGCTTTGAGGTGTTGTCTGACAATGCAGAAAAACCTTACAATGCGCGGGTTGATGCAAAATATAAAGGGCAAGACGGCGCGGTGGCGAGTCGTATTAATCACGATAACAACCGTGCGAGTGATAGCAATAACTAGAGTCACAAGATAATTTGTTCGTATTGAAGTTAAATTACTGAGCCGTTGCATACATTGCTAGTGCGTTGTTTACAAAATACCTTATCTCATCTTGCTTGAATTTGTTGCTTTCTTCTACGCCTGTCAGCTGGGCCGACCTGTACTTTATGAGCGGTTAAAATTTGACCTGTATGTTGTGATATGTTTAAATAGTTAGAATTCTAACTATATTGGAGTCTCACATCATCTTTTGTAAAAATACGAATGTGTTACCTTGGTGCCTGTAAATGGGTAATCACATCGATTTATCTTTATCTCATCCCCCTGTTTCTATTGCTTCGGCAAAACGCATCGTTATCAAAGTCGGTAGTGCTTTAATTGCCCCTAATCGCACCGGTTGTCAAAAAAAATATTTATTACCCATCGCCCAATTTATTTCTCGGTTACAAGATTTAAAGATAGAAGTGGTGCTGGTTTCTTCGGGCTCTGTCGCTGCGGGTTATCATTTGTTTGACCAAACGATAGCCGCGGATCTTTCTACCAAAAAAGCCATGGCTGCGGCAGGTCAATCAGACATGATGTCAACGTGGGATCAGTTACTCGATTACCCTTTGGCCCAGCTGTTAATCACGCATGCGGATCTGCGCGACCGTGAACGGTATTTAAGTGTAACTAACACCTTAGATAAACTACTCGATAATGGCATTATCCCCGTTGTGAATGAAAACGACAGTATTAGCACCGATAGACAAAAAATTGGTGACAATGATAATTTATCCGCCATGGTTGCTAGTGCTGTTCAGGCAGATTATTTAGTTATTTGTTCTGATGTCGACGGGTTATATACTGCTAATCCCAAGCTCAATCCTGATGCGACCTTAATTCCTTGTGTGGATACGATTGATGATCATATTCGCACTATTGCCGGTGGCGCCAGTAGTAATGTTGGTACAGGTGGCATGCATACTAAAATACAAGCGGCTGAAAAGGCTACGGCGAATGGCATCGGTACCTTTATTGTTAATGGTTTTTGTAATGAGGTATTCAACCGTTTACTTCTCGCGACCCCTGCCGGCACGTATTTCAAACCGCAAATTAAACGCATGAATGAAGCGCAAAATTGGATGACACATACCAGTAAAAGCATGGGGCAATTGATTGTTGCAGATTGGGTCGTTGTGAATGAAGTTCAAGACACCAAATCGTTAAATGCCAGAGATATTGTTGCCGTAAATGGTGATTTTTCGATGGGAGATACGGTCTTAATTTGTCGCACTGACGGCAGTAAAGTACTCAAAGCGACGGCTAACTATTCGAGTTGTTTATTACATTTCGTTGTAAATCAAAGTGCTGCAATTATTCATCAAGAATTCGATAATTTATCTGAACCGATTGTAAATGATGCTCATGTGGCACTTTTAAGTTAGAATTAAGTATTGTTTTAATTTTTGAGTGTTGTTAGTCGTATGCATGAATTCTGGGAATCACTCCCCCTTGCACAAATTATGTTGTTTGTTAATGAGTATAAATTCTTCTCGAGTTTGTTGTTGCTTGGGGGGTTTTTATTAATCAAACAAACGGTAGTGCGTTTATTGCGTCGTCGCTATCAGCGCGGTGCAAACAAACGTATCGCGGTTAACTCATTTAAGAATATTGTTAATTTAGCTGCGCTCTTGTTGCTAATCTCTTTGTGGTCTGGTGAATTGCAAAACCTTGCATTTTCGATAGCGGCTTTTATGGTAGCTATTGTCTTAGCGACCCGTGAATTTATTCAATGCTTTTTAGGGTATTTGTATGCAATCTCTGCTCGTCCTTTTCGCGTCGGAGATTGGGTGCAGCTCAACAATGTGTGCGGCGAAGTCGTCGAGTTAGATTGGGCTAAAGTCACGGTTTTAGAAATTGATGAGCAGTCGATGGATTATACCGGCAAGCATCTATATATCCCCAATAGCTTGATTGTGACTCGCACGGTAACGAACCTTAACTTCCTCAAGCGCTATGCGATCCATCAATTCAAAGTGACTTTGGAACCGCATTCAAATCCTTACGAAATAGTCCCTCAGTTGCTTGATCGTGCGCGTCATTATTGTGAAGATTTCCGCATAGTAGCAGAGCGCTACAAAGGGGTCATTGAACGCCAATTAGATACTGAGTTTATCGATATTGAACCGGATATTTCGGTTGAAACTAATATCTATGGTAAATATGAAATTTGTGTCAGTTTGTTCTGCCCCTCAGAACAAAAACACAACATTCAACAAAAGATAACCGCAGATATCTTTTTACATTGGTTTGAACAGGCACCCGCATTAGTGCCTATTACATCGACCATCTACGCTGAGCAATAACTGCAGTAGAGGGTATGTGTCTCTTAATCGCTATGCAGAGCTTCAATTGGATTTAATTTTGAAGCTTTGATAGCGGGAAACACGCCAAAACCCACGCCAACCAATAAGCAAATACTCAAAGATAGTATAATGGCCATAGGAGACCAGCTCACCGCCCATTCACTGTAAAATCCAATGATTTCAGATAAGGCGAGTCCGAAGACGATGCCGAGCAAGCCGCCGAGTACTGAAATCGTAAAACTCTCAGCTAAAAACTGTAATCGAATATCTTGTTGCGTTGCACCGACTGCGCGCAATAAGCCAATTTCTGTTGTACGCTCCATGACATTAGCCAACATGATGTTCATGATCCCAATACCACCTACCAACAATGAAATACCGGCCACACACGCCATCACAATATTAAATATTTGTTGGGTTTGTTTTTGTTGGGCGAGTAACTCTGCAGGAATAACAATGTCATAATCTTGGATATTATTGTGGCGCATTTGCATTAAATGCGTCACGGCCTTGGCTGCCACGACCGGATTTTGCGTTTCTGCAATTTTTAATTTGATGCTATCGAGTTCGCTGGCTAGGACATTGTGGGCAAATTTCTTTAATGAGGTCGCAAGCGGCACGAAGATACTGTAGCGGTCACCACCAATTTTAACCCCTTGAAATTCATCTTTACTGCCGGCTGGGGCGGTAAGTACCCCTACAACTGTTAACCATACGTGATTGACTTTAAGCAATTCGCCAACAATTTGTGTGTTGTCGGGAAACAGCTCTCGTGCGGTATCTGCTCCAATGACCGCTACTTGTGCTAGTGTGCTATCGTCTCCAGGGGTTAAATAGCGACCTTGGGCAAGTGTCAGATTAGAATGCGTAAAATAACGCTGCGATACACCTAATACTTGGGCGTCGGATTTAGCATAATCAGAGTAAATATCGAATGTTTTGATAATTTTTGTTGCACTGAAGTCCTCTACAAACGGTAATGTATTGGTCGCAGCAGCGACATCACCCATGGTAAGCCCTAAAGAGTCTTCACGTATTTCACTTAGTTCGCCATCATTGTATTCGCGTTGGTTGATAATGATGTTATTGACGCCCATTGAGTCAATTAGTTTTAATGCTTCGCGTTCTGCGCCTTCACCAATATTGAGCATGGCAATCACCGCACCCACACCGAATATCATGCCGAGTAAGGTTAAAAAGGTACGTAATTTTTGCGAAGATAACTCGTATAGCGCATCTTTAATTAACACGGTGAATTGTTGTCTAGGTAAGGTGGTTTTCATTGTGTTGCTCCAGCGGTAACTGCGCTTAGGGCAATGGCATCATTGAACGCTAAACCCGATGTAATTTCGATAAAGTATAAATTTTTGCGTCCAGTAGTGACAGGGTGTTTTTTAAACTCATCCCCTTGCTGTAAATACACAAAGCTTTGTTCTTGTTCGTAAATAATACTTTGTAACGGCACGGCAATCGCATCCTGCGGCTCTGTAACATTGATGGTCGCAGAGAGTTTTCTTCCGGGTTTTAAGACGCTTGTATCTTGCTCGTTAATCGTTGCAGTAAGCTCGTAATATTTAATGGGATTACCGCGCTTAATTTCTCTAGGAAAAGCAGAAACCGAGGATAATTGCCCCGTAAACGTTTTATCCGGAAACGCATCTAATTGAATGGCAACTTGCTGTGTTTCAGCTAAATCAATGGCATCATCTGCTAACACATACAAACGCGCTTGTAAGTTTTCTAGGTTGGGGATTTCAGCCAGAGGGCTGCCCGGAAATATGGTATTGCCTACTGACGGCTTTTCTCCGCGACGGTCTTTGATGTAAACTAATAAGCCCGAATAAGGTGCGGTTACTTCTAATTGTTTCAGTGCTGATAAATATTGTTGTAGTTTGCGTTGATGGCCTTGTTGTTGAATATCTAGTACAGAAGTAGCTGAATCATGTTGTTCTAACACGCTGGTTTCTTTCCACGCTAAAAACGCATCTTTGGCTTCTAGGAAGTCACGATTTTGTAACGTGTCGATAATGTCCAGTTGACTATAGATCCGCAAATCATCGATGGCAAAACGGTCGACAAAAGCAAATTCTTCTTCAACAAAATTCTGTTCCGAGCGAATATCTTGTTTTTCTTGGGTTTGCGAGGCTTGAGAATTAATAATGTCTTGTTGCAGTTTTAATACCGCAAACTCTTCCTCATTTTTGTCACGGATAATCCGTTCAGAGTCAAAGCGAGCAATCACATCACCTTCTTTAACATACGTGTTTTCTTCGGCCAACCAAGCAAGCATCATAGGTCGGCGTCCTGGAGAAACTATTTTTTGTGATTCTGCGGCTTCTATTTCACCTGTAGCTGTTATTTCAATAGCAAACGGTTGAGCTTGTACTTGATAGGTAGGTATACTACTTTGGATATCATCTCCACAGCCTTGCAATAATAAAATCAACGTCATAGCGAGAGTAAGAGTCAATCGGCGTGATACATTATTCATTAACGCGCTCCTGCAAGTGCTGCAATATTAACATTGGCTTGCATTCCGGGGCGCATAATCGATAAGTCTAAATCATCTAGCGTGACCCAAGCATCAAAAACGACTTTTTGATTGCGCTGTGACTTGTTGCGATAAGCTTGCCCTTTACTAGTGATAGTGCCGGTAAACACTCTCTCAGGGTAGGCATTGAGCACTACATCAACAGATTGTCCAATACTGACTTTATTGGTATCTGACTCATCGACTTCCATTTTGATCGCAAGGTTTTGCAATGATGGTACATCAAGGAGCGAATTACCCATAAATACAGTATCGCCTACAGCAGGTTTATCGCCATCGCCATTATCGCGGAAAATAACAATGCCATCACCAGGGCTGGTAATCGTTAATTTATCAATGCTATCTTTTATTTCATCTACGCGCGTTTGCAAATTCATAATGCGTGCTTCTTGTACTTGTTGGTTTACTACGCGACGCGTTTTATGCTCGTCAAGGCGTTGTAATGCTTGCGCTTTAAGAGCTTGCATAATGGCAAAGTCAGCTTCTTGCTTGCGGCGTTCTACCTCAGAGCGAGATGAGACCGTAATTTCTACTTTTCTACGGGCTTTATCTTCGTTCATTGATGCTTCTGCTAATGCTAATTCGAGGTCTTCTTGAGCCGCGGTATCTTCTAAAATCAGCTTTTCGAGTCCTTTTGTAGCAGCATCAAGCTCAGATTGGCGGGTTAACATGCGCGTGCGTAAATCTTGGCCGTCAAATTTGACGAGTACATCACCTGCAGTAACGATTTTATTTTCAGGGACTAAACGTTGAATTTTGTATTGCCACATACGTCGAATACTGGGCGGCCCGATAGTGACAGTTTGCAGAGACATTAACTCTGCAGGAATGGTGATAAGTGGGGTGTCACTCAGACTGGTTTTACTGCTGTTTGCGGTCGTTGCTGATTGAGTGAGTTGCAACTTGTCTTGTACTTGATTGTTTGTATTAGGCTGAGCATGTTTGACAATGCGTACACTCATACCTGGAAATAAAGTACGCTCAGGCAGCTTATCAAAAGTAATGATAACCGGAAAGTACGCGGCGTTACTCATTTGTGGCTTGCTTTCTGCTTGCGTACCCACTGATGCAATGGTGCCGTAATAAGCTTGTTCTGAAAACGCATCAAAATGCAGTGAAACTTGCTGACCTATGCTTAGACTTAACGCGTCGATTTCATGCACAAAACTTTCAACTTGATAATCACTGGTCGCTTGAACATCTAAAATCGCCCAACTTGGTTGAACATTCATGCCTGACGCCATTTTAGTGCCATTCCATGGGTGATTGGCGTAGGTAACAGGGCCGGTATGTTTAGCGACAACATTGAGCTTAGTTAACAGGTTTTCGTAATATTGAATGTCATCGCGTTCTTTTAAAATATCGAGGTTTTTCTTCTCTAGACCGGATATGCGCTGTTTTTCGGATTTTTTGAGCGCTTCCTCAGCTTTAATTTGTTCGAGTAGGGCACGCTCTAGGACCATTTGATTTTGCCCTTTTTGATAATCACTCAAGGTATCGCTATTAACCGATACTTCTATTTGCGCTTTGGCCACTTGCATCTTAGCCACTTTTAGTCGACCTTGGGCTTCAGTCAGCTCTTGTTTGAGGCGCATGTCTAATTGTTTATACTCGAGTAATAAACGCTCAAGCGTTTCTTGGTTTTGTTCTAATCGGCTTTGCTCTGTCGCGCCATCAAACACCACTACTAAGTCACCTTGTTGCACAACTTTGCCTTCTTCTTCCATCCATTGTAATTGGATATTCCATGATGCACCACGCGGAGCAACAACGGATTGTTTGGCGGAGGAGGAGACTTTACCTGATAAAACTAATAGCACTGGATCGGCATGAATTAAGGCGCTGACGAGCATGGCACTAATGCCAAAAGTGAAGCTAATGCCCAGAATGAAGCTAGTGCCGAGGCTGAAGTTATTGCGAAGGCTGAAGCTCCTGGATAATGTAGTTGGCATGAAAGATTTCATTTGCTGCTATCCTCAATAATTTTTCCGTCTTTCATGCGGATCACGCGTTGAGCAAAATCCGCAATATCTTGTTCATGGGTGACCATCACGATGGTTTGACCTTGTTGGTGGAGCTCGGTCAGTAACGCCATAATTTCTTCCGAGGTTTTGGAATCTAAATTACCGGTAGGTTCATCGGCTAAGATAACACTAGGTTGATTGACTAACGCGCGAGCGATGGCGACGCGTTGGCGTTGCCCTCCCGACATTTCATAGGGACGATGGTGCTTGCGATGCGTTAATCCAACACGTTCAATAAGCGCCAATGTGCGAGCTTGCGCCTCGTCTTCGGATACATCACTGTAGCGTAAAGGTAATTTAATATTACCAATTACGTCGAGTTTAGGTAGCAAGTGAAAGGTCTGAAAAATAAAACCAATATATTTATTTCGGATCTGGGATAACTGGTCGTCGTCTAATTGTGCGACGTTATTATCATCTAAGTGGTATTGTCCTGAAGTGGGAGTGTCAAGGCAGCCTAAAACATTCATTAGCGTGGATTTACCCGAACCTGATGTGCCCATAATGGCGACAAACTCATTGCGTTTTATGTGCAACGACACATCATCAATGGCAGTGACGACTTCATCGCCATTTTGAAATTGTTTTACGATATTGTTGAGTGTAATCATGCCGCACTTTTTTAATTATTTAATATTATAACGAGTATAGTGCGTGATTGGTTGTATTTGGCTAAGCGACAAATTGTAATAGATTGTAAATGGAAGGATACAATAGGTATTCGAGTACAAATAGTTAGTGGTAAAGTAGACTTATTATAGTGCGTGGATTGAGTTATATTTCGATGCTCTATGATCTATTATTCTCCTTTATAAAAAACAGGAATTTCCATGATAAAAGCCTATGCTGTTGAAGCTGCTGATGCAGAGTTTACCCCGTTTACCTTTACCATGGCTGACATAGCTGCGCATCAAGTCGATATTGATGTGGCATATTGTGGCGTGTGTCACTCTGATATGTCGATGAAAGATAACGAATGGGGGATGACTCAATATCCATTCGTCGGTGGACATGAAGTCGCCGGAACGGTTAAAGCGGTTGGCGAGCATGTAACACATTTACAAGTTGGCCAAGCGGTAGGCATAGGTTGGCATAGTGATTATTGTCATCAGTGTGATTCTTGTGATACTGGTGACCAAAATTTATGTCATTCGGCACAAGGGACAATTATAGGTCGTCATGGAGGATTTGCTCAGGTGGTACGTGCTAATGCTACAGCCGTTGTCCCTTTACCCGCGGGAATGGATCTAAAGATTGCTGGCCCATTGTTCTGTGGTGGTGTGACGGTTTTTAATCCATTGGTTCAATTTGGGATCAAGCCAACAGATAAGGTTGCAGTGATTGGTATTGGTGGGTTAGGGCATATGGCGTTGCAGTTTTTCCGCGCGTGGGGCTGTGAAGTGACGGCATTTAGTTCTTCTGATGCTAAAGCTCAAGAGGCGTATTGCCTTGGCGCACATCATGTGATTAATTCAACCATAGAATCTGAACTCCATGCTGCAGCCAGTTCGTTTGACTTTATTATTTCCACCGTTAATGTCACGCTTGATTGGAACGCCTATTTGGGCACGCTAAAACCCAAAGGACGTTTACACTTCGTCGGGGCAGCGCTCGAACCGTTGAAAATTGGTGTGTTTAATTTGATGGGTGGACAAAAAAGTATCTCATCTTCGCCAGTTGGCGCACCTAATGTGATCAAAGAGATGTTAGCATTTGCGGTTCAACATGAGATTAAACCGCAAGTGGAGATGTTTCCTATGTCACAAATTAATGAAGCGTTTGCACATATGGAAAAAGGCAATGCGCGTTATCGTATCGTGTTAGAAAACGATTGGGAATAGCCGCATCCCTTTGAGCGTATTTGTTAAGTAAACTCGAAAATAGCAGCCTCTTAACGAGGCTGTTGTAATGCTTTAATCCGATCATCAAGCGGTGGGTGACTAGAGAATAATGCTTTAATACTGCCACCATTTATCGCTAATGCCGACATTTCCGACGGTAATCCTTCATCATCTGGGTTGGTTTTTAAACGTTGTAATGCGGCAATCATATTACGGTTTCCTACTAGTTTTCCAGCGCCTGCGTCAGCACGGTATTCGCGATAGCGTGAAAACCACATCACAATTATCTGAGCTAATATACCGAGGATAACTTGTGCAACCATTGATACTATCCAATAGGCGGGGCCATGACCACGCTCAACCTTAAACACAACACGGTCTACAATGTGCCCAATGATGCGTGAGAAAAACACTACAAAGGTATTAATCACGCCTTGTAATAATGTCATCGTAACCATGTCACCATTGGCAACATGGCATATCTCGTGGGCTAAGACTGCTTCTACTTCGGTTTTGTTCATGTGACGCATCAGTCCGGTGCTGACTGCAACTAAAGAGTTATTACGATTCCATCCTGTGGCGAATGCATTGGGACTTGGATGATTAAAAATACCCACTTCAGGCATACCGATACCCGCTTGTTTAGCTTGGCGTCTTACTACATCGACTAACCAACGTTCTTCGGTGTTTTGTGGTTGTTTGATGACGTGCACATTCATACTACGTATAGCCATAAATTTGGATATAAATAATGAAATGAGTGCACCACTAAAGCCGATAACCGCCGAATAAACCAAGAGCGCGCTGAGGTTTAAATCCACGCCGTTTTCAGCTAATACGCCTTGTATCCCAAACAAACTAAATATTACTGAGATCAAAACCATAATAGCAATATTGGTCATGATAAATAATCCGATGCGAAACATGTGAGTGTCATCCTTATTGATGTATTTAATGCATTAAATGGTGATATACGTTTAATGCTAATTTAAGCACAAAAGCTCAAAAAGCAAGTACTGGTATGTGAAATATTTTGATTTAGCAATTAAAATTTGGGTACATTTGCGCTAAATGCTGAAGTTGTGGGTGAGGTAATCGCGCAGTATGCGCCCAAGGAGGTAATGTGGAATAAACGTCTTTCCCACTGGACATAGCGAGCACCATTGCAAAGCTTTCTAAACCATATACTCGATTTGCTCGAGCTATCGACACCTGAATATTAGGGCTATCATCCAATTTGACAACAAGGTGAGGATGTTGTGCTTTTGCTAAGGCTATAAACCGATTATAAAAGTGCGGGTCTTCACTCGGGTGAGGTCTGATCCTAATCGTATATTGCTGTGATTTATCGACACTAAGCGTGTTAGACAAATGATACAGCATCAATGCTAGTCCTTGATACTCGGCACAGATATGCGCATGAGACTTATCCCATTCGACCCGCACAGGTTCTGCTAAATACAGAATATTAGACCTTGAAACGTAACCCTCGCTAAGCCGCATAATTTGCTGTGCGGATTGTGCCAGATACAGATTATCGATTTGCCATATGGGTCGCTCAGCTAATACCTGTTGTGCTTGATTATAGGCGTAGTCATCAGTGACAATAATTGCATCGGGTAAGACATATAAGTCGTTTCGCGTAAAGCGATCTTGGTAGTTGACCCAGTGGTCCACTAAGCTAATGACTGGGGTATGGTTGGCGAGTGCCATTTTTATGGCGTTCGTTTCATTTTCGGACGACCATCCTGTTCCGGTGAAACACAGCTGTGCTTGTTTTAAATAAGGCGCTAGCTGCTTAACTAATTTGTTTGCAGGTACTTTGGCTTGCCATGCAGTTAGAGCAGGGCCTGATAATACATAGGCTTGAGCTGGAAAGTTGTGTGCAGATTGTTCCGTCATGATGATATTGGCTGCACCTGCATCATGGCAGACTACGACACAGTATGCTGTGATACGTAAATCGAGTAGCGCTTGGTTTACTGACGGCATAATAATTGCTTTCTTGTTTTATCTAGGATCAAAAATATATCAAATACTAATCAGCAGTGAGTCATTGATGAATATAGCCATTATTCCAGCCAGAGGCGGAAGCAAACGAATCCCTCATAAAAACATTAAACCGTTTTGGGGTCAACCGATCATTGCTTACACCATTAAAACAGCAATAGCGGCAGGGTGCTTTGAGCGCATTGTAGTGACAACGGACGATGACGATATCGCTTCTGTTGCTCGGGAGTATGGCGCTGACGTGCTGATGAGACCGCCTGAATTAGCCACTGATATGGCTGCGACGATGCCGGTGGTAGCTCATGCTTTAGCGCAACAACCTGATATAGGACAGATTGAGAATACCTGTTTGATGTATGCGACTGCGCCGTTGATGTGCGCAAACGATATTTGCCAAGCGTTGGATATTTTACAAGAGCAACACGCGGAATACGTGTTTGCTGCGACTGCTTATCCATCACCGATCCAACGCGCGTTTTCTGTCGACGATAAGCACGGTGTGAACATCTTTCAACCGGAGTATTTGCATACACGCTCGCAAGATTTAATCCCCGCATACCATGATGCAGCTCAATTTTATTGGGGGAAATCTCAAGCTTTTTTAGCACAAAAACCAGTATTTGCACCTCATTCTCATGCCAAAATAATTGACCGTTGGCGAGTACAAGATATCGATGACATGGATGATTGGGACTTAGCAGAACGTTTGTATTCATTAACACCAGATTCGATAAAAACGGATGCATTATGAACCCACCATGTTATGTATTGTGTGATGCTAATAAACAGGTTGGTTATGGTCACTTTTTCCGAACGAAATACTTAGTTAATGCACTTGAACAATCTCGAAATTGGCACTGGCTATGGTGTGGCAATTTGACGGAAGACATGCAACAGCAAGTCACACATCATCAAGCATATAGGGATGTCATTGAGGCGGCGAACGCATTACAAGATAAACACGCAGGGGTAGTGGTTTGTGATAGTTATCATTTAAAAGCGGAGCATTACGCGACGCTGAGTGCTAATCATACTGTTATTGTCTTTGATGATTTTGCACCCCACACTTATAAAGGTGTGTTTTGTGTTATTAATTTTTGTGTGGCGGCACGAAGTTATCACTATCAAGCGCAGCACCAATTATTGGGACCTAAGTATTTTATTACTCATCCCAAATTAGGTGCTCCTGCACAAGGCAATACTCCACAAGGCAATGATGCACAAGGCAATGATGCACAAGGTTTGACGCCACAAGTTAATACTCTACTAGCAAATAAGCCTTCTCGACAGCTGCGAATTCTCATTGCTATGGGGGGATTTGACCGATTTGCTGTTGGGCGTCGCTTAGCTGAGGCGTTGGTAGCAAAGACTAACCATTCTATCACTAATATACATGTGACCTTATTGGAGAGGGATGTTGCTACGTCTTCTTTATATCAGGTTATATCATTTTGCGATGACATGCCTTCTCTTTATCGACAAGCGGATGTTGTAATCAGCGGAGGCGGTTTAACTAAATATGAAAGTGCATTTTCACACATTCCAAATGTGGTTATAGCGCAAACCGACGCACAATTTGCAGAAAGTGTATTGTTTGCGAAGTTAGGTTTATGCATTAATTATGCTTTGGCAAAAAATTTGCATGAACAAAGTATTATCGAATTTGTTGAATGGTTCACGACAAATGATTGGCACCAAGAACAGCGCAATATTGTTAATGCGAGTTTAGCTAACTTTGATCCTCATTCTACAATTAATGTTGCCCAGCAACTACTGACATGGTTAGAACAAGACAATGAGTAAAGTTATTCAAGAGCACTATCAATCGTTATATGAACAACATGGACGCAGTCATGCCGCGGTGCAATATTCTTCTCGGGCATCGCAAATTAAACGCTATGAAATATTACTCGATGTAGCACCAACATATACATCTTTGGCCGATGTTGGTTGTGGTTTAGGCGAATTGTTACCTGTTTTACGCGAGCTAGCGCCAGATTGTCACTATCAGGGGTATGATTTTGTCGAGAGCTTTTTAGATGATGCTACAGCGTATTATCGCACAGATAACAACGCGCAGTTTAGTCATTTAGATATCCTTAAACAAACAATTCCGGATCCTGCTGAATACGTTGTACTTAGTGGCATATTGAATAATAAAATGGATAATAATGCGCAGTTTACTGAAGTCACGTTACGTAAAATGTGGCAAGCGGCCAGTAAAGGGATCGCGTTTAATGCGTTATCTACTTATGTCGACTATCAAGATGAAGGGCTGTGTTATCACGACCCGCTTGAGCTATTCCATTTTTGTAAAACTCAGCTTTCTCCATATGTCACATTACGTCATGATTATGATGTAAAAGCTGACTCTATTCCTTTTGAATTTACTATGTACGTGTATAAACCATGAAATGCGCCATCATGCAGCCTACCTATTTACCTTGGGCTGGGTATTTTAATTTGATCAACAGTGTCGACGTATTTGTATTCTTGGATGATGTGCAATTTGAACGACGTTCATGGCAATCAAGAAACCGAATTATTGATAATGGACAAATACAATGGTTAACCTGTCCAACTAAAAAAGCGTCACGTGATACGCTGATTAAAGATATTCAATTACTTGATGATAGCTACTGGCAGCAGCAACATATTAAAAAGTTACGCTACAATTATGCTCAGGCACCTTTTTTTAGCGAACTACAGCCATTTATCACTCTGCTACAAAATGTAAAGGTAACATCGCTTGCCATGCTCAATGCCCAGCTGATTGAATGGTTATGCCAACACTTAGCGATCAATACTACATTTGTGCATGCTTCAACATTAGGGGTAACCGGAGATAGAAGTGAGCATTTGTTTCAAATTTGCCAATCATTAGGCGCCGATACCTATCTCAGCCCGGTCGGCTCAGCGCAATATCTAAAAGAAGATAATGTATTTAGCAACAGTAATGTCACGTTGTCATTTCAAAACTATCAGCCTAATACTTATTTACAGCAGCATTCACCTAATAGGTTTATTAGCCATTTATCTATCGTAGATGTCATTGCACATCTAGGATTTGATCATACCCAGCGATACATTCAAGGAGAAACGGTATGCAACCCATTACTATCAATGATGTCCGCATAGGTCCTGGGGAACGTCCATTCATCATTGCTGAGTTGTCAGGGAATCATAATCAATCACTTGCTAGAGCGTTAAGCATTGTTGATGCCGCAGCTGCAGCCGGCGCTGATGCGTTAAAATTACAAACCTATACTGCAGATACCATGACGCTGGATTGTGATTTACCGGATTTTGTGGTTAAGGGGACCGGCGCAGCATGGCAAGATCGAACATTATATGAATTGTATGATGAAGCTCATACTCCTTGGGAATGGCATCGTGAAATATTTGCCCGTTGTCACCATCACGGTATCGTGCCTTTTAGTACACCGTTTGATGAATCAGCCGTTAGTTTTTTAGCTAATTTGGATATGCCACTGTATAAAATTGCATCGTTTGAAATAACCGATTTAGCGTTAATTAAATGCATCGCACAAACGGGTAAGCCAGTCATCATGTCTACGGGTATGGCGACAGCTGATGAAATATCTTGTGCCGTCGACACACTCAAAAATAACGGTTGTGAACAATATGTATTATTGCAATGCACCAGTGCGTACCCCGCGCAATTGAGCGATGCAAACTTATCAACCATTCCATACTTAGCAAAGCAATATTCATGTTTCTCAGGGTTATCTGACCATACTCTAGGAGTGATAGCGCCTGTTTGTGCAACTGCACTGGGCGCGCATGTGATAGAAAAACATTTTACATTGGATCGTCAAGATGGGGGCGTAGATAGTCATTTTTCACTGGAGCCCGACGAGTTTGCCCATATGGTGACACAAGTTAAAAAGGCATTTGCTAGCATTGGACAGGTAAAACATACCCCAAGTCAGGCTGAACTGCCTTGTAGGAACTATCGTCGGTCAATCTATGTCTGTCATGATATTCAAGTTGGAGAGACCATCACTCATGAGAATGTGCGTATTGTTCGACCTGGATTTGGTCTTTCACCAGAACATATAGATGATGTCATCGGACGTCGTGTTAAGCAGTCAATCTCCCGCGGCAGTGCATTGCAATGGGAATTACTTGAACCATAACGGTTATTAGAGGCTAGGTATGAATCAACCTCATGTATTAATAGTTGGCGGAGGTATTGCAGGAATATTTGCTGCATTGTATAGCAAAACGCAACATCCAAATATTCGTGTGACGCTGATAGAACAAGCGAATCAACTCGGTGGGTTGCTAGCGTCTAAACGTTACGGAGGCATTGAGTTTGATTATGGTACTCATGTTCCCCGAACGACTCTCATTCCGGAGATCGATTCTCTGTTATTTGCAGGTTTGAAAGATGAGCATTGGCGTCAATTTCAAGATATTAATGCGGGTAATGTCTCGTTAGATGCACATCTTTATCCATTTTCTGCCAATCCATTTTTAGCTACACACAGTAACGATGCGGTAAGCATGCAGCTTAATCATATGCAAACAGCGCGTGTTGAACAACCTGATTGGCCGTCATTACATACACAACTGAACGAGCAATTTGGAAGCGATTTGGTTTATCGGTTTTTTGCACCTTGTTTACGAAAAAAACTCGGTGTGGAGTTAACTGATTTAGCGGTAGATAGTCATAAGTTAATTGGCTTATCACGAGTGATTTTAGGTGACAGTAAGCTAATGTCTACACTAAAAAAAGATCCTCGATTAGATATGCTATTGGCTTTTGCGAACCAAACTCAAGGTATGTCTAAGGCAATGAACATGTATCCTAAAATTAATCGCGGAATCGGGTATTGGATAGCGTTATTACATAAACAAGCTATCAATTTGGGAGTGGAGATCCACTTACAAACCACGGTGAAGCAATTTAAGTTATCGGATGGGGCCATTACTCATGTTGAGCTTAAAGGGCATAATATTGAGCGGGTGGATCATGTATGCTGGACTAGTCCAAGCGCTTTGTTATTTAAAGCATGTGGACAAGATCCGCAAAGTACATTTAAACCAACGATCCGTTCGACTCGATTATTTCATTTTACGTTTGCGCAACCGTTTTTAAGTGACAACAATTATATCGATGTGAATGATCCTCAATGTGATGCATTTCGGGTGACGTTATATCCAAACCTGAGACAAATACATTATGCTCCTTATGCGTGTACTGTTGAAGTCATCATCAACCAATATACGCAGAACTGCTCGTGGCAGTCTATTGCCGCAGAACTAGTTTCTATGGGAATTGTTGCTGCTGAAAACTCTATATTACTGCATGTCGAAGATGAAATTAAAGCAGGGTTTCCCATTATGAGCCCTGAGTTTTTTGAAGAAAGCCTAGCGATGGCGACTCGTGCACAAGCCGCTTTTAAAAATATCACGTTATTAGGTAAGGCATCAGGAAGAGTTTTCTTCATGCAAGATGTATTAATTGATTGTGTTGCACAGCTAGATCAAGCACTTGCGTGCTATCAGTTACTGAATAAACTCACCGATACACTATCAGACAAACTAGCAAATAAATAAAGAAAACACTGGCAAAACCAAGCTAGTTCAATATAATGCACAACTTCGGTCGGTGTGTGGCGCAGCTTGGTAGCGCACTTCGCTGGGGGTGAAGGGGTCGTAGGTTCGAATCCTATCACACCGACCATTAACCATCTCTCCCTATTTCTTCATTGCATATCTAGATCCTAAATATTAT
>Ga0233403_10000242_pt1 | contig 25561 bp, 11 predicted proteins | sample Na_oxic_1_MG_FD_179866 | JGI IMG/M metagenome (GOLD analysis project Ga0233403, IMG submission 179866) | Seawater microbial communities from Saanich Inlet, British Columbia, Canada - Na_oxic_1_MG | ecosystem: Environmental > Aquatic > Marine > Inlet | place: Canada: British Columbia | collected...
CCGTGCCATTTTGCTATCTTTAGCTAAAATTAAGAGTCATTAATATAGTTTTAAAAACAATATTTTGATTGTTGATTTTATCTATCTTGTTATAGCTAACCAATAGGAAAATAGCACTGGACGGTCCCCCCTCCCAGCGGGAGGGGGTTAGGGGGAGGGAGAAATCGTGGTTCTAAAAAAATAGCCTCAGTTAGGAAATATTTTTTTTGAAATTAAGAATCAAGCTTTTTGGAAGCATTGTGCGTCACATGAGTTAAGAATTTCAGTTCGCCATTTCCTATTCCTTCAATAATTCAATCCAATGTATAACTGGCATAGTAGCGACTGAGGCTAATTGAAGCAAACAACCAATATTGGCGGTAGCAATCAATTCAGGAGTTTCACTTTCTAACGCCATGATTTTGTTTTCTAATAGTTGTTGAGATAAGTTAGATTGTAAAATAGAATAAGTTCCGGCTGAACCACAACATAGGTGAGCATCAGGCACCATCGTCAATTGAAAACCGATTGATTGAAGGAGCGATTCCACTACGCCAGTCACTTTTTGACCATGTTGCAATGAACAAGGCGCATGGAAGGCAATTTTGCGATTTTTTCCGATTGATTGAAATGAAGATAAATCTTCTTTCATTAATATTTCACTGATATCATAAGTTATCTCAGAAATATGTTTCGCTTTTTCGGCATAATCAGGATCAGACTGTAAATAATAGGCATATTCTTTAACCATTGAGCCACAACCACTCGCTGTAATTACTAATGCTTCTGCGCCTGCTTCGATAAGTGACCACCAAGTATCAATATTACGGCGCATAAATTGACGAGCTTCATTGGGTGCGCTTAAATGTTGGCTGATAGCACCACAGCAACCTTGGGCACGTAATAAACTAATCCCTAAACGGTCAAAAACTTGGGCTGTTGTTTGATTAATAGTAGATGCTAATGCTGGTTGGACACACCCCTCTAAAATAAGCATTTTACGGGCATGTTGGGTTGTAATCCAAACTGATTGGCTGGGTTTATGGTGGTGGGGAATGGTTTTTCTGATTTGAGCCGGTAATAAGGGTCGTAACCATTGACCTAAGCGTAACAAGACTTTAAATTTTTTCGGGTAAGGCAATATAGCACGTAAAGTTTTTCGTTTAAATACCTCAAACCATGGGCGAGAAACTCGTGGTTCTATCCATTCTCTCCCTATTTCTAATAAATGGCTGTAGCGCACACCGGAAGGACAAGTGCTTTCACAAGCCAAACAGGTTAAACAACGATCAAGGTGTTGTTGCGTTTTTTGGCTGACTGGGTTTCCTTCCAGTGCTTGTTTTATTAAATAAACTCTGCCTCTAGGCCCATCTAATTCATCGCCTAATAATTGATAAGTGGGACAAGTCGCGTTGCAAAATCCACAATGTACACAGGATCGTAGAATACGATTAGCTTCTTTTCCTAAAGTTGTTTGTTTCAGCGTTTCGGTTATCGCAGTTTGCATATCGGTTAAAAAAAATCTGATAGTCCTCTAAAAGTAGTGATATTGAGGGGTTAAAGCGAAGATTTGCTGGTCCTAGTGAGTGCAAAGCTTCGCTTTGAATTTGAAATATGGGATGAGATTATAAATGGCACATTACATTTCCTGGTACAATTTACCACGATTTAATAGGTTTTGTGGATCAAACGCTTTTTTGACACGATGGTGCAATGCAGCCAAAGGTGAAGACAATGGGTGAAATACGGTTTCATCACGCGGATTATTGCGAAATAAGGTCGCATGTCCTCTTACTGTTGCAACAGCGGCACGAATATCCTTAGCGGCAAGATCGCTTTTTAGCCATCTTTGAGCCCCACCCCAATCTAAAAACCATTGTCCGGATAAAAAATCAAGGGGTGGCGTGCCAGGTGCTAGCGATAAACGCCATAAAGGCGTATCGTCTTTAAAAAAAGCTGATTGATGTTCACGCACATTTTGCCAAAAATGTGGTCCTACTGCATATTCTTCGCCGCCTAATTGACGCATGGCTGTTTTGACCCCACCTTTTGTACCAGATAAGCGAATCATTATTTGCCCATCGAGATAACAGGCAGCAGATAAGGGTAATGGTTGTGCGGCCCATTGATTCATGGATTTTACTGCTTCATTGGCGGATTGTTCTAATACCAGTGTGACTTCATAAGCCGGTTTGGGTAATACTTTTAAGGAAATTTCTAATAATACGCCTAATGTACCAAGGGCACCTACCATTAAACGTGATACGTCGTAGCCGGCCACATTTTTTATCACCTGTCCGCCAAATTTTAAGCGTTCACCTTTACCGTTGATACATTGGATACCAAGGACAAAATCCCTTGCTGCACCTGCGTAAGGCCGACGTGGGCCGGAAAAACCACAAGCAATTGTACCTCCTAGTGTGGCATTCTCACCATAATGCGGTGGTTCAAATGCTAACATTTGCCCAGATTTCTCTAAAGTCGTTTCTATTTCTGTCAGGAGTGTACCAGCACGAGCAGTGAGTACGAGTTCTGAAGGTTCATAGTCAATAAGACCATGATGAGTAGAAACTTCTAATTTATCACCTGGTGCAGAATGTCCATAAAATGATTTAGTGCCATGGCCGATAATGTTTAACGGCGTTTTTTCAGTAGATGCTTTTTTTATAATCTCTTGTAATTCTTTGCTTTTATCATTATTGTTAAACATTTTATGTGTCAGAACTTAATGGAAACGCTATAGTTTTTTTTAGTTCTACATTTGTCACATGTAAACTTTATCTCACGCAAAGCCGCTAAGAACGCTAAGAATCCTTTTTGAAACTTTGCGCCTTTTTGCGCCTTTGCGTGAGAAAAAGTTTAAATGTGACAAGTAGAATTAGAGATTGAGAACCATTATTTTTTTGGATATCCTAATCCAATTAAGATTTTTCCTATCGTCGAAATAGCAAAAAAATTAAATTGATGACCGCAAATATTCTAAATTTTAAATGAGATTCATCAAAAAGAAGAGAAAAGTTTGGTGGGATATTTCTATAGTCCAAAGCCTCAAGCTTTGGACTCCAAGCTATGATTTTTGAATCTTTTACATAGCTTTAGAAATATTGTTGATTTTGATTAGGAATTAGCCAGTTTTTTGGGGATTGAGCATTTCCGCTTGATCGGTACATCCTTTTTCTTTCATCCATTTGGCTTTTTCGGCAGGCGTTTTGTTGTCAGCCGGTATTTGGCGTAACGTTTTAAAATGGTAAGAAGGATTACCATTTTTTGGAGCGATTTTTATCGAATACTCAACATCCGATTCAATTGGCATTTTGTCAATAGGCCAAGCTAAATTTGCTTGCCCAGCTTGCCAACGTAAAGTGACTTTTTGCTGAGTGAGCATATTCTTTATAACCAACCAGCTACTCTGTCCAAGTGGTTTTTTGGGTTGCCATAAGCTCACATCTTCAGGAGCTGCGTAACAAAATGACTGATTTTCTAATGACTGATTTTTGCAAGAAATGTTGAGGGTCCAGACATTAGGTGCTTGGCATTCAATCCCCCCCCGTCGATGGCCCGTTGGTCTTTCTTGTATCCGCTTATCAGGTTCTCCCAATGGAGAGTTGGCGTTGATCGTTGTGCCTTCTCCGTCAAAGGCTATAACAGTGAAACTTAAGCAAAATGTTAATAAGCAAAAAATGCGTAATAAAATCATAAATTACTCCTTAAGGCGATTTCCAAAAATGAATATACTGGGAATTGTTGCCTGAGCAGTTGGTTCGACAAGCTTACCAACCGCTCAGGTAACAGTATAATCTTTCATAGAAATTACCTAAAATAAAATTTTTAATAAAATCTTATTGTAAATATAGTGGATAAATTCAAGAATTGCAAATAATTTGCCTCTAACCCTTACCACCCATCAGTTTCATGTTTATGATTTTCTATTCAACATAACACTGCCATTAAGTTAAGGGCAACCATAAAGGATTTGCCCCTACATAAGATCATGATTTGTAGGGGTAATCCCTTGTGGTTACCCTAATTTGTGGTTACCCTAACTAAAATCCTTAACTTAATGGCAGTGATTCAACATAAGGGCTATCCAAAAAATAAATTATCCTGGAGAAAAAATTTTGAGAGCGTGATAAATTCTATTTCTTTAATTCTACTTTGTCAGGTTGATGTTAATTCTCACGCAAAGCCACTAAGAACGCAAAGTGATTCAATGGTTTATACTTTGCGCCTTTGCGTGAGAATGTGACTAAGTAAAATTAAGGGTGATAAAAGCCTCTATAGCACTTCTCACTTGAATGAACCCTAGAATACCAATGGTGGGCAACAAAAAGACGTTACCCACCCTACAAGTTATTGGTGCTTTTTTCATTAACAATTAACAATTAACAATTAACAATTAACAATTAACAATTAACAATTAACAATTAACAAAATGAATAAAATCACTGTATTACTGATATTAATCCTAATAAATTTACCATTATCAGCACAAACAAAAGAAATTAAATTTAAACATTTGTCTCTTGAAGAAGGTTTATCTCAAAGTACCGTCTTAGCTATATTACAAGATAAAGAAGGTTTTATGTGGTTTGGTACGCAAGATGGATTGAATAAATATGACGGTTATGAATTTACCGTTTACCGCCATAATCCACAAGAGGTCCACAGCCTCAGTAAAAATGAAATTTTTACCTTCTACGAAGACAGTCAAGGCATTTTCTGGATTGGTACTAACGACGGACTTAACCAATTTGATCGGCAACAGGATAACTTTATTCGCTATCTTCATGACCCAAAAAATCCTAATAGCTTGAGTAATAATACTATTTGGTCAATTCATGAAGATAATGCTGGTAACTTATGGATTGGTACCGATGGCGGTGGACTTAATCAATTTGATCGACAAACCAAGCAATTTACCCATTACCAACATGATCCCAATGATCCCAACAGTTTGAATCATAATTCAGTATGGCCCATTTTCCAAGATAAAATGGGTACATTATGGCTTGGTACTGATGGTGGTGGGCTTAATAAATTTGATCTGCAACAAAAGCAATTTGTGCATTATTTGCCTCATACACAAGCAGATAGTTTATGCAATACCATCACATCTATTTATGAAGATAACACCGGTATCTTATGGATTGGTACGATGGGTGGCATTTATCAATTTAATCGTCAAACGGAAATTTTTATACCTTATATTCATAATCCTGAAAATCCTCGCACACTGAGTAACAATGCCGTTTGGGATATTCAAGAAGATAGTCTTGGCAACTTATGGATAGCCACTGATGGCGGTGGACTTAATCAATTTGATCGTAAAACACAATCTTTTGTGCATGTTAAGCACGATCCCCAAAATCCTAACAGTTTGAATGACAATGCCACTTTATCACTGTATCAAGATAAAGCCGGCACCATGTGGGTTGGCACTGGCGGCGGCGGAGCCAACCAATTTAACCAACCATTACAAAAATTTATCCATTACAAGCACGAACCCCAAAATTCCAATAGTTTAAATAACAATTTTGTGTATGCCATTTATGAAGATCATCAAGAGGCTTTGTGGATAGGAACCCAAGGCGGTGGTTTAAACAAATTTGATCCTGAGCGAAAAAATGTGACCCATTATTTACACGATCCTGAAAATCCAGACAGTTTAAGTCATAACGAAATAGAATCCCTTTATGAGGATAGCGAGAATACGTTATGGATTGGCACTTTTGGTGGCGGTTTAAATCGCTTTGATCGTGAACTCAATCAGTTTATTTCCTATCAAAATGATGAAAATAATCCCAATAGCTTGAGTAATAATCATATATTTTCTATTTATGAAGATCACACCAAAGCTTTATGGATTGGAACACGAAAAGGATTGGAGCGTTTTGATCGTCAAACCAATACCTTTTTTCATTACACCTACGATCCAGATGATCCTGAGAGTTTGAGTAATAACTTCGTCTCCAATATTTATGAAGATAAAAGCGGTACGTTATGGATTGGCACATTTGAGGGTTTAAACCGATTTGATCGTCAACGACAAAAATTTATCCGTTATCAACATGATGATAACGATCCAACCAGTTTAAGTCATCATGAAATTTTGAGTATTTATGAAGATAAAAATGGCTATTTATGGATTGGCACTTTAGGCGGCGGACTCAACAAATTTGATAGAAGCACGGAAACTTTTATTTCTTACCGCGAAAAAGATGGCTTAGCGAATGACATGATTTATGGCATTTTGGAAGATGAGTCGGGAAATCTTTGGCTTTCATCAAACAAAGGCTTATCCAAATTCAATCCAAAAACCGAAACCTTTCGTCATTATGATGTGTTCGATGGCTTGCAAAGCAACGAATTTAATAAAGCTTACCATAAAAGTCGTCGCGGCGAATTCTTTTTTGGTGGCATCAACGGCTTTAATGCGTTTAATCCCGAACAAGTTAAAGACAATACCTATATTCCACCGGTTAAAATCACCGGTTTTGAAATTTTTAATCAACCAGTACCATTAGGTGGCGATTCTCCATTACAACAACATATCAGTCTAACAAAAGAAATTACGTTGTCCTACCAACAATCATTTTTTGCCTTTGAATTTGCTGCATTAAATTTTTTGCACTCTTCCAAAAATCGACATGCTTACAAATTAGAAGGGTTTGACAAGCATTGGAATCAAATCGGTGCCAGACGCAATGCCTATTATACCAATGTACCACACGGCACTTATACTTTTCGTGTCAAGGGCAGCAATAATGATGGTATTTGGAATGAACAAGGTACTGCCATTAAAATCTCTGTGTTGCCACCCCCTTGGAAAACTTGGTGGGCTTATACCTTATATATCATCACCATTTGGACAATGCTGGTCGGCTATCTTTGGCGACAAAAACAAAAGCTGTTAGCAAAACAACAAGAATTAGAACGTGAAAAAGCAATAGCCGCACAATTAAAAGAAGCCGATCGGGTTAAAGATGAATTTTTAGCCAATACTTCTCATGAATTACGCACTCCGTTAAATGGCATTATTGGTATTGCAGAATCACTGATTGAAGGGGCTACTGGACAATTAAGCCAAAAAACCAACGCCAATTTAGGCATGATTGTTTCTAGTGGGCGACGTTTGCTTAATCTCGTCAACGACATTCTTGACTTTTCACATTTAAAGCAAAAAGACATTAATTTGCAATTAAAAGCCATTGATATGCAAACCATTGCAGAAGTCGTCTTAACACTGTCTAAGCCACTGATTGGTCATAAACAAGTTGACATTATCAACAATATATCGGCTGATTTACCGCCCATCAATGCGGACGAAAATCGCGTGCAACAAATTCTCTACAACTTAGTTGGTAATGCAATTAAGTTTACTGACAGTGGAACCATCACCGTGTCTGCCGAAATACAAGCTCCGGTCCTCCCCCTAACTCCCTCCCATGTTTCGACAAGCTCAACAACCAGGGAGGGGGAACTGCCTGGTGCGTCCCCAGCGAGAGGGAGAAATTCTGGAAAAGAGTTAGCGAAAGGGCCAATGGTCCCGATGGGATTAGGGGAAGGGCCCTCTGGGAAAAGTCTATCAGAACAATGCTTTGCCATTACCGTTTCCGACACTGGCATAGGCATTCCCGCCGAAAAACTTGACCGTATTTTTGAAGCGTTTGAACAAGCTGATGGTTCAACGGCACGTATTTATGGTGGCACCGGCTTAGGACTTGCAGTCACTCAACAATTAGTCAAATTGCATGGCGGACAAATGCGTGTCCAATCACAAGTCGGCGTTGGATCACAATTTATCTTTACCCTACCTCTTACCAGTTATCAGTTACCAGTTATCAGTTATCAGTTACCAGTTACCAGTTATCAGTTATCAGAAAAAGAACCAACTGCTCATAGTCAATTATCCATTTTGGATTCAAAAACCGTTAAAAAATCTGAATTTAAGGAAAATCTTGCTCATGACGAAAAATTTCCTGAAATCCCTCAGCCTCAAGTGATGAAAATTTCAGTACCTCGTTCCGCATTGTTGGAACAATCCTCAAAAACGGTTTCTGTTTCAAAAACTAAAATAAAAACCACTCAAAATAAACCACTGACAGAGGAAGAATTCAGATCAACAGAATGCCAATTCAATATTTTGATTGTTGATGATGAACCGGTGAATAGACAAGTTCTCGTTAATTATCTCTCTTTGCAAAATAACTATTGCTTAACTGAAGCCGCTTCCGGTATAGAAGCTTTAGCATTGCTTGACCAAGAGGTAAAACCAGATTTGATCCTGTTAGATATCATGATGCCCCATCTCAGCGGCTATGAAGTTACGCAAAAAATTCGAGAAACGCTGACAGCTGACGAATTACCCATTATCTTGCTAACGGCTAAAAATCAAATTGCTGATCTCGTATTGGGATTAGAATGCGGGGCCAATGACTATCTGACCAAACCTATTTCTAAAGATGAATTGCTGGCGCGAATTAAGACGCATCTTTCTATTTTGCAACTCAAAGCTGAAAATTTGCGGGCAGCGAGAGAGAATGAACAAAAAGTTCGACAAATTTTAGAAGGTATGCCAGTGGGCGTTGGTATTCTTGAAGCCAATGGTAAGCCTTACTATCTAAATAAAAAGGGCCAACAACTTCTTGGTAAAAGTCTTAATTTTGATATAGAACCTCAAAAAATTGCCGAATTTTATCAACTCTATCGTACCGGTACCAATGAACTTTATCCTTCAACAGAATTGTCTCTTGCACTAGCATTACGAGGGAAAAGTTCAACTCGTGATGATTTAGAAGTCCATCATCCGGATAAAATAATTCCACTTGAAATTTGGGGAACGCCTATTTTTGATGATAAAAACAATATTATCTATGCCTTATCCGCTTTTCAAGACATTACTGAACGCAAACAAGCAGAACAACTAGAAACAGAATATCACCATCGCTTAGAGCATCAAGTCTCTGAAAAAACCAAAGAATTGCGTGATAGTGAAAAGCAATTGCGTCACGCTAAAGAAGCCGCTGAAACAGCCAACCATGCTAAAAGCCAATTTTTGGCTACCATGAGCCATGAGTTGCGAACTCCACTTAATGGTATTTTGGGCTATGCCCAAATTCTCCAGCGCGATTCTTCTTTAACTCAACATCAACATTATGGTGTCAATATTATTGAACGTAGTGGGAATCATTTGTTAACTTTGATCAATGATGTGCTTGATCTCGCTAAAATTGAAGCTGGGAAAACTGAAATTCATAAGACTGATTTTAATTTACCAGCCTTGTTAACCGAAATTAGCGAAATTGTGCGTATTCGCGCCCAACATAAGGATATTTTCTTCAATTATCATCCCTTTAATTTTATAACCCACGAACTGGAAGATTCATTACCCACTAGCGTACATGGCGATGATAAACGCTTACGCCAAGTCCTCATCAACCTACTTGGCAATGCTATCAAATTTACCGATAAGGGTGGAGTCACTCTCAAAGTGGGTATAACAGGGGAAAGGAGAAAGGAGAAAGGAGAAAGGTATCCCCTTTTGACAACCACCCCTTACCTCTCTCCTTCAAAAGGAGAGGGTACAAAGGAGGTTAAAATCCGCTTCCAAATAGAAGATACTGGTGTTGGCATTACTGAATCGGATTTAGAAGAAATTTTTAAACCTTTTCAACAAGTTGGTGATAAAAAACGTCAAACACAAGGCACTGGTTTAGGATTAGCAATCAGCCGCAATTTGGTGGAATTGATGGATGGACAATTGCAAGTAACTAGTTTTGTGAAGCAGGGAACGACTTTTTGGTTCGATTTAGAATTACCAGCAGTGGCTAATTTTGCTAAAATGACCCCAACGATGATTTCTTCGCAAAATATTATTGGTATTCAAGGCAAAACACCAACCCTGCTCATTGTCGATGATAAAGTGGAAAATCGGAATCTACTAATTGATTTACTCGAACCGTTAGGTTTTATTATTATACAAGCCCGCCATGGACAGGAAGCGTTAAGCAAAGCCATCAAATATCAACCCCAAGCGATTATTACCGATTTAATCATGCCTGAAATGGATGGTTTTGAACTCACACGCCAAATTCGCCAATCACCTATTTTAAAAGAAAAAATTGTGATTGCCACTTCAGCGAGTGTATTTGAAGAAGACTATCAAAAAAGTCTACAGGCAGGTTGTAATGCTTTTCTGCCTAAACCACTTAAAACTGAACAATTGTTTGAAGCATTACAACAAAACTTAGCGATAGAATGGATTCATGAAAAAGCATCAACTGAAACCAATCATCCCGTTAAATTGCCACTCATACCTCCTTCAGCAGAAATACTGACTAAACTCTTTGAATTGGCGATGAGTGGTGATATAGAAGCTGTTGGAGAACAAGCGAATCAACTGGCACAATCCGATGAAAAATTCACGCCCTTTGCTGCACAATTGCAATATTTTGTTGAACGTTTTCAAGTAGATAAAATGTGTGATTGGTTAGAGTCCTGTTTAGAAAAAAATCAAAGCTAAGACTTTGAACTCCTCAGTGATATAGCAATCCTAAGTCAGTTATAGTGGATATAGCGTTTCCCGTTTACATACCTCTCCCATCCCCTAGGGTGTTGATTAGGAGCTTTTTTGGAGGTGTATTTTTCATGCTAAAAGAATGTCAACGATTTCTCCCTCCCCCTAACCCCCTCCCGCTGGGAGGGGGGACCGCTCGGTGGAATTTTCTTATCTGTTAGCTAAAACAAAAAATAATATATTATACAATTATTTATCATTTTTACCCCAAAATAGGAAAATACCACTGAGCGGTCCCCCCTCCCCCTGGGAGGGGGTTAGGGGGAGGGAGAGATCGTGGTTCTAAAAAATACTTCAAGAAGAAAAATGCGTAACATGAGTTATGGAATCCAAAGTTTTAGCTTTGGTCTTAACTCCAAACCCAATCCAATTATAGCAATTCCCGATTAAATAAAGTACAATTAATTTAGTTTAAGTTATTCATAAATTAAATAAAAAACGCTATAACGCTGTAACGCGTTAAACGCAAAAACGCTATATTTTGAATGTGAAAAGGATTAAAAAAATGGACAATAGCACTCTCTTTTCAAAACAACTCGAAGAAGCCCAAAATGTACTACAAAACGCTTATGAAGGGCTTCAAGAACATTTTACCGAACTCGTTTCTGTCAATGAAGCCTTACAACAAGAAATCGTGGAACACCTGAAAATAGAAGAAGCCCTCACCAAATCGCAACAACGCTATAAAACGTTAGTTAATTCTATTGATGGCATTGTGTGGGAGGCTGATCCCAACACATTTCAATTCACCTTTGTTAGCAAGCAAGTCGAGCGTTTTTTGGGTTATCCTCTAAAAGATTGGTTGAAAAATTCTACATTTTGGGCTGATCATATTCATCCTGATGATAAGGAATGGGCTGTGGATTATTGCATCACCACAACAGCTAGTCAAAAAGATCATGATTTTGAGTATCGCATGATAACGGCTGATAATCGTACTATTTGGATCAGAGATATTGTGACGGTTGTTGTTGAAAATGGGCAAGCGGTTAGACTTTGTGGTGTGATGTTAGATATTACTCAACAAAAACAATCAGAAGAAAAACTTTCTATATTTCAAAAGTTTATTGAAAATTCTAATGAAGGTATGGGGATGGCAACCCTGGAGGGCAAAATTTCCTATATGAATCCCACGCTTTGTCGTTTTGTGGATGAACCCCAATTAGAAGATGCTATTGGTAAACCTTTTACTGATTACTATTCGGAAACTTCACAAAAACATTTTCAAGAGGAAGCATTACCCCAAATTATGACAACGGGGAATTGGGCTGGTGAAACTGAAACGCTTTCCAGCAAAGGTAAAATCATTAAGACGTTTGAAAGTTGGTTTCTGCTTAAAGATCAAAATGAAAAGCCACTCTATATCTCTGTTGTTATTAGTGATATTACAGAACGTAAACAAATGGAGGAGAAATTACGTTCTAGTGAAGAGCGATTTCGCAAGGTTTTTGAAGAGGGCCCGGTTGGTATGGTCATGGCGACTTTAGAGCATCAAATTATCAAAGTGAATGCCGCTTTTTGTCAAATTTTAGGCTATAGCGAATCAGAATTGCTGAAGTTGAAAATAGCTGATGTTAGCTATCCAGAAGATATGCCGATTAATCAGGAATTGATACAACAAGCATTAACGGGTGAAATACCCTCTTACCAAATGGAAAAACGTTATATCAAAAAAGATGGTAATATTGTTTGGGGCAATTTAACCGTTTCCTTTTTTCGTGATGCAGTCGGAAATCCCCTGTATTTTTTAGCGGTGGTTGAAGATATCACGGAACGTAAGCAAGCTGTGGAAAGACTGCGTGAGAGTGAAGAACGCTTTCGCAAAATTTTTGAAGAGGGCCCAGTTGGCATGGTCCTGACCACAACAGATTACCGATTTCTTAAAGTCAATAAAGCTTGGTGCCAATTTTTGGGATATAGTGAAACCGAATTCACTCAATTAACGGCACTTGATATCACCTATCCAGAAGACATTTCTAACAGTCAAAAAGTCGTTAACCAATTTTTAAAGGGTCACATTTCATCTTTACAAATAGAAAAACGCTATTTGACGAAACATAAAAAAATTGTCTGGGGCAATTTGACGGTTTCGGCTTATCGAAATGAAAATCAAGAAATTCTCTATCTTATTTCCATTATTGAAGACATTACTGAACGCAAACAAGCTGAAGAAGCACTCCAGATTCTCACCGAACAGCTTTCTAGTATTGTGGACTCTTTACCCGTTATTCCCTATACTTGTAGAGCCGAAGGTGATTTTGGTGCCACCTACATGGGGAAAAATATTTACGAAGTGACTGGTTATCACGCTGAAGAATTTACTGCCGATTCCTCATTTTGGGTACAACACATTCATCCTGATGATCAAGCCAATGTTTTAAAAAAATTATCCTGGATATTAAGAACCGGATATCATGAACATGAATATCGTTTCCGAATAGCTAATGGGAGTTATAAGTGGTTTAGCGATATCTTACGTTTAATTAAAACACCCTCCGGAGAAATTTCTCATATTGCCGGTGTTTGGCAAGATATCACCGAGCGGAAAAAATTTGAAGTCTGTTTGCGTGAAAGCGAAACTCGTATTCGCACCATTTTGGATAACATGGTTGATGGTGTTATTACCATTAATGATCAAGGACTCATCAAATCATTTAATCCCGCAGCAGAAAAAATCTTTGGTTATTCGGTTAATGACGTGATCGACAAAAATGTCAAAATGTTGATGCCAGAGCCTTACCATAGCCAACATGATAGTTATATTAATAATTACAAATCAACTGGTTTTGCTAAAATAATAGGTCTTGGTAGAGAAGTCGAAGGGCAGCGTAAAGAGGGTTCCGTTTTTCCGCTCGATCTCGCTGTTGGTGAAATGCGGCTAGGTCAACAACGCATGTTTATTGGTATTGTCCGCAATATCACTGAACGCAGACAAGCTGAAATCGCGTTGAAAAATGCTAAAGAAGCGGCTGAATCTGCTAATCGGGCTAAAAGTGAATTTTTGGCCAATATGAGTCATGAAATTCGTACTCCTATGAATGCCGTTATCGGTTTTAGCGAACTGTTGTCTTCTGTTATTACCGATAAAAAACACAAGAATTATTTAGACTCAATACAAACCGCAGGCAAAAGCTTATTAACTTTAATTAATGATATTTTGGATTTATCCAAAATTGAAGCTGGACATTTGGATATTCAATATGAGATTATTAATCCTTATATCATTTTTAATGAATTACAACAAATTTTCGCGCTCAAAATCGCCGAAAAACAGTTAGAATTCTTGGTGGATATTGAGCCACAATTACCAACCGCCTTATTATTAGACGAAACTCGCTTGCGACAAGTTTTGCTCAACTTGATTGGTAATGCCGTTAAATTTACTGATACTGGCTATATCAAACTCACCGCCCAAAAAATTGATAAACCGGATGAAACGAGTAAAATTGATCTCATCATTTCAGTCACCGACACCGGTATCGGCATTCCAGAAAATCAACAAGCGATTGTTTTTGAATCGTTTCGTCAACAAGATGGGCAAAGCTCCAGAAAATATGGCGGTACTGGACTGGGTTTAACCATTACTAAGCGACTCGTCGAAATGATGAATGGGCAAATTTCGCTCCAAAGTCAGGTGGGTCAAGGTAGTGTATTTGAAATCCAGTTAAAGGAAGTTGAAGTCTCTTCCATTGATATTGTTGAAGAATTAGATGAACCCTTTAATTTTCAAAATATCCGTTTTGACCGGACAACAGTATTGGTTGTGGATGATATAGAATCTAACCGTTCTTTGGTTAAAGAATATTTATCTCCCGTTAATTTGGAAGTTGTCGAAGCCCAAAATGGACTAGAAGCAGTCATTTTTGCCGAAGAATATCATCCAGCCCTCATTTTCATGGATATTAGAATGCCAGAAATGGATGGTTATGAAGCCACTCAAAAAATCAAAGCCAATCCAACGACTGGTGATATACCCATCATTGCTTTAACTGCCTCTATTACCTTCAATGAAAAATCCAAGCTAGAGAATTATGGTTTTGACGGCTATTTATCTAAACCCATTAATAGTTCCGCCCTGTTTCATGAAATATCGCATTATTTAACTTATACTACCAAAAATATTGCGCCCAATTCAAAACCCCAAACCCAGAAAAATGATAACCTCTCAGTAGACATTATAGAAATTGGCACATTGTGCCAAACTTTGGAAGAAAAAATGTTACCATTATGGCAAGACATAGTGGATATGATAGAAACTGATGCCATTGAAGACTTTGCCGAACAACTCATCCAATTGAGTAAAAAACATCATGCCCAAAGTTTAATAGATTATGCCGATAATTTACGTGAATTATCCCAAAACTTTGATATAGAGGGAATTGAAAAAACATTAGCGAAATTTCCAGCACTCTTAAATTCGCTGATGGCGAATAGATAAGGAAGTTGCCGGAAAATAAAATTCCCTAATCCTTTTTCAAAGTGCCTGTGGGAAGGGATTTTGATGTTTCGGAAATTCGTCCCTCATTCCCAAAACAACATGAAAAATATTGGTTCTCAAAAGTTAAAAATCAACAGCCTAGGGTTAGGGTAGGATGTTGATTAGGAGCTTTTTTTTGGGTATTTTTTTAATGTCAACGATCTCTCCCTCCCCCTAACCCCCTCCCGCTGGGAGGGGGGACCGCTCATTGGCATTTTTCGACTCAATGCCATTAAGTTAAGGATTTTAATTGGGGTAACCACAAGGGATTACCCCTACAAATCATGATCTTATGTAGGGGCAATCCTTTATGGTTGCCCTTAATGGCATTGATTTTTCGACTACGTTAGTAAAGATTATAAATTATTATATAATATATGATTTTTAATTTATCATGAATTAGAAATCTCCACCGAGCGGCCCCCCTCCCAGCGGGAGGGGGTTAGGGGGAGGGAGAGATCGTGAACATCAAAAGTATATGAAAAAAATAGGCTCCAAAAAAGCTCCTAATCAACAGCCTAGGGTTAGGGCAGATTTTCGTTCTAAAAATAAGGATTCTTAATATAATGAGCAAAAAATTAATTTTAGTTGTTGATGACAATCCAGCGAATCTGAAAGTATTAGGCAATATTCTCAAAAAACACGATTTGAGTCCCGCTTTTGCTCATAGTGGCTCTAAAGCATTAACTTCAATCGACAAAAAAATCCCCGATCTCATTTTGTTAGATATTATGATGCCCGACATGGATGGTTTTGAAGTTTGCAAACGCTTAAAGCAAGATGAGACCACCAAAGACATTCCAATCATTTTTCTAACCGCTAAAGTAGAAACCGATGATGTGGTAACGGGTTTAGAACTCGGTGCTGTTGATTATGTCACTAAGCCTTTTAATAGCCGAGAATTAATGAGTCGTGTCAATACCCATCTGGCCTTAAAAACCGCAAAAGAAGAACTTCAACACGCCATCGCCACCAAAGATAAATTTTTTTCGATCATCGCACATGATTTAACGAATATATTCAATGCCTCCATCAGTTCCTCAGAATTATTAATCAATAATGACATTCCCCTAGATGAAGATGAAAAGATAGAATTTTTAGAACTGATTCATAAAAATTTACAAGGCGGCTATATTTTATTGCAAAACCTATTAGAATGGTCAAGAGCACAAACCGGCAGATTACAAATTAGTCCAACTGATTTAGATTTGAAATTTATGGTTGATCGAAATGTGAACCTGTTGGATAACAACGCTAAAGCTAAAAATATCCAGGTTATTTCTGATATTAAAACGAGATGGGCAGTTGCCGATCAACATACCATTGATACTGTGATTAGGAATTTGCTGTCAAATGCGATCAAATTTACGCCGGAAAATGGCCAGATAGAAATATCAGCTCAAGAAACAGAGAATGATATTGAACTTTCAATACAAGATAATGGCGTTGGTATTAAATCTGAAGATATTGACAAATTATTCCGAATTGACGTTTCTTATACCACGCCTGGCACTGCCAAAGAAAAAGGCACCGGTTTAGGATTAATTTTATGCAAAGAATTTGTCGAAAAAAATGGTGGTAAAATAGGTATTGAAACTGAAGAGGGGAAAGGCAGTCGATTTTATTTCAGCCTTCCTTCGCAAATAGAGTCATCCAGATAATATGCTTCAAACTACTTTTGTGTCAACGCTCTTTCTCTCCCCTTTAACCCTAGTACTCTGTCAAGTTTGTTTTGATGGATGGAGTCCATTGGATTGTTGCCAAAGCTAAAGCTTTGGACTCCAACAATCCATCAATATAAAGTTGACAGAGTACTAGATTAGGGGTTCATCGTTAGACATAAATATTTAAGTATTTGAAATAAAAGTATATTTCGTAGGGTGGGTAGAGCGATAGCGAAACCCACCGAATTCTCGAAAATGTCCATTGGATTGTTGCCAAAGCTAAAGCTTTGGACTCCAACAATCCATCAATATAAAGTTGACAGAGTACTAGATTAGGGGTTCATCGGTAGACATAAATATTTAAATATTTGAAATAAAAGTATATTTCGTAGAATCCTCGAAAATGGTGGGTTTCGCTATCGCTCTACCCACCCTACTCTTAACGATTTTTGACTTATGTATAACGATGATAGGTTAGGGGGGAGAGAGATCGTGCGGATAAAAAATATTAGGGTTAAGGGGATTTTTCTTAACACGAAGGATCACAATTGTTGAAACATGGTGCGTAACAGAAGTCACTCAAATGAAACTATTAATTTACAACGAATTAGATACCCATAAAATTCCGAATTTCCAAAAAATTTGTCGCTACTTAGAGACTGGAAATTTTCAGTCCGCAGAGGTAAAAAAAGTAAGCGATAACCTATATCGGGCTAAATTAAACCGAGATGAGCGTTTGCTCTTTTCGATTTATCGCTATCAAGGTGAGGCTTATTTATTGCTCTTAGAATGTATCCATAATCACGCTTATGAAAAATCTCGCTTTTTACATGGCCATGCCACCATTGATGAAGATAAAATTCCCGTTCTGACCACCTCAGAAGATATCAAAGCAACAAGCCCATTAGCTTATGTCAATCCAAATCACACGACGATCCATTTATTAGATAAAATTCTCTCTTTTGACGAAATCCAAAATCAAATTTATCAATTACAACCGCCTTTGATTATCATCGGTTCAGCCGGCAGTGGGAAAACCGTTTTAACCTTAGAAAAGATGAAACAATCAAGCGGGGATATTCTTTATGTCAGCCGTTCACCGTATTTGGTTCATAATTCGCGTAATTTATATTACGCCTTAGATTATCAAAACGATGCTCAAAGCATTGATTTCTTATCTTTTGATGATTATTTAGCGAGTATCCATGTACCGCCAACGAAAGAGATGCCTTTTCGTGAATTTGCTAATTGGTTTATTCGTCATCGTTCTGGGCCTAAACTGAAAGATGCTCACCAATTATTTGAGGAATTTAAAGGGGTTATCACCGGTCATCAAACTGAAGTGGCCTATCTAAGTCGAGAAGCTTATTTAGACTTAGGCATTAAACAGTCAATTTTTGCGGTTGAAGAACGTCCTTTGGTGTATGATTTGTTTGAAAGATATCTGGAAGATATGCGTGACCAAGGCTATCATGACAGCAATATTATCAGTCATGCTTACTTGGAAAAAGTTAAACCCAGTTATGATTTTATCATTGTTGATGAAGTCCAAGATTTAACCAATATTCAATTGCAAGTGATACTCAAAGCGTTAAATGAGCCAACGCATTTTATTTTGTGTGGAGATTCTAACCAAATTGTCCATCCTAACTTTTTTTCTTGGTCCAAAGTTAAAAGCTTGTTTTATCATCAAAAAGTTAAAGGTGGACCGCCAGAATTAATTCGGGTGCTTAACACAAATTATCGCAATTCGCCTCAAATCACCCAAGCTGCTAATAATATTCTGAAAATTAAAAATACGCGCTTTGGTTCAATTGATAAAGAAAGTAATTACTTAGTTCAAACCAATGTCGATACTGATGGGAAAATTGCTCTCTTAGCAGATGACAAGCGTTTGTTACAACAGCTTGATCAAAAATCGCGGTTATCGACGCATTTTGCGGTGATTGTGATGTTTCCTGAGCAAAAAGCACAGGCGAAACAGCATTTTAAAACCCCTTTAGTCTTTTCGGTACAAGAAGCAAAGGGTTTGGAATATGAAAACATTATTCTTTACCATTTTGTTTCTAGTGATGAAGCACGTTTTCAAGAAATTTGTAAGAATGTGACTTCTGAAGATTTGAAAATCGAAGCTCTGACGTATGCACGGGTGAAAGATAAAAGTGATAAATCTTTGGAAATTTTCAAGTTTTATGTCAATGCCTTATATGTGGCTATCACTCGTGCAATCTGCAATCTTTATTGGGTAGAAACAAATCCTAAACATCGTTTGTTCAATCTCTTAGATTTGCAAGCGGTTACCGGTGACTTAGATAATTTACCCCAGCAAGAATCGACTTTGGATGAATGGCGTAAAGAAGCCCATAAGTTAGAAATGCAGGGCAAACAAGAACAAGCTGAAGAAATTCGTCATCAAATTCTTAAACAAAAAGTTGTGCCATGGGAAATCTTCCAAGGGGATACCTTAGCCAATTTAAGACACAAAGCGATTGAGGAAGGGCATAAAAAATCCAAACTCGCCTTGTTTGAATATGCGTTAGTTTATAACGAAATGGCTTTATTGGAACAATTGGCTCAAGTGGGATTTAAGCCGGCTAAAAATCCACAAAATGGTTTAAAGCCGTTAAATCAGAAATATTATGCGTTTTATGAAACAAAATATACCACTGGCATAATCCGACAAGTGGAAGAATATGGGGTTAACTTCCGCAACCCATTTAATCAAACGCCTTTGATGATTTCTTCTCGTTTAGGGCGATCTGATTTAGTAGAACTTCTGATTGAACAAGGGGCTGCTCCTGAATTGGTTAATAATCTTGGTCTCAATGCCTTTCAAATAGCGTTAGAGCAAGCGGTGATTTCGTCTCAATTTGCCCAACATAAATTGACCCAAATCTATCAACGGTTAGAACCTGATAATGTGGCGATACAAGTGAATGAGCGTCTGATGAGTTTGGATAATCATTTGATGGAATTTTTGATGTTCAATTTAGTCATAGCCATGACTCTTACTGCTTTGAATGCTAACAACCCACGTTCTCAAGAGCTGCCTGCCTTTACCAGTGGGGATTTTTTAAAGATACTCGAACAGTTTTCGCCACGTATTTTGCCAGAACGCCGCAAAAAAAGACCTTATGTGAGTAGTATTTTGTCCAAAAATGAAACCAATCGTGACGATAAATACAATCGTCGGTTATTTCTCCGCGTGAAACGGGGTTATTATGTCATCAATCCTAATTTGAGTGTACGTATTGAAGATGAATGGCATAATATTTATGATCTGTTAAAGATAAAAAAATCAATAGACCTCTTTCCTAAATAATTACTCATGTTACGCATTTTTCTTCTTGAGGTATTTTTTAGAATCACGATCTCTCCCTTCGACAAGCTCAGGGACCATCTAACCCCCTAGGTGTGCAGTTTGAGCTTTTTTGGAGGTGTATTTTTCATGTACTTTTGATGTTCACGATCTCTCCCTCCCCCTAACCCCCTCCCGCTGGGAGGGGGGACTGCTCGGTGGAATTTTCCTATTATTAGCTAACACAAAATAATAATATATAATACAAGTATTTATAATTTTTACCCAAAATTGGAAATCTCCACCGGGCGGTCCCCCCTCCCAGCGGGAGGGGGTTAGGGGGAGGGAGAGATCGTGGTTCTAAAAAATATTTAGGGTTAAGGGAATTTTTTTGGTTGAAGCACTGTGCGTAACATAAGTTAACAATTAACAATTAACAATTAACAATTAACAATTAAGTTCATCATTTCCAAGAAAAAATCATGCCACTGGCAATTCAATGATAAAAGTGGCTCCTTGTCCTAATTGACTTTCACACCAGACTTTACCCTGCATGGCTTCCACCAATTTTTTGACGATAAATAAACCTAACCCGGTTGAATGTTCTCCCCCAGTTGGTTTGGCGGTTAAACGGGTAAATTGACCAAATAATTTTTGTTGATCTTCTTCGCTTAAACCCGGACCTTGATCTTGTATTTCACAATGGATATATTCGTTACTTTTAGCAAGACCAATGGAGATGGATTTACCGGGAGGCGAATATTTGACCGCATTGGAAATAAGATTATCTAATATTTGGTGAATAGTATTTTTTTCCGCCATGGCACAATATTGTTCTTCTGCACATTGAGATTGTAATTGGATATTTTTTTCTTTAGCTCTTTGACGATAATGTTCAATAAGTGATTGTAAAATAGGATAAATATCAATGGTTGTTAATGAAAGTTCTTGTTTGCCCACTTCAATAGCATTCACATCTAACAAATTTTTAACTAATCCAAACATCTGTCGAGAACTGCTATAAATTTTATCAATAACTTCAATAATCTCTTCTTTAGGCATCTCATCAAAATCACATTTAATCATTTCTGCATAACCTTGAATTGCAGAGAGTGGGTTTTTCAAATCATGTGCGGCAATGCCTAAAAATACATTTTTTTCTTGATTAAGTTTAACTAAAGCCTGATTTTTCTGCTTTAATTCATTAGTTCGAACAGCAACTTCTATTTCTAAATTGGCATAAAATCGTGCTAATTGTCTTTCTTGGAAATAACTACGCAGTGCTTCTTTAACCGTTAACTTGAGATCGGCAAAATTCCAAGGCTTACTGAGATAGCGATAAAGATTGGCATTATTCACTGCACTCCCTATCACCTCTGCGTCAGCTTGTCCGGTGAGCAGAATGCTAAATGTTTTGGGTGACAGGATATGAATGTGTTTAAGCAATTCATGTCCTTTCATACCAGGCATCATTTGATCGCTGATAACAATGGGCAATTCAACCTCATCTTCTAACAATTCTTCAACGATTTCTAATGCTTCTTTACCGCTTTCAGCAATTTCAATGCAATAATCTGTCTGAAAATGACGTTTGAGTTGTTGTTTTAAACTAAAAAGGATGACTTTCTCGTCATCAACACACAAAATAACTGGTTTTTTCATTTTTTCTCTAAGCCAGAACGAATGGTATTAATTAACTCTGTTTCTTGCCAAGGTTTACGCAAACAACTCAGGAGATTAGCCTCGCGTTGGGCCCTTTCAACCGCTTCTTCATCTGCTTGTCCGGTTAACATAATTTTAGCAATTTTAGGATATTTGTGATGTACTTGGATAAGAAATTCATCTCCTTTCATTTGTGGCATTAACCAATCCGTCACAATAATTAAAATTTCAATGTCATCTTCATTAAATTCTTCGATGACTTCCCAAGCCTCTTCTGCACTTTCGGCAAATTCATAAGTGTAATTATTACCAAAGTGCTTTTTAATTTGGGCTTTAAGACTAATTAAAACGGTTTTTTCGTCATCAACACATAAAATCGCTTTTTTAGGCATAGTATTTTCTTTTTAAAAAACCATAAGGAAATGTTTTTTAGTACCAAAGGCGGAAGTTAAGCCATCTGCACTAGGTGATGTTTATATTTATTAATGAGTTATAAAAAAATTAACGCAACGATAACTAAATAACTTATGATCTCATGTTACGCACCGTGCTTCAACCAGAAAAATCCCCTTAACCCTAATATTTTTTAGAAGCGCGATCTCTCCCTCCCCCTAACCCCCTCCCGCTGGGAGGGGGGACAGCCCTGTGCTATTTTCCTATTGGTTAGCCATAACAAGATAGATAAAATCAAATACCGTCAAAATATTGTTTTTAAAACTATTTAATGACTCTCATTTTAGCTAAAGATAGCAAAATGGCACGGCGCGGTCCCCCCTCCCAGCGGGAGGGGGTTAGGGGGAGGGAGAGATCGTGAATACAAATATATAGCCTCAGTTAGATTTTTCTTAAACTCAAGAATCAAGCTTTTTGAAGCATTGTGCATAACATAAGTTATAAAAAAATTTATAGTTTAGCTGAACGGAATTTACCCCAAAAAAAATGCCCTCTCCCTTTGGAAGAAGGCTACTAAAAACGCTATATTTGAAAGTAGGTTAGTATGACATTAAACTTAAATTTTGGGATGGACATTATCTAATCATAAAAATAGGAGGGAAAAAAAATTACGATGACAACGATACTCATAGTAGATGATAAGCCAGAAAATATTGAACTTTTAATGGCAGTATTAAATAATATTGATTACAAATTCCTTACCGCAACCACTGGAAAAAGTGCTATAGAAATAGTGCTATCTCAAAAACCGGATTTAATTCTTTTAGATGTTGTTATGCCCGATATGAATGGGTATGAGGTTTGTACAATCTTGAAGGCGAATTTAACCACCAAAAGAATTCCAATCATCTTTATTACCGCTAAAGATGATGATGAGGATGAAAGTAAAGGATTTGAAGTCGGGGCAGTGGATTATATCACTAAACCATTTCGTCCAACTATCATTCAAGCCCGGGTGAAAACACACCTTAAGCTTAAATTTGCTTATGAAGAATTGGAAAGATTGTGGAAGAAACGACCCGTTTCTCGTTTGCAATCATCAGACTAGAAAAAATTGTCCTGAACATCGTTAAAAATGGTGGAGCAAAACCTTGGAGGTTTTAAAAACTCTGAAGGTTTTTAATGAATTATTTTTAATAAATACTAATTATAACTGAGGATTGCAAAAAATATATTATAATCTTAATCTGAGATCACAAATTATAGCGTTTTTGCGTTTAATGCGTTACAGCGTTTTTTATTTAATTACTCATGTTACGCATTCTTCTTGAGGTATTTTTTAGAAGCACGATTTCTCCCTCCCCCTAACCCCCTCCCGCTGGGAGGGGGGACCGCGCGGCGGCATTTTTCTATTCTTTGGCAAAAACGATAAATGACTATATTATCTATTATTTTTTGGTATTAGCTAATAATAGGAAAATTCCACCGGGCAGTCCCCCCTCCCAGCGGGAGGGGGTTAGGGGGAGGGAGAAATCGTGAACACAAAAACAGCCTGAAAAATATCCGCAAAAAAAGCTCATACTGCACATCCTAGGGGGTTAGGTGGTCCCTGAGCTTGTCGAAGGGGGAGGGAGAAATCGTGCTAAAAATACCTCAAGAAGAAGAATGCGTAACATGAGTTATAAAGTCGTAATTTTGTTGCGAACAGTTTGTAAGTTCTAATTCTAAAACCAGAAATCATTTTCAATCATTTTTATGGGAATTTATCATGCCACAACTCAATATTGAACAAGCTCGGTTTAACATGATTGAGCAACAAATCCGCCCGTGGGACGTTCTTGAACAACGAATATTAGATTTAATCTCTCAGGTACCGAGAGAAGATTTTGTTCCAATGGCTTACCGAAACTTGGCGTTTGTTGATGTCAATATTCCTTTGGCTCACGAACAAGTGATGATGTCCCCAAAACTGGAGGGGCGTATATTACAAACGTTGATGCTCCACGCTAACGATACGGTGTTGGAAATTGGTACTGGCAGTGGCTATTTGACTGCATTATTAGCCAAGTTGGTTAAGCATGTTGATAGTGTGGATATTTTTGAAGAGTTTGTCACCACAGCGGCTGATAAACTTAACGCGTTGAATATAAAAAATGTTTCATTAGAAACTGGCGATGCTATCAATGGCTGGAAGAGGAACACTCGTTATGATGTGATTGTACTCACCGGTTCTGTGCCGGTGTTAAAACCGCATTTTCAAGCGATGCTAACTGAAGGAGGTTGTTTATTTGCGATTGTCGGAGAAGAACCGATTATGCAAGCTCAATTAATCAATCGTATTAGCGAAGAAGAATTTGATTTGGAAGTTTTGTTTGAAACTTCGTTTCCACCTTTAGTGGGTGCCCCTTGTGAAGAAGGTTTTGTCTTTTAAAAATAACGGGGGAAAAAAGAAAGTTCCTTGGACTTAGGAGTTCAAAAAAAAACCTACCAGGTTTTAAAAACCTGGCAGGTATAAAATCCGAAATTCTGAACATCATGTTACGCACAATGCCTTCCAAAAAGCTTGATTTTTGATTTCAAAAAAAAATCTTTTCTAATTGAGGTTATTTTTGTGTTCACGATCTCTCCCTCCCCCTAACCCCCTCCCGCTGGGAGGGGGGACTGCGCCGTGCCATTTTGCTATCTTTAGTTAAAACGAGAGTCATTAAATAGTTTAAAAAACAATTATTTTGACTGTATTTTATTTTATCTATCTTGTTATAGCTAACAAATAGGAAAATACCGCCGAGCGGTCCCCCCTCCCAGCGGGAGGGGGTTAGGGGGAGGGAGAGATCGTGAGTAATTAATATTTTATGCCCTTTAATCCCTTCTTATAAGCAATCCTTGCCGTTCACTCACTTACCAGTCGATGCTATATCGCAAATCAACACCGCTTTGAGTCCCGGTTTCCGTTTCCAACGTCACATTTTTAGTGAGATCGTAACGCATACGCAATAAAGTGCTTCCATCAAATAAACCAACGCCATAACTGATGTATAAACCCGGTGTTAAGTATTTACCGACCATCATTGCTGCGCCACCAAGTTCTTCATCCGTCGTAACACCAGCTTCATCTAAGCCTAAATCGTTACCGATTTTTTTGGCGATGCTATTCGCTTTGCCTAACGGTAAGGACATGGCTGCACTGACTAAAAGATCACCTTCGCTACCACTGGCTTCTGCGGCTGGTTTTCCCAGTATAATATAAGACAGCGTGTTGCTTTGATCAAAAGGTGGATTAGAAAATAATTCCATTCTGGGGTTTTGGGCAGTCCCTTGTATATACACACCCGCCGTAACATCGTCATCACCACTGCGTTTAATCAAACGGTAAGCTGGAATATCTAAGCCTGGGTTATCTATGGGCCCGCCACTGAAAAAGACTTTGCCTTTATCAATGGTTAAATTTTGTCCATAAGCCTTATAGCTACCATCAAGGACATATAATTCGCCATTGCCGATATTGACCGGTG
>Ga0233403_10000243_pt1 | contig 25553 bp, 26 predicted proteins | sample Na_oxic_1_MG_FD_179866 | JGI IMG/M metagenome (GOLD analysis project Ga0233403, IMG submission 179866) | Seawater microbial communities from Saanich Inlet, British Columbia, Canada - Na_oxic_1_MG | ecosystem: Environmental > Aquatic > Marine > Inlet | place: Canada: British Columbia | collected...
TTAATTGGTAATTGGTAATTGGTAATTGGTAATTGGTAATTAGTAATTGGTATAAACCTGATGTCTAAGTTTTAGGGAATTCCAGAAAACCCCCGGTCTGGCAACAAGACATTGTACTAAATATATTGAATTGCTTATTGAATTGCTTGGTGAGATTTATATAGCGTTTTTGCGTTTAATGCGTTACCGCGTTATAGCGTTTTTTATTTAATTTATGAATAACTTAAACTAGATTAATTGTATTTTATTTAATCGGGAATTGCTATAGCATAAGTAATGCATTATTTAAATTTCTCTTAGGGACTTCAACAAGTTCACCTTTCAGATCAAAAGATGTGTAATAAAGACGTTTTATCTTTGGAACCTCTGGGATTATTTCATCGTCATTTGCTACTAGGATAATAGCAGATAACTCACCATGTCGTATGATAACTGTTACTGCAACTTCATTTTCTAATCCTTCTAACTCTGCAAAAATATCTGGTATTTCAATTTGCTCTGATTGCATAGAGAGAAAATAATGTTTAAGACTGGGTTTCAATTCGATCCTGAAAACACGACCAAAATTTATTCTTTCAATTACAACGATCTCTTCTAGTTGTTTTTTTAATTCGTGAAACATCAGAAGATCACCCTCAAGTGCAAAATCTAGTATTTCTTGCTCTAATAAATTCATAACTCTCATTTAAAGTAGATATTCTAAAAAACGTAATTAATGACATCAATTTAGGAACCTGAGATAAAAATAATATAATATATGCCAATTTAAAGGACAATTAGTTCGATATTGCAACGGGTATAATTTAAACTTTCTTTCTGTCACCAAAATAAATTTTGAACTCCAAAAATTCCTCCCTGTCCAAAATTTATTTTGGAGAAAGAAACCGCACTTTTAATCCTAACTCTTTAAGGCGATTTCCATCAATAAATATACCGGTATGAAAGCCCGGTATTTTTTATCAGAAATCACCTAACTTTCAGAAATACTATTTTTAAAAAAATAGTATTTCTTGCACACCATTTTCACAGATTTTTAATACGTTCAGTATAATATAATGATATTTTTATACTGTGTCGGTTTTACGATTTTTAAAAAAGCCATTCGTGATTCGTTTATGTTAAGGTATTATCTGATTTTTAAATTGATAAATCATAGGATGTCTATAGGGAATGAGGATTAAATAATACCCGAAATTAAACCTGCCAGGTTTTTAAAACCTGGCAGGTTTGGCTCAAAAGTTTTGGAAATTATTAAATCCTCATTCCTAGGTTATTTTTAAAACCGAGCAACCTTCATGATTTAAAAAAACTCGTCACTCATTCACCACTTGTCATTACCAATTACCCATTTAGATAAATAGCGATGAGTAGCACATCTAGCATGTTAAAGAACTTTTTCAAACGCAAATCTGCTATGAATAACACACCCGATATTTTAAAACGAATTCTGAAACGTAAAGTAGAAGAAATCGAAGAACACTCAAAACAAATTTCTCTGCGTAGCCTCAGTCATTTAGTCGCCAATTGCCCACCACCACGTGGTTTTGTTGAGGCATTGAATGCTCGACTCCAACTACAACAACCCGCCGTCATTGCCGAAATCAAAAAAGCTTCACCAAGCAAAGGGGTGTTGCGAGAAAATTTCGATCCCATTGCGATTGCCAAAAGCTATGAACAAAATGGTGCCGCTTGTTTATCTATTCTCACTGATAAAGATTTTTTTCAGGGTGCTGATGAATATCTATCACAAATTTATGAAATTTGTCCATTACCCATATTACGTAAAGATTTTATCATCGACGCTTATCAAGTTTATGAAGCCCGTGCGATTGGGGCGGACTGTATTTTGCTTATCGTAGCAGCACTAGACGATGCGCAATTACATGAGTTAGCAGGCTTGGCAAAACATCTCAAAATGGATGTTCTCATTGAAGTACATAACCACGAAGAATTAATTCGAGGACTCTCACTGAATACACGCTTAATAGGTATTAATAACCGTGACTTGCGAACGTTTAATACGCACTTAAAAACCACTTTAGAACTTTTACCCTTTATTCCTAAAAAACATATTATCGTTAGTGAGAGTGGTATTCATAACCGTGATGATATTGCCTTGTTGCGTAACGCTGGTGTGCATACGTTTTTAGTCGGTGAAGCGTTTATGAAAGCGGATGATCCTGGTAAAACCTTGTTTAATTTGTTTAATTAATTAATTAAATGATAAGGAACAGAAATGAAATAAATTCTTATATCAATAACCTTTCACCCTTTTTTGACATAAAAGAGAAGGCAAAAATGTTCCAAGTTATTTAATTTTCATTTTTAAGGTGACTCATTATGTCTAAACGATTGACTATCATCAAACGTCATGCGTTACGGTTGTTGATAAGTTTAACTATTTTGGTATTTTTTATTTTGCATGCCATCAAAGTGGTTGAATGGAATTTTATTAATGCCCTAGAACATAAGGTTTATGATTTACGGCTGGAACACACCATGCCTAACACGAAGGATAATAACATTGTTATCCTCGATATTGATGAACAAAGTCTGGGTGAAATCGGTCGTTGGCCTTGGAATCGTGCAGTAATGGCTCGTATTTTGGATCAATTATTTGATCGCTATCAGATAGATGTTTTTGGTATAGACATAGTTTTTGCTGAGCAGGATGATAGTTCTGGACTTAAAAAATTGCAGGAATTGGCAAAAGGACCTTTAAAAAACGCGCCAACATTTTCAGACACCCTAAAAACACTCGAAAAAACACTGGATTATGATAGCCTATTTGCTCAAAGCATCAACAATCGTAGAGTGGTATTGGGTTACGCCTTTACCTCAAATCAAGAACGGGGACCCGATATAGAAAATGGAGAACTTCCTTCGCCAACCATCCTTCGGGAAAATGTGCAAACCTATCACCTGAGTCATAGAGCTAGCAACGGTTTCGCTGCTAATTTACCAGAATTTCAACAAAATGCGATAGCAGCCGGTCATTTTAACAACATACCCGATCCAGATGGTATTGTGCGACGTGTCTCCATGCTTTATGGTTACAAAGGACAACTCTATGAATCACTCTCACTAGCAATCACCAGAATTGCAATGAATGCACCTGACATTGAATTAGAATTTTACATGGAAGGTGGACAACCGCGTTTAGAAAATTTGATACTTGGTAATCGAAGAATACCAGTCGATGAATACATTCAAACCTTAGTACCCTATCGGGGTAAACCGGGACAATTTCCCTACGTGTCAGCCACTGATGTTTTACATGGACGTATTTCTGATCCCAATCTGCTAAAAAACAAAATTGTATTATTTGGCACCACCGCCCAAGGTTTACAAGATTTACGCGCTACCCCAGTAGCAAACATCTATCCAGGGGTAGAAATTCATGCCAATCTCATTTCTGGTATTCTCAATAATAGGCTTTTATATCATCTGCCCTACGAAGAGGGGGCCCAAGCCTTATTATTATTTTTGATTGGCATCGTGATGATTAGCTTATTGCCCTTATTCAGTCCATTGACAGATACCGTTATCACCTTAGCACTCTCTTTCTTAGTGGTTTGGCTTAATTTATCTCTATGGAATGAATCGCTTATCGTATTTCCGTTGGCAACCATGCTATTACTGATATTGGCCCTCTTTATCTTCAATATGTCTTATGGTTATTTTATTGAAACCAGCAATAAGCGTCATTTAACGACATTATTTGGGCAATATGTGCCACCTGAATTAGTTGACGAAATGAATCAAAATTTGGGCAACCAATTTTCTGTTGAAGGTGAAAGCCGGAAAATGACCGTATTATTTTCAGATGTGCGCGGTTTTACCACCATTTCTGAAGGTTTGGAACCCAAAGAATTGTCTCAATTAATGAATGAATACCTCACCCCCATGACTCGTATTATCCATGAACATCGGGGAACCATTGACAAATACATGGGTGACGCGATCATGGCATTTTGGGGGGCTCCTTTATTCGAGGCACAACATGCTCGTCATGCTTTAGATGCAGCGATGGAAATGCACAAACGCTTGGAAATATTACAAGCCCAATTTAAGGCTAAAGGTTGGCCCCAAATCAAGATTGGTATTGGCCTAAATACCGGCATCATGAGCGTCGGCAACATGGGTTCTCAATTTCGTATGGCTTACACAGTATTAGGCGATGCCGTCAATTTAGGTTCTCGCTTAGAAGGGGCCACGAAAACGTATGGCGTAAAAATTATCGTGAGTGAAACCACCCAAAAAGCCGTACCAGAATATCTTTATCAAGAACTGGATCGCGTGAAGGTCAAAGGAAAGGATCAACCGGTTGCTATTTTTGAACCGATTGGACTGCGTGAAGAAATGGATAACCAGATTGTGGCAGAAATAACTATTTATGAAAAGGCTTTAGAAAACTATCGACAACAACGTTGGGAAATGGCGAAGGAACAGCTAACTCAACTTTCTGAACAATATCCTAACCGTTTATTATATAAACTTTATAGAGATCGCATTGAATACTTTATGAAAAATCCGCCTGGTGATAATTGGGATGGTGTGTACACATTTACCACAAAATAGTATTCATAAAACAAACGCCAAAGCTTTAGCTTTGGATTCCAAAAACCTCAGCTTGGAGTCCATTCGAGGCTAAAGTTTCGGAGAAACTTTAGCCTCGAATGCTTTAGCTTTGGTTTTTTTGAGACAAAAATATTAAGGCGATTTCCAGAAATAAATATACCGGGGGAGTCGTTGCCTGAGCGGTTGATGAGCTTGTCGAATTATGTCGAAGGCAGTGGTATAATTTTTCTTAGAAATCACCTAAAGAGTAGGAAAAGTGATTAGAGCAATCCAAAATAAATTTTGGATGATAGGATGGTAGATTTTTTCCAGAAATAGCCTAAAGGAATCTAAAATTTATTTTGGCAGAGTAGAGTCAGTTTATTAATTCTGGATTTAGACGCAAAACTATATAAAGGATTTAGGGAAGAAAGTTGAAATTCAAAGCTTGAAGCTTTGTTTTTTAAGAAGGAGTTCAAAGCTTTAGCAAGGAGTTCAAAGCTTTAGCTTTGTTTTTTAAGTAAGAAGGAGTTCAAAGCTTTAGCTTTGGAGTTCAAAGTTTTAGCTTTGTTTTTTAAGAAGGAGTTCAAAGCTTTAGCTTTGTTTTTTTATGAAAAGTGTCGGGGTGAGAGGATTTGAACCTCCGACTTCCACGTCCCGAACGTGGCACTCTACCAAGCTGAGCTACACCCCGATTGAAAAGATAAAATGAAATGCTAAAAAAACATTAACTTTCAAAAAAACTGATTTGTTTCACTCTCTCCCTGTGGGAGAGATATGAGAGGGTAATGAAAGAATTAATAATTACGATTAACCGAAAAATCCGCAAGAGACCGTAGTGCCTCAGTATAAGGAGATTGAGGTAATTCTGTCAATGCAATAATAGCTTTATCAGCCTCTTTTTGAGCAACGTGCATAGTGTACCTTATTGCGCCGGTAGATTCAACAATTACGATCACTTTTTTTATCAATTCATCGACAGATGTTTTATCATTTTGTTTGATCGCATCATGTAATTGACCATCTTGGGAAATTCCCTCACGTAATATTTGCTGTTGGCTTGGGTTTGCGTGCTTTAACGCATAAATCAATGGCAAAGTGGGCTTACCTTCGGCAAGATCATCCCCAATATTTTTTCCCAAGTTCTCCATCGTAGCATTATAGTCTAACGCATCATCAATTAATTGGAACGCTATACCTAAATGCATTCCATACATAGCCATCGCCTTTTCATATTCGCTCGGTTGTTCACTAATAACAGCCCCTAATTGAGCTGCTGCCTCAAATAATTTTGCGGTCTTAGCACAAATCACTCGCAAATAGTCCGTTTCGGTTGTATCGGGTTCATAACAGTTAAGTAATTGTAATACTTCTCCTTCCGCCATAACATTCGTCGCTTCTGAGAGAATTTTCATTACTCGCATATTATTGATATCAACCATCATTTGAAAAGCTCGTGAATACAAAAAATCTCCTACCAAAACACTAGCTTCATTACCCCAAATATTATTAGCTGTCTCTTGCCCACGTCGCAACAGTGAAGCATCAACAACATCATCATGCAACAAAGTCGCCGTATGAATAAATTCAACAATAGCCGCTAAATCAATATGATGTGTTCCTTGATAAGCAAAGGTACGGGCACTTAATAGTAATAACATTGGGCGTAAGCGTTTACCCCCACTATTGACAATATAATCTCCAATTTGATTGACTAATGCCACCTCAGAATATAAACGTTTCTGAATCAAAACATTGACGGCTCGCATATCCTGATTGATTAGAGTGTTGATAGCCGCAAAATCCATCATTTTTATAAATTTTAATTATTAAGTGATTAAATGGGGGGTGATTTTATTTTAAATAGCCTATCAGAAAATTAGCTCATCAGTAAGAAACTTAGAAAAAATAAATTCCTCCCTCTTCAATAAAGTTTGTAAAGAGAAAGGATTTTTCGTATCAGTTCCCTATCGAAAAGAAATAGTATTTGTAAAAACCTCTATTTCAAACAATGTATTTCACGTATGTTATTTACTGCTGTTCCTAACGATTTGTCAATTTATCCCGTTCCTAAAATATCCTAACCTTGCCTTTAGGGACTAAGGGGCACTTTAGGATGATTATTTTTCTGGAATTCCCTTAAACGAGATCATAATGAAAATCATACAACAATCTCAAAAATATTCAAAAATTCTCCTAAATGACTTTACTCCATAGAATAAATCGTACCTAATTAGATATTAGACATCTTTCCTATTAAATCGAATTATATTTTAAAATCAATTATTTATAGGATATCGTGATTTTTATAAATCATTGAATTTTAATGAATTACTGTTATTTAGGAAAGATGTCTATTAGAGTTGTCCAAAATGAAGTAACTAGCGAAGCGAGATCAAATTTATTTTGGATGATTGCCCCCATATTTTTGTCTCGTACCTCCAACAAATAGTATTTCTTAAAGAAATACTATTGGTGTTGTTTTAGAATAAATTTATTAATTAACAATATATTATCATTTTAAATGCGTAAATCCTGTACTTATAAAAATTAAATCTTGAGAGTCAATGGTTAATTAATTGGACATGGTTCAATTCAAGGTAACACTTGGAGTTTTTCGCTGCACTTTGTTTTGCGCTAAAGAAGAACTACTCCAACGAGCATTATTTGTTACCCCTAATTCATTATTTTTGAATCATGCTATTAATTTGATATATTTAAATTTTAACTTTTCCATTTCCTTTCCTTGATTCTGGCAAGCAACGAAATTTCCAATTCTCATCATTAAACTTCTAACGCCACAAGTTCATCAAGTATTAAATTTTTATACTTTTTTTCCAAAACAGGACAAACTTTAATAGCAGCAATGACTTGTTCTTGTGCCTCTTCACTAATAAATCCTTTAAGCCGTCCCCTATCATTAGATACTTGTTTAACAATATCATTCAATGAAAAATGGGCACAAGCCTCTCGACAATCAACATAAGAATCATGAGCCAAAAAAAAATGTTCATTCGCCTTTAAAGAAGCTTGGCATGACATTAAATGAGGTCGAATTTTTATATAAGGATGTATATGAGAATTCACCATAAATAATAACGGTTGTGGATAAATACTGACTAACAGCAGATGTTTATTTTTCGGTGGTGTCGTAAATTTACAAAACAAACGAAGTACCTGCCATGACAGAATATTTTCTTGAATAGACTTCTCTTTTCGTGTTGTCATAAAAACCTCTCTTATCAAAATTTATAAAAAATCATAAAAATATTTAAGCAAAAAAAAAGCCGCGAGATTTTACAAAAAACTCGCGGCTCATTTATTTTTAAGTCTAAAACAATTTTAAGCTTTAACCTTGAATAAAAGAACATTCATCCAATGTGCAATATATCATTGGGTGATTTCGCTTTTTACCAATAGGATAAAAAGCGCAAACTTTATCGTTCTTTAAAAAAAAGTTGTACATTAGATAACTTTTCTCGTATTTAAAAAGGTGTTTTGTATAGATTTTCAATTTGATTAGACTTTAAACTTATTGCGATTACACAATTTGCTAGCGAGAATTCAATCAAAAACAAAGTTTCTAAAATAAATGGTAGTCCTGCAATATGAGTGATATTTCAAAAGAATGCTGTTAGTTCGTGCTTCGCTTAGAAATATTAGGCATTTTAGATTTCTAAGCTTTACTTGAAATGACAAATATTACTCATATTGCAGGACTACCAAATAAATAAAGCCATCTGCAACTTTAACTCATTGATTTTTCAATCGCTAAAATGAATGGCATACGATATGTGCGAAATTGTGTCCTGGTACAATTAATAATTTAGTCAAAAAAGTGGCACGTCGCGTAAAATAGATTATAAAAATAATAAAATTTTCTAAATTTAAAAATCCGTTTTTTTGGGTTTGAATCAGGAGCAAAGAAAATTTTACCGTTAAAAAAATTTATCTTACTTATAACATTAGCATAAACACATTTGATGCACATTCCATTTTGAAGCAAAAATTAGTATTGACTGACGAAGTGAAAAATTTACTTTTTTTCAGATTTCTTGTTTGGCTCGAAATGACAGGCTCTGCACCAATTTTTGAGTACTGTGCGTCACATAAATTAAGGAATAAGATTTTAGGAACAGGCTGTCAATAAAATACATCATAAGAAATGTTGGTCCCTCACAAATACTATTTCATTTCCATAAATAAATATACCAGTATGAAAGTCCGGTATTTTTTTTATCAGAAATCACCTAAGGCGATTTCCAGAAAAGAAAATACCGGGATCGTTGCCTGAGCTTGTCGAAGGCAAATTCTTGCAATTGCCTTCGACATGGTTCGACAAGCTCACCAACCGCTCAGGCAACGGTATAATTTTTTCTGGAAATCACCTAAGAACATAAGTATTTGTTACTGGTGCATCAATTATTTTCTGCTACGTCCCTAAATGACTTTTGAAGCTTTTAAACAAAACCGATTTTTAAAACTGTTGGTCGTTTTGGACCATAACTATATTTTGGATCAAACGTATTTTTATTTAGAATGGAAGTAATATGGATACGATACATAATGTTGATGAACAAGAATTATCAAAGTTTAGCGTGTTAGCATCCCGTTGGTGGGATACTGAAAGCGAATTTAAACCATTACATGACATAAATCCATTGCGCTTGGATTATATTGATAAGCGTACTGGCGGAGGATTAGCCGGTAAAACCGTTTTAGATGTGGGTTGCGGTGGCGGTATTTTGAGCGAAAGTATGGCAAAACTCGGTGCAAAAGTGACCGGAATTGATATGGCAGAAGCACCGCTCAGTGTGGCAAAATTACATCTCTATGAATCTAATCTCAACATTGATTATCAACAAATAACGGCTGAACAATTGAGCGAAGAACAGCCGGCTAGTTTTGATATTATTACTTGCTTAGAAATGTTAGAACATGTTCCTGATCCAGCTTCAGTTATCACAGCCTGTCATCGTTTAGTTAAGCCTGAGGGATATCTATTTTTTTCAACCATTAATCGCAATTCTAAATCCTATCTGTTTGCTATCATTGGTGCCGAATATTTTCTTAAACTTTTGCCAAAAGGCACACACGATTACGCTAAATTTATTCGCCCGGCAGAATTAGCCCAATGGGTTCGTGCCGCAGGTGGTGATATGAAAGATATTACTGGCATGAGTTATAATCCATTAACTAAACATTATTCGCTAGGTAAAGACGTTTCCGTTAATTATCTTATTCAGACACAACGCCAAAAAATTCAAAGCTAAAGCTTTGAACTCCAAAATCCTCAACTTGGAATCCAAAGCTTTAGCGTTGGGTTTATAAAAAACTCAATAATCCCAAAGCATTAGCTTTGGGCATTAAAAAAAATGAAGAATTCTATACATACCGTGCTATTTGATTTGGATGGTACATTGTTGGATACAGCACCAGACTTGGCTTTTGCACTTAATACCCTATTAATTGAGCAGAAACGTAAGCCATTGCCTATTGAAAAAATTCGTCCTTGGGTATCTTATGGAGGCGGGACAATGATTAAAAACGCCTTTGGTTTTGGTGAAGACGATCCAATTCCCGAAGCGTGGCAACAACGCTTTTTAAACCTTTATGCCGATCATATCGCTGATCAAACCAATTTCTTTCCAGGCATGACAGAAGTGTTAACGAGCTTAGAAGAAAGAGGAATAAAATGGGGAATCGTGACGAATAAATCTACTTGGCTGACTTCACCATTGTTAGAAAAGTTAGATTTAACCAATCGTAGTGTATGTAATATCAGTGGCGATACGTTGTCGCAATGTAAACCCCATCCAGCACCTTTACTTCATGCCTGTCAACTGGCCGAAACTCAGCCAGAAAATTGTATCTATGTGGGTGATGCGTCACGCGATATTGAGGCTGGACAACGAGCAGGCATGAGGACGTTAGTTGCACTGTATGGTTACATTGATGCAGTAGAAATCCCAGCACAATGGGGCGCGACCGGCATGATCGAAAAGCCTCTTGATTTATTATCATGGATTGAGTAATTTTCAATAGAGATGTCCTAAAATCAGCAAGGCTAATAATATCCAAATATTTGATTATCAATAAATTATTTTTTACAAATTGACTAAAATGCCCCCAAAATAGCTATTTTAAGGGCAAAAAAACGATTGAATAATATATAACTCATTGATAATAAAATTACTTAGACAATTAAAATTGCTGTCCTAAAATTGGCTCTCTCCCTAACCTTCTCGCTCTGGGAGAGAGTTAGAGAGAGGACAAAAAATCCCCCCCCCATGAGGCAAAAACCCATGACACCTTTCCAATATTGCCAAAACAAAGTTTTACATGAAGGTTCGAGCCTGTATTACAGTCTACATGTTTTATCACCAACCCAACGAAAAATACTGATCGCTATACATGCTTTTTTCCGTGAAATTAATGAGATACCTTGTGAATGTCAAGATTTAAGTATTGTACAAATGAAGCTTCAATGGTGGCAACACGAAATAGCGCAAACTTTCAATGGTGAAGCACATCATCCGATTTGCCAAGTTTTAAGCGAAGCTATACAACATCATTTAGAAGAAAATTATTTTCAAGAATTTATAGAAGGTGTGCGACAACATTTAAACGTTACTCGTTACGCTACTGATAAAGATTTAGAAACGTATTGTAAACAAACAGGTGTTGTTTCAACTTTGCTCTGTACGCAAGTTTTAGGCTATCAAAATGAAAGTACGCTTAAATATGCGGAACAATTAGGTATTGCTTTACAATTGACTTTCCTATTACGTGAATTGCACCAAGATTTAGCTAACGGACGACTTTATATCCCAACAGAAGATTTAGAACGATTCAAGGTGACAGAACAAGCACTTTTCAATTATCAGCTTTCCGACACTGTACAAGCTCTTCTTGCTTATCAAGTAGTTCGTATTCGCGCTTATTATCATGAAGCTTTCAAGCATTTGGCTAAAGAAGATGTATTTAATCAACGTAGTGGTGTCATTCGTGCCAAATTAGCCTTAGCAACGTTGCAAGAAATAGAAAATGATGGTTATCAAGTATTTAACCATCGTATTTCGTTAACGCCGTTACGCAAATTATGGATAGCATGGCGCACAAATAGATGGGCAAAGCGACAACAATTTTAAATAAAATTGTGAATTATGAATTGTGAATTGTGAATTAGTTCTCGTTCCAACGCTCCTGCGTTGGAATGGATACTGTGACGCTCCTGCGTCACTCCTTAAATAAAAAGAGAGGAAATTGTTTTCGTTCCAACGCGAAATCTGGGAGTAACGTTGGAGCGTCACATAAACATTCCAACGCAGGAGCGTTGGAACGAGAGAAAGCAAGTATAGAAATTCACTCTTCTTCAAGAACCAACATAATCAGTGTTGCAACAATTAACGGTATATTTTTTAGAACTGGTCCAAAGGGATGAATCCAAAAAACTGGCAAAGCCCAAGTGATAATTACCATATAGCTTATCATTAACAATAATTGCAAACCAACTACCATCCGTAGACGATAACCTATCAAAGTAGCAATACCTAACACTGCATCAAATATAGCTGCTGAATAAAGCATGATTGGGGCCCATATCCCAGTAATGCCAGTGGTTGCTAATAATTGATAACTTTCTGCTACTGGATAGATAAAGGCGGAAATTATCCCGGTAACCAGCCAAAGCAAGCCGATAGTTAATCGCAATAACGGTCTTAAAAAAAATAATCGTGCTTGCCAACGATCAGCCATTGTTGTGGGATTGGTTCGTAAACGGGCTTCAATACTACGTGGTTTGATACCGGTGATTGCTGTCATCTGGGTCGGATCACCGCAATTGCCACGCAAGAGCATACCTAAGCTTTCCGAAGTTAATGGCCCTATTCCTAACCTATCGTTGATGCTTGCTAACCATTTCATTATGGGTAGCGGTATGTGCCAAGTTGGGGCCGGTTTGAGCGTTAACCCATTTCTTATCATTATCAGCAGTTGCAAAAAGGTCATCGGCTGGGCCCCAACTAATTCTATCCGTTGATTACTGCTGGGCCAATTTCGTAAAAGAGCTAAAACACAAGCCGTTAAATCTTCAATAGCAATCGGTTGAATCGGTTGCTCCCCTGGCCCTATTACTGGTATCACCGGCAGAGCAGCCATTGCTGAAAACAAAGTGGTACTTCCACCACCACGCCCAATCACAATCGAAGGTTGAAGAATCATCGCATCAACATTTAAGGTCAACAATGCTTCATCAGCTGCACGTTTGCTCAAATGATAAACACTTTCAGCCTTCTCGTCCGCACCCAACGCGGATATTTGAAGAATTTTACGAATGCCTAATTGTTCAGCGGCTTTAAACAAAGCTATCGGCGCGTGCGTATGTAAATCTTCAAAGCGTTGTCCTCGTGTTTCACGAATAATACCCACCGCATTTATCAGCATATCAATTTGCTCAAGACGTGACAACCAAATGTGCGGTTCATGATCTTTCGCATAATCACAAGCCAACCATTTAACTTCAGGGAATCGCGCTTGCCATTGTTTGGGTTGTCGGACACAAGCAACGATTTGATGCCCTTCGGCCATGAGAGCAGATAAAAGATGTTGTCCAATAAATCCACTGGCGCCGGTTAATAGTATTTGCATAGTCTTTCTTTACCGAACAATGATAATTTGGTGCGTAACATGAGTTATTCACTCTTTAGTTCTAACGCTTTTTCAACCGCTTCAATCCGTGCTTGACAGTTTTTATACGCTTTCGTTGCCTCGTCGACCATTGCAACCAATTGATCAATATCTGGTTCTTCTTGATCACGCATGGTTTCGGCAATTTTTTTCAGCTTTTGATAATTTTCTTTATAATAATGAGTCGATTGTGACGTTTTTTTCATCTTTTTTTCGATATCATTGAACCAATTGATTTATTGTTAATCAATTTTAATATTTGAGCATACATCAGATTAAAGTCACACTCATGTAGGGTAGGAGTTTTTGCCAAACTGTTTTGGTACACTGGTTTTTACTGCAAATAAACATTACTCTTGACATAGGTGTTGGGGATTTCTATGTGAGCCTTGCTGATATAGCAATCCTAAATGAGTTATATAGACTTTCATTTTGAAAAAAGGAGTGACGCAGAGCGTCACAGATGGATTCCAACGCTGGAGCGTTGGAACCAGAAAATGTACAAATCATTTAGGATGGCTATATAATATATAGCCGATTTGTCGGGTTACGCTTCGCTAACCCGACCTACACTTAATAATCAATTGGTTATAAAAAACCACGAACACCTATGATTACTCTTCATTTAATGGCTGTTCATTATCGAAGAGTTGGCTTATAGTTCTTCGTGGATATTCAATACCAAGTTGTTTGGCTCTAACCAATTTTTCCGAACGCAAATACATCAGTTTCCAATTTTTCTCTGGTTTCCACTTTTTATGATTGGAAGCACTAATTCTTTTGGACTTTGATTGACTTTTGAACCGTCTCCAGGCTCTATTTCTTTCTATATTCACAATTTTCTATCCTCTTTTGTATATCAACAGTTCAGCCGCCGCGATAATACAGAATCGAAAAGAAAGTGTGTTTTTCATTAACTTTTAACTATTTGCATCAGTGGATAGGGCCATTTCCAGGTGGTTGGTGTTTCTGGCACTGATACCATCTTAATACAATCCACCGGGCAAGGTGCAACACAAAGTTCACAACCAGTGCATTCTTGTGTGATTATCGTATGCATCAATTTCGGAGCCCCTAAAATAGCATCCACTGGGCAAGCTTGGATACACAAAGTACAACCAATACAAGTTGATTCATCAATGACTGCCAACATTTTCGGTGATTCAATACCCGGTTCCCCAATTAACGGTTGTGGTTCTCGATCTAACATATCCGCCAAAGTTAACATGCCCATTTCGCCGCCAGGGGAACATAGGTTAATTTCAGCCTCCCCATTAACAACGGCTTCTGCATAAGGACGACAGCCAGGATATCCACATTTACCACATTGTTGCTGCGGTAAAATAGCCTCCATTTGATCAATAACCGGATTGCCTTCCACTTTAAAACGCACGGCAGCATAGCCCAGTAGCAAACCAAATACCAGGGCAAGCCCACCAAGTACTTCAATTGATAACAATGTCATAATTTTACTAATCCGGAAAAACCCATAAATGCCATTGACATGATGCCGGTGGTAATAAGCGCGATGGGTGCGCCCTTAAACACGATTGGCACATCTGCTGCTACCACGCGTTCACGCAACGCGGCAAACAGGACTAATACCAGTGAAAAACCGACAGCGGCACCAAAGCCATAAATGGCAGATTCGACAAAACCATGTTGTTCTTGAACATTTAATAATGCTACCCCTAATACGGCACAATTTGTCGTAATTAAGGGTAAAAAAATCCCTAAAACTTGATACAACAACGGACTGGTTTGATGGACAACCATTTCGGTAAATTGTACAACGACGGCAATTACAAAAATAAATGCTATCGTGCGTAAAAATCCCAAGCCCAAAGGCACTAAAAGAAATTCATTCACTAAATAACTACTCACTGAAGATAATGTCAACACAAATGTGGTAGCGAGTCCCATCCCTATAGCGGTTTCTAATTTTGTGGATACGCTCATAAAAGGGCATAATCCTAAAAATTTCACTAACACAAAATTATTAACAAGGACGGTACTAACAAAAATAAGTAAATATTCAGACATAAATAAATAGAATGGTGAATGGTGAATGATGAATGATGAATTAAAAATCAATTCATCACTTATTAAGTTTATGATAAAGCCCATTTCTTGATTGAATTCATGATAAATCCCACTTATTAAAGAAATGGGATTTCTTTAATGGAATTGCTGAACAAAACAAAATTTTTCTGGGTAAATTATAATACCGAATTTGTAATCTAAAATGTCAAATAGAAAATAATCTTATAATTAGAGACAAGGCAGTAAATAAAATACATGTTTTGAAATAGAGATTGCTACAAATAGTATTTCTTAAAGAAATACTATTTGTTAAAAGGGCGTAAGTTATTTTTTTTTGCGGCATTCCTTACTTTTTATGTCACTATTCACCATTCACCATTCACCATTCACCATTCACCATTCATAATTATATATTTACCATGCAAATTATCGCAGATGAAAATATTCCTTTTGTCCATGAAGCTTTTTCAGATTTAGGTCAAGTTCGTACCGTCGTTGGGCGACATTTAAGTCCTGCTGATTTAGCCAATGCAGAAATACTGTTAGTGCGTTCCATTACGCAAGTTAATGAACAATTACTCGCCAACAGTGCAATACGTTTTGTCGGTACTGCAACAATTGGTTGTGATCATGTTGATTTAAAGTATTTACAAAAACAGAAAATCGGTTTTGCCAGTGCCCCAGGCAGTAATGCAACGGCTGTCGCAGAATACGTTATCAGTGCCTTATTGATAATGGCAGAACGTCAAGGTTTTCAATTAAGCGACAAAACGGTCGGCATTATTGGCTGTGGTAATGTGGGTTCAAGGATTTTAAAAAAATTGATGGCGTTGGATGTAGAGTGTCTGATTCATGATCCACCGTTACAAGAAAAAATGGATAATTTAGATTATGTTGATTTAGAGACCGTACTCTCAGCAGATATTATTACCCTTCATCTACCACTCGAAAAAAGTGGACGTTATCCGACTTATCATTTAGTCAATGCAGAATTTCTGGACAAATTACGACATGATGCGATATTAATAAATACTTCGCGTGGCGCAGTCGTGGATGAAGTCGCTTTATTAGATAAATTAGTCGTTTGTCCAACAATGACTGTTATATTAGATGTGTGGAACAATGAACCCAATATTAATCCACTACTATTACAACACACTGCATTAGGTACACCGCATATTGCTGGTTATAGTTTTGATGGGAAAGTACGTGGCACAGAAATGTTATATGCAGCCGTGTGTGACTATTTTCAATTATCACCGACTTGGCAAGCCAACATGGTTTTACCCGAACCGCCTTTGACACATCTGGCATTTTCCAAAATGGTTGATGATAATACTGCAATACATACCGCCGTCATAGCTTGCTACGACGTGCGCCGCGATGATGCTGCTTTGCGTCAGATAAGCCAAGCCACAAAATCTGGAAAATATTTTGATTATTTAAGGAAAAACTATCCGATACGACGAGAGTTCAATAATATCCAAATTGAACTGCCACCTGAAAAAAATACCCTCGCCACACGATTGCAAGGACTTGGGTTTCAAACGAAGTAAAAAAAACCTGACCGGTTTTTCTCGACTATCAAGTTTTTTATAAAAGATTGATTTTAAATGGATTATTGTTTTAGTGTCTAAAAACTAACTTTCTTAAAAATCAATTATTTGCCTATTTGAATACTCAAAAATTGATTGCCGCAAAGCTAAATACGGTCAAAAACTTGATAGTCGAGTTTTTAAAACCGATCAGGTTACTTTCGCTTCGTTCAGAACGAAATTTCGTCAGTCTACATGCTTGGTTTGCTTAGAGACAAGCTATTTTTCATTTCTTTTAAGGCCCCCATCAAATTCGCCTAAGTCCAAAGAAGTGGTACATGAGCATTGGGCACATATTGGACGAAGCACAGTAGGGTGGAGCGTTTCATCAGGATAACGCAGAGTTCAGGCGATCACGGGCAAATTCAAAAGCCTTGGCAAAGCGGTGGCGGATCGCCTGCAATGCCACGTTAGGGATGATTTAAGTCTAGGGTAATCGCTTAATCTTGTAACAATTTATTGATAAAAGCCAACATGGCACTTACATCTTCTGGTTTGACAGAAAATTCTAAGTCGTGCGCTGCATGATTTCTGAGTACATTCCATTTGAGAAGCGTTGCGTGTTGTTCAGCCGAGATTTTTCCGAGTGTGTAAAGCTGATTTATCAGACTTCGATCGGTCAGTTCAGAATATTCAACCTGTACGTCAACCGCTTTGTGTCGCAAGAAAGCGATTATCGTATTCCAAAGATACGGTATTGCTAGCTCAGGACTTACTGAATAAATTTTCTTTACCTTCTCAAGGTATTTATGTATATCTTCGATGCTTACTTGTGCAAGTGATGTCTTAGTTTTTTCTGTCGTTTCAGCGAAGGTCTTTATGAGAAATTTCCAATCAGGATGAGTCTGTATTATCTCAATAACTTTGCGATAACGATTCATGATATTGGGTATATCTCTTGTTTTTATCTCAATAATGAGATTATCGTTATTTTTAGTCGCTAATAAATCTGGAATATAAGTATCTAACGAGAACGGTATTTGTTCTGGAGATGGTTCAAATATAACGGTATAGCCGTCATCTTCTAATTCTTTCGCAACAATTCGTGCCGCCTTTTCGTGCTCACGTAATGCAATATTCATAGCAAGTTACCTAAAGTAGACGAAGAAAGAGTTAATGCGTACATACAAACAGTCTACTCCGTTGATGATAACCTCTTGTAATAGCCTTTTAAATTTGAACTCTAATGATTTATCTTATTGTTAATAACATTAAGTTTATTAATCAATTCATCAAATGTCATAGGCAAAGTTTCATTAGGAAACATTTGAATCATTTTCAACCAATCGTGTTTCAATACTAAGCTTACTTCTTCGTTGGGCAAAATAGCTAATGAACCTGGTTCAGCTAAATTCCATTTCGATGTTTTTCGATAAAAATACTTTTCTTTATGTACCCTAACGGTTTCTAATAATGCCAATGATTCATTATCCTCAATGAGATTAGGATAATTATTATAGATTTTAACTAAATCATATAAATGACGTGATTGACGGTCTCTTATAAAATCCTTCCCACGATGATTCATTTCGTGTAATAAAGTTAATTTTTCAAAGAAAGTTCTACTGACATCCAATGCATCTACACGACATTCATCCTCATTTATACTCAGTTCTTCAAAAGCAATTGGCTTTATTATATGAGTACTATGAGGTTCAAACCCTGCTCGTCCACCTGTTTCAACCATAATCTTAGGTTGCACATAAGTCACTTGATAATCTGTTTCACCTAATGATTGTGGATAATTAATAATTAAGTTAAGAGGTTCACTAGCGTCTATAGATACACGAAAGTCGGTATGGAATTGACGTAACCAAGTTTCAAGATGAGGGCGAAAATCTTCGTCTATACGTTTTGCGCCCTCTTTTTTAAGTGCCTCAACTCGCCTTTTTAAGGCACTTTTACTTTCTTTTACAGGTTCTGGATAAGCCAGATAATTCATATTTAAAGATAGATCGATATCTTCGGACATTCGATTGATCACTTTAAATATTTTGCTTAATGTCGTACCCCCTTTAAACAAAAAGGGAGTTGGTGTATTTTCAAGACATTTTGGCTTTAAATATTCAAAAATCCAAGTGAGCACCATGCAAACCATGTAATCTTTCTCAATAATATATGCAGGGAAACCACATTTTTTTGCGGCTTCCCTAAAGATATATTCCCGTTCGGGTTGGTGGTTCTCAGGACTAAAGAGAAATGGTGTTTTCATGAAATTTCCATCGTTATTAGTGTTTTTGCCCAGTGTAATTTTCCACTCAGAATTTGTTCAAATTTAAGGTGGCCTTTTGATGACAATGACCCTATTTGATGAATTATCTCATCTTTCCTCAGGTATATTTCACGTTTACCAAGGTATTCAAACGATAGCCAAAGTAATATAATCTTTTCTTTTTCCTTTGCTTTGAGTCCAGTCAGTTTCCTTTCTGCTGTCTCTAATGCACGAGAATAACGAATATTTACCATACTGTTATTAACTTCAAAAGAGGTCATTTGTTTAGTTGCAACATACGAATAGTTCATAGAAAGTTGGGTAGATAAGCCAAGAGCGTTGACAGCATTTGCACCTGATGGATACAATTTAGCGCCAATATTCTTGGCCATAATAACTGCAATTTGACCAGGTTCTGGTAGAATTGGCCCAAAACGACTCATTTTCGGGCGAAGATATATGCCCTTTTTTACCCTAACTATGGCATTGGTTTGAGTGAGTTGGTTAACAGCATAATAAACAGTTCTTTTTGAAGCATCTACTTTATGTAGCACTTGTTTGAAAGAGAATATAGAACCGTAGTGCCGTTTTTTGACGTATCGTGAAATTTGCATTGTAACTGTCATTATTATTTACTCCTTAATCAAGCAGGTAGCGAAACGTAACCCAACTCCCCCAGTTGAGCAGCATTTTCCAGGGACGTTAATTATACGCTCCAACATATTGTTATCCTGAGAAACACTCGCCCTAAGCGACTTGGACGAAACGCAGTAGGAGGGAGAGTTTCATCAGGATAATACTGCACTTCAGCCGAACTGTTTGAGGCAAAGGCTGCAAGGCTTAGTTAGAATTAATTTACTCTGCCCCAATTATTTATGACCCCAATGATTTAGGAATGACTTATTCTTCCGGGTCAAAAAATTCCAAGCCGATGCGCTGGCAAACGCATTTCATTTTGGCGAAAGTATCACCACGTTGTCCACCGCCGTCAGATGTCACCAAAATAACCTTTGGCTGCATGAGTTTGGCAATAGCGATATGAAGCGCATCATTAGTCCCGAGTTCACACTGTCCTCTTCTTGCGTGGCTTATCATTAATGCCCGTGCATACTGAAATACGCCATCTATTGTTTAAATTGTGCCCGCGTGCAGTATATCTAAGTAAAAATGTTCTGCCATGACGCTATACCTGAATAGTTGGCGGTAGTTTTGATAAAATCTTGCTGACTTCATCTAGTGGTACGCCTTCAGCCACTTCTTTGACACGCTGTGCAAATGCATCATCATCCAGAATTGGCTTATCAACCCATTCTTTGACGATATTTTGCAAGCGCAATGCCGCGATAGCATCCTCTCTATCGCCGTGTCCGGTTAGAATCACTACGTAGGTATCAATATCTTTCGCATCGGCTTTGCGGATCATTTCTAAGCCACCCATCTTGGGCATTTTCAAATCCACCACTGCAACATCAAATTCATCAGTCAGTAGTTTTTGTAAACCTTCTTCGCCATCAGCGGCGGTTTCAACCATAAAATGATGTTCTTGCAGCAACAGTGCGAGTTCTTCGCGCACCGGCACTTCATCGTCTACGATTAATGCGCGGAATTGATAGTCATTCATCGTTTTTTCCTCGCGGGGGTATGGACGGTAAAACACGCACCATCTTTTGCGCGGTTTTGATAGGCTATTGTACCGTCGATGCGTTCCAAGGCACTTTTTGCGAGATGTAAACCTAAACCCATACCGTGTGCTTTAGTGCTATGAAAAGGTGAAAATAGACTTTTTTGTTGTTCTTCTGGTACGCCGGGGCCATTGTCTTGCACCTGAATGACGCTATGTTCCAGCGTTGCCCAGGTTTTCACCCATACCAAAGCATTCTGTTTTTTCTCCACTTCTTCCCGTGCATTAGTCACTAACACATCAACACTTCTTCTATCAAAAATTGATTAGCATAAGCTTGTGGGTTATTGTCCGATAATTCCAAATTCAGCACGACATCATGACGAAAGAAACTGTCCATCGAAATACGCGGCTACTCGCGTAGCCAAATCATTTAAATCGACATTTTCACGTTTGTTGCGATCACCTCTGGCAAATTCCTGAAATTGTTTGACAATACTTGTCAAATGCTTGACTTCGTGCATGATACCGGCAAATATTTCCTGTGCTTCTTGGTTGTTGATATCGCCGTTTTTTACTCTCCGTAAACCTCGCAGAACTCTTAAATTAATATTATTCGTAGGGTTATTGATATTGTGGGCAATACCGGTAGCCATACTGCCGAGATAGCTCAGTTTTTCGATTTCGGCCCGATTTAATGCTTTTTGAGTGTCTCTTAAATACGCCATAAGATTGTTACAACTCTGAACTAGAAATTTAAAGTACTTATCAGTTTCTTTTGATTGGGAATAGAACGAGAAGAAATGACTAAGTTGGGTAAATTTATTAAATATTAAGTGCTTACATCTTATCACATCCACTCAATGTCATAACCGACTTCTCCATTTTCTATCTCACCTACTTTAAAACCCAATATGCTTGTTGCAATGTTTTTTATTTCTTTTAACCAATTTTCCCACTCCTGCTCATCCATATTAAAAACAGAAAACTGGAGACTACTTGGCTCTACAGATGCGTTTATACACTTTTCTTCTTCATTGAAGCTAAACCAATAAGGGATACCTTCTTCGCCTACCTGCCCATTTCCATAACCAAGCCATCCCTCCATTTCTTTGTAAACTTCTGAGATTTTTTTCAAAATCCCATCAGGAAGATCATACCTTATATTTAAGTTACGTGATTCAGATGAAATAATTGACATAACTTGCCTTGCTCCTAACACATAAGTTGAGTGGTGCTTGACATGGACGTGAATTGGTAGCGAGAACGCTTGGTTATCCTGAGTGACAACTGCCCAAAGCGACTTAAACGAAGCGTAGTAGGGGAGAGCGTTTTATCAGGATAACGACAGAGATAACCTGCGTTTACGAAGGCGAAGCCGCAGTAAACGTCAGGTTGATTGAATTGTTAGCTGATATTACGAATTAAGTACTGAAGCACAAATAAACAGGTATTTTACGGCTTCAGGGCAACCACAAGGGATTGCCCCTACGTGCGTGCTTGCTTCTATTAAAATACCTGAAAATTTATGGTTCATTACTTAAGAAAATTAACAAATTCTGTGCTTTTGTGCACAAATTTATCTAACTCATTGTAGTGTTTTTCAATATTTCCTCTCAACGAAGCATGTTTCCATGGAATAATCCAAATATCGTTGTTTTTACAATAATAAGGTGAATTATTTGGACTATCTGAAGAAACTGCTAAGTCAAGTAACCAAATTAAAATATCATGCGTTGACAATGCAAAAATGATGTCTGGTTTTATTAATTCAATTTGTTTTAACAATAAATCTTTATCATTTTTTGCATAAGCAGATATAAGACTTGGATTTGAACTTGAACCACCGCTAGTCTTTTTTAAATTAATTAACGAAATTCTTCTCAAAGATGAATTTAAGTGCTTCCATTTATTTATTGTTTTAAAAGCTGGGAAATTTTCAAGTAAGCCTGTGGCCCAGCGAGCTAAGTTATATAAATAAACATGTTTCGGCCCATTGTAAGCCAGCACTGTCATGTCTCCACCTTTCCAGTTATTAACCTCTTTACCGATAAAAAGAACTTTATACTTTTCCTGATTAAAAACATATGGTGACACAATACCATCACGGCATATGCGTGATTCGTCTATGCCACAAGTTCGATAATGTTTTTTCCACTCATCCCAAATCCACTCATCCCACATTAGAACCTCTATTATTTTTCACGCTACTGAAAAAAAACTAAGGAAAAAATGGAATATTATTTATTTAAAATTAAATCCTTGAAATTTTATTTTTCAGGGAATATTTAATTTGTTTGAAAATAAAATAATTATAATTTTTATGTCAGCTTCCAAGTTTTCTGGAGTTCTCAGTAACGCTAATGCCAGAGTTGAGCGGCATTTCCCAAGGAGGTAAATTGTCCGCTCCAACGCCTTGTTATCCTGAGTGACACACGCCCTGAGCGACTTAGACTAAGCGCAGTAAGGTGAAACGTTTCATCAGAATAACGGCCAATTCACTTGCCTAAAAGTGGCCTCAGAACCTGCCACTTTTGGAGTCAAGAGCAATGATTTGTTAGCGAGTCAAGTCACAATGTTTATAAACCAAATTCTTCGCAAAACTCTTGCGGTGACATGACTTCAAAATAATGCCCTGCTGAAAGCCCCCTCAAAAAGTCACGATTATCGGATACGATTTTATCGACTTTTTGGAACGAAGCAAAACCGCCGATAATCGCATCGCCTTTTTTTAAACCCATTGATTCAAACATTGTAATATAAATTTCAGGCACTTTTTCATAATTTATTTCAACACCGGCCTCTTGCATCAGTTGGTAAAACTCATCCAATATTGGTTTAGAAAGATTATTTGTTAATTCAATCCTAACTTGATTGGAAACAACGATATGAAATTGAGCTAAATTATCCAAAATACGTATACAATACATATCGTTTTCAAGCAAACCAAATATCCATACATTAGTATCTAAGCTAATTTGCATGCCTGTCCCCATATGACTCATCATACACATTTTCACGTGTTTGGCGTAATTTGACTAAAATTTCCTCCCGACTCATTTGAGCAAAAGAGTGAATTTCTTGAAATTTTTTTCTTAAATGAGCTAACCGTGTTTGCCAACTCAATTCAGTATCTATGACCACAATAGCAACTTTGGCTAATGGTGGTAATCCTGAGAGTGTAATAATGCCCTCATTATTTACGATTTCATCAAAATGATAAGTTTGCATCATGCCTTCCTTTATAACGACCAATAACTGATAACGAAAACTATCCCTTTTATTAATAAACGGTAGCTTTTAGATAAATATACTGCACGCGGGCACAACTTTTCACGCAAAAGTTTCGTTTGCCTCAACTTTCGCTAACTTTTGCCTGAAAGTTTATTCCCGTGCTGAGTATAGATTAAATTGTGTCAATCTAATGCTCAATGTTGAGCAGTATTTTCCACGGATGTAAATTGGTAGCGAGAACGCTTGGTTATCCATCGTTCCACCTGCCCTGAGCGACTTAGACTAAGCGCAGTAAGGTGAAACGTTTCATTAGGATAATACCGCTCATCAACCGCGCGGCTTGAGACAAAGGCTGCAAAGTTTTGTTAGAATTAATTTTACTCTGATCACAATTACCCCAATTATCATTAAAAATAAGTTTTCACAGCAAATTCAAATTGATTAAGAAAAATATCTTTAAATGCCATTATATTATTTTGTTCATAAAATAACAACATCGCTTTTTTATAATATAATCAATTGAATTGACGGTTCTAAAAGAAATTGGACAATAATTATGACTGATTAAAACAGCATTACTGATGATTCTTGCTGTCCTTTTGTTACCATCGTTAAATGCTTGAATGTATGATATTAATACCAACAGCAATAATGCTTTTTCAAAACTATTTTTTTTACTGTTGACTAAGTTGCACATATCACACAAAGCTTCTTTAATCTGAAACTCATTATCCAAAGGTTTATAATTAGTGCCTAAAATGCCTACTCTTCTTTTACGGATATTACGATCAATTCCTAAATCTCGAATCAAAATACTATGAATATCCTCAATTCTAGCTAGAGTCAATGGTGTCACATAATCGGGTTCAGCAATAATAAAATCTAATGCGGCTTTATGATTTAGTAACATTGTGGCATCGTCTTTTGCCTTTCCTTCGGCCGTTTCTTGTTCTTTTAACAAGCGTTCGGTTTCCAGTAAAGAATAGGTATTGCCTTCAATTTGTGATGACTTCCAACTTAAATCAATGGCTAAATGTTCAAGCTTTCTAGAATATTCCGACTGAGACATTTGAGATATATTGTTTGTGTATTCTTCTTGAAGTTTTTTTAAATGTTGTAATTCCTCCTTTGTGAATAAATCGATATTAGTAAGCACTTCAGTTATCAATGAAAAATTAAAATGGCCCTTAACCTGACGTTCATCTTGTTCTTTTTTAAAATAGCTCTCAATATTTAAGGGATAAAATAGTTCATAAGTTACTGATATTTTATAGGTCGTTCCTCTACCCTTACCCATTGATGAAATCAGGTTTTTAGCTTTTAATTTCGCTAGAATCCTTTTCAAAGTGGCATAACTAATATCTATACCTAAACCCTCAAATATCTCTTTGGAAGATAAATTGGGTTGATTATACATAAGATCAATAACAAGTTTGCTGTTTTTATCTAACATAATGCATGGTATTGAAGCTCAAAATTAAATTGTTTAGAGTTCATAATACAGTATAAATGAGCCCTATTGCTCATAACTTTGAGCTTCAATTTATCTCCAAAATTTAAAAATACCTATTTAGGCTTATTTTCTAAGCCATGCCACTAG
>Ga0233403_10000244_pt1 | contig 25549 bp, 13 predicted proteins | sample Na_oxic_1_MG_FD_179866 | JGI IMG/M metagenome (GOLD analysis project Ga0233403, IMG submission 179866) | Seawater microbial communities from Saanich Inlet, British Columbia, Canada - Na_oxic_1_MG | ecosystem: Environmental > Aquatic > Marine > Inlet | place: Canada: British Columbia | collected...
TGGTAGAAAAAGTGTTTATTTTGAGGGCATTTATTTGATGGATGGCATAGCTATCGGTACCGCCGGTTTCTGGTACAATCACAGCCACTCCACAAGCCATGGCTTCCATTGCCGTCAATCCCATCGCTTGGAAATTGGACAAATCAACAAATATATCAATTTGATTAAAGAATTCAGCCAACCGTTCTGGCAAACTTATGCCTATGTTATGGAATTCAAAATCGCTGGGCAATTCACTTAATTGGGGATCATCATCCGCGATCCCAAATAAAATAATTTCCACCTGATCATAAAAAGTGTGTTGAATTTGACGCAACACTTGCATAGTGCGGTTGGCACCACGCCGACTTGAGGAAGGGCGAATCATCGCGCTAATCCGTACTTTGTCGCTCACCTTTGTCCGGTCCAATCTGGGCTGAAACTGATCTATATCACAACTAGCCCCTATCACAGCGCAAGGCCGCTTAATTTGTGTTTCGACCTCCGCCTGATTCCATAGCGTTTTGGTAAAAAGTATCATATTAGGGATACGCAAATAAGAAAGCCATGCTTGGCGAAATCCCGAATCAAAACGAAAATAATAGGAAGCAAATCGGCGACGCAGCCAACTTGATTGCCAAAATAACCGGTAATGAGCCGGCTTGTTAACATAAAAATAAGGCTCAAAATCTTGAATATAATAAGCAATGATAGGAGCATTGGGCAATTCGGCTAACGGCGCAATCCATTCAACCGAATTATTAGCCGTAGCAATGACCGCATCAAAATCACGGCACAAATTAGGTATGTCAAAATCAGCCTGGGCATAAATCACCGGTACCGAAAGTTTTGGATAACATTGCTCAAAACCGGTTTTATGATGCAAAAAATTTAGGATATAGACATCAATACCCATTCGCAACATGGCATGGGCTTCATTAATGACCACATTAGCTCCCCCCCCAATTTCCATCACCGGCAAAACCAAAACAACTCGCTTGCCACGCCAATAATATTGAGCTTGACTGATCAAATTCCAACGCTCTATTAAAAATAGAGCACGGATGCGGATACCTTGTAACACCCGGCTATGACGACAAACCTCAACCCCAGCATCAATAATGGCTTGCCCATGTTTACTGACTAAAGCCTCCATACCTAATTGGGCCAATTTTTGACGACGCTCATGAGAATAACTTTTTGATTGGGCATGATAAATATAAACATCATCAGCTACTGCTAATTCCCACCCAGCTTGACGGGCGCGTATGCAGTAATCGTTCTCTTCACCATAACCCTGTACAAACGCGATTTCATCAAAATAACCTATTTCTTCTATAACCTCCTTTTTTATTAACAGACAAAAACCATTAAGAAAAGGTAAACGAGGATATAAACGTGCTGAGTACGCGGCCACTCTGGCAGCCATTTGCGTCACACTCATATCAGTTGGCAACGGATTAGCAGCCCAATCTCCTTGATGTTCTATTTCTGGAATGGATTGCCACGAGGCGGTATTTGAAAGTGGCCCAACTAGACCAATCGTTCGGCTTGACTCCGCACACGCCAACAGGCGATCCAACCAATAGAATGATACAATGGTATCACTGTTGAGCAATACCACATACGCACTTTTTTTAGATGAAGTCTGCAGTCCTTGATTGGCTGCCCCGGTATAGCCACGGGCGTGATCATTTCTTAATAAAACAATCGGGTGATTATTGGCATAGTCGCGCAAATAGTTACAAGTATCCGCCTCACTACCATCATCAATAATGATTAAATTGTAGGGAAGATTAGTATATTGTGCAATAGAATCAAGACAACGCTGAACATCATCTAGGGCGTTATGTACACAGACAATAATATCAACCGATTGCTGATGTTTAGGTACACCGGCGTAGTCTAATTGATAAGCAGGTAGTGTTATCGATAAATCTTTAAGCATGGTTTATGCAAAGGATAGGGGCTAATAGAATAGAGTTGTCCAGATAAGTTTTTAACAAATTCTGAAAATTTTTAATAAGTGTACGGAAGTACTTAAAATCCGTGAAAATGATATCGTTCCCCACTTCTGTGTGCCGGAAAAAATTCCGTAACCTATTGATTTATTTCAAGGCGATAACTAATACATTATCTAAAAACAATGAATTACAGTGCTGTTCTTTTCAGGTACTTCGTTCTCACTTATAAAATTAACAGTAAAATTATAGAGTTATAACGAATTTATTCATTATTCTTGTTGGAATCCAAAGCTTTAGCTTTGGTAAATAGCCAGATACTCTTGAAAAAATATTTAGTAAAACAATAACTTACTAACAATATTCACAGATAAATTATTGATTTATGGTTGCGCGTCTGAATTTTGCAAGTCCATCGCCATTGTAACCTATTTTTCACCGCCCAAAAGTATAACCGATTCATTTATGTTAACAAAAGTTAACAATAGCACTCCTAAAAGTGGGTGAATCTACCAAAGACCGAATGAAAATACCTCTCGCTCCATTCAGGTCGCGGTCAAGTGTCACGCCACCTGACCTAATAACTCTTGAACCACCTACTTTTTTGATTTCACCGGTCCAACTAACGGTTTGACTGGTATAGGCTTCACAAACGTCAATGACTTTTTTACCAAACTCAAGGGCTTTGTTTTTCAAACGCACCTTGAACTGATAATGCGCCCAAGTTAACATAGCTCTAACTGTCTTTGAACGAAGTTTGCGTTTAGATTTGCCAACCATCTGGCTTACTTCAAAAGTCGGTAATAAAATCACCTCAAAATTATCAACCAAAAAACGGGCCGTTTTAAAGTGAATTTCCTTGATGAGATTTTTGATTTTCTTTCTCATTCGAGCTTGGGCTTTTTTCATTTCTCGTTTACTTTTGCCAAAAGCTTTGCTTGTACGAGAAATGAGAGCATCTAAATAAAAACCAAGACGGCTTATACGGCCAAAATCGTTATAACCAATCTGACCGGCCACATTTTCAGAATAGAAGGTTTGAAAAGTCCGTACCCCAGGATCAAGAGCAACCACACGTCCTTGGTTCTCGGCTACGTGGGTTTTTATTTTATGAGGTACAGACAAAAACCATTCATTATATTGATAAATTAAGCGACTATCTAAAGGCATTTCAGGCAAAGATTCGCTATAATGCAAATCTTTACCCGAAACACGCGGATAAATTCCTGAAACTTTTATTGCACTTTTAGGAACATAACAAGACTGTGTCGGATTCTTTCGGCTTCTAAACCCAGGATGTCCTTTGGCTTTCCAATAAGCTTGATGTGCTTCTTTAACAGCAATTCCTTTGATTTGAAAAGGTACGTCTTCGCACCATTTTGGAAGTTGTTTTAACAAATCCTTTTTAATTTCCATCCATGAAGGTGAAAAGTTGACACAAGAACGAATATAATCAATTGTTTGATTGAACACATAACGACTACCATCAGTCCATTTTTTAAACGTCTGTCTCTGTTTTTGGTTTGGATAAAGCTTGACGGATTTGGCTTTGGTAATTTCTAAGCCCGTGCATTCGACAACTGAAGGCGTGAAGAATGCTGAGTAAGTCGTTGGTAAGTTCCGGTTTAGGGGAAAGATTAGTTTGCTTGAGAACCACGATTTTACCACCGCCTTGTTGGACGATCCATTCGAGGAGTTCAAAGCCAAATCGGACGAGTCGGTCTTTATGGGCAACCACAATTTCGAGTTTATCGCCTCGCATTGCGCGTCCCAATAGGGATTTAAGCCCTTTACGCTTATAGTTAAGTCCACTCCCAATGTCTTTGATGATTTCGGCGTTGGGATATTTTGTTTGCATAAATTTGACTTGTCGTTCGAGGTCATCGCGTTGTTTTGGACTTGAAACGCGGCAATAACAGATGGTTTTGGTTTCGCTAATGACACCAAGTTAGCTGGCAACATCGTATCGCCGATGTCCTTTTTCGGTACGAAAAGTTTTAATTGTTCCATTATCGGCATAACTTCTTAATGTGTTTGGGTGTAAACCCAAAATTTGACTAGCCTCTCTACTCGTAACGTAATTCATAATAAATTTCTATTGTAATTACTGACAAGATAAATATAAGGATTATACCGATAATTTCAAGGAGTTTTTATGAGAAAATGTTAGAAAATATTAATTATTTAGGTACTATACTGAATCCTTTTGTCTAGCTATTCTCTTCTCTAACGCAAAACTATGATAACCAGACTTGGCTATGATGATTTGTTGCATCTGAGTGCTTCCTTCAATGATCTCCATAATTTTGGCATCTCGCAGATACCGTTGCACCGGATATTCACTGCTGCAACCATTGGCACCGTGAATTTGCACCGCATCATCCGCTACTTTGCTTACCATTCGAGATGCAAAATATTTGGCTATCGAAGTTTCCATAATCAATGACGGATCGCCCTTATCTTTCAGATAGCCGGCATGATAACAGAGCAATCTTGCCGCTTTGAGGTTAGTCATCATTTCGGCTATCAGTTGTTGAATCAATTGATGCCCTTTTAAAAAAGAGCCAAACTGTTTTCGTTCACTCGTGTAACTGAGACAAGCATCTAAACAAGCCTGCCCTAGTCCCAAACATCCCCAACCCACGCAATATCGGCCATGATCCAGAGCGGTGCTGGCAACATGAGAAAAGCCAAAACCTACCCTCCCGACCAAATTTTCGGTTGGAATTTGACACTCGTTCATAAACACTTTGGCTAACATAGCCGATCTAAAACCCAATAGTCCAGTAATTGGCTCGGTTGAAAAACCGGGACTCTTTCTATCAACCAAAAAAGCGGAAGGCTTTCCTTCACACTGCGCGATAATCAAAAACAGATCTGCCACTTGTCCAAAAGAAATCCATTTCTTTTCACCGGTTAAAACATACGAATTATTGGAATGAACTGCCGTGGTTTCTACACTCTTGGCATCACTACCGACATTCGGTTCAGTTAAGCCAAAAGCACCGATAGTTTCACCGGTGGCTAATTTGGGGAGCCAATTTGCTCTTTGAGAAGCACTTCCCCATTTCAGAATAGCTTGACAAACCATGCCATGCACCGTTAATAAGCTAAGCAACGAGGCGCTACTTCGCCCCATTTCTTCACACAACAGACCAAAGGTGATGGCATCCATTCCTTGTCCACCCTGTTCTTGAGGGATTATCGCACCTAAATAGCCGATGTCAGCCAGTTTTTTAATGATTTCTGGCGGAGTATTTTCCTCTTGATCATTTTGGTCAGCGTAAGGAGCAATCTCTTGACTAACAAAAGCTCGGAAATTCTCTTGAGCTTGAATTTGCTGGGGAGATAATTCTATTTCCATTTTTTATTCCTATTTAGAAATGGGTAATAAGAGTAATTGATTAACTATATTACCCATTACTCATTACCCAATTTTCCGTTCAATAAAACTCACAATGGCATTTAACGTTCTGAAATTATCATAATCAAGGTCTTCGTTCTCAACCTTGATTGAAAATTCTTTTTCCACAAACAGAACTAACTGCATTGCAAACAAGGAATTAACTAAGCCCGACGCGAAGAGGTCTTGATCATCGGGCACGTCGTTGCTGATAAACTGAGCCATAAAACCCTTGATTTGGGTCTTAATGTCATCTATGCTCATGCTAATTACCTCTCAATATTAATGATTTCCAAAATGGGGTCATCCAGCAATATGGGTCGTTTTGAAGAATAATCATTTCAACGAAAGACCTTCGAGGTTTCCAAAACCTCGAAGGTCTCAGCCTTGCCTGATTACCCCAAATATTATTGCTGATAAGTATAAAAACCTTTACCGCTTTTACGACCATATAAGCCGGCATCAACCATTTTGGTCAATAAAGGAGAACACCGGAATTTCGGATCCTGATAACTTTCATACAAAACTTGCAGAGTTTCGACAACGGTATCAAGTCCGATTAAATCAGCCGTTTCTAGAGGGCCCATGGCATGTCCATAACATTTTTTGAAGATGTCATCAATGTCTTTCGGTTCGGCAATATTTTCCATCACGAGATTTGCCGCTTCGTTCATGAAAAGGTGAGACAACCGGTTTGCCACAAAACCGGGTGCATCATTCACAATGATGCAATCCTTGCCCATTTGAGCTAAAAACTTTTTCGAGGTTTCAATGGTTTCCTCAGAAGTATGGTAGCCGCGAATGGTTTCAACCGTTTTTTTCATGGGCACCGGATTCATAAAGTGCATACCAATCACTTTATCAGCTCGTTTGGTGACCGAGGCAATGCGGGTAATGGAAATCGCTGACGTATTGGCAGCAAAGAGGCAATGCGCCGGACAAACCGCATCCATTTTAGCATAAACCTCTTTTTTGAGAACCCACTTTTCGACCACATTTTCAACCACAAAATCGGCCTCTTTGAGCAATTGATAATCAGTGGTAAAGGTGATCTTCTGTAAAATTTTTTCAGGGTCTTCAAGATTTTTCTTATTAAAAAAACCTTGAAAACGGATATTATTCTTAATTTCAGTTTTGGCATGGGCCAAAATTTCCTCAGAAAGATCAATGAGGATAACTTGATGATCGGTTTGAGCCAAGTTTTGCGCGACACCGATTCCCATAACGCCAGCACCGATAACACCAACGGTTTTAATGTCCATAATACTTGTTCCTAAAAAACAATTTATACCAATTTACCAAAATATTTTTCTGGAATACTTATAGATGTTCAGAAAAATAACTTGACGGATACTATCCCTTTTCGGTCAAACCCATTAACATCTTAGTGATAATTCGCTTATTGTGTTGTATCATAATTCGCTTATTGTGTTGTTGCAATATTCACTGTGTAATTCAAGCAATTATGATCCGTTGATACGGGGTCAGTTCAGTGACCCCATTTTTCCTTGTATTGATTTCCTTTCTCCTTTTATCCTAGATGGCCTAGGATTTCCGCTTTCCCAAACTAAAGTTTGGACTCCTCCCAAAGATACTATAGCACTCGCTTAACTATCAGCAACTGCATCCGGCAATTCATCCTCCACTCGCCGCAGACGGGGAGACTGATAAGCCACAATGGTAGCTAGTATGATCAAGGCCCCCATCATGATGAATAATAGAGCAATGCCACGCCCCTGCCCGACACCGATAATGGGTCCTAGACTTCCTGCCAAGTAGCCATTAGGTGTCATTAAGGGTTCAAACACATAGTCTGCCAAGGGCCCAGCAACCAGATAAGCTAAGGGTAGGAATGACCAAGCAATCATTCTTTCCATGGCAAAAACTCTACCCTGCACCTCGGGAGCGACTTTTCTTTGCAAAATGGCTTGTTTACAACCCACAAAAAAGGGTACGCTGAAAAAGTAGATAAAGATCAAAACGGCCAAGATTGGGAAAACCGGGGGTAACCCCGTCATCAGGATGCACACGCCTTCTAATAATAGAAAACCAAACACACCATAAATGAGCCGCTTTGGCCCACCCCAAGTACTCATGACCAAACTGCCCATCAACATACCGAGGCCACCAATAGACAAAAAGGTACCAAGGACCGTGACGGAAGTAAAGGACAGTGCGAAGGGCGTGAATAGCGTTGTAACGATTCCTTGCACAAAATTGTTGATTGCGAATAAAATCAACAACCCGAGTAGTCCCGGTCGATCTTTAAGGTAGTGCCAACCATACCAAATCTCGCGTAGCAGTCCATTTTTCTTAGCAGACTCAGCTACTGTGGTTTTGACCTCTGGGAACCGTACTAGCAGCAGTGTCACCAACGCAAAGATAAAAGTGACTAAATCAAGCAGGATAACACCTTGCAATTGAATGGTCACTAACAGTATACCGCCCAAGACTGGTGAAATGATATGGGCGACGGCTTGTCCTAGTTGGGTCATACCGCTGACACGCGCAAAGTGCCGCTTGGGTACTAACAACGTAATGGCCGCACTATAGGCGGGCCACTGAAAAGCACTGAAAGTGGAACTGATAGCCACTGCCAGATAGATGTGCCAGATTTCCAGATATTCAGTAAAAGCTAACAAGGCGATGGCGAGCGTACTGACTGCTGCGCCGGTGTCACTGAGAATCATTGCCCAGCGGCGATTCCAACGGTCTACCAAAGCCCCGGCTATTGGAGACATCAGAATTTGAGGTAGCATAGCAAACAAATAAATTAAAGCAAACTGAGTCGCTGAACCCGTGCGCTGGTATACCCAGATTCCTAATGCAAAGCCAGTCAAGCCAGAGCCTATGAGGGAAATCATTTGTCCAAACCAGACTAATAGAAAAACCCGCATGCCACGAGTAACAAAACGTTGAATGAAACTTAACACAGTGTTTAATTCTCCTAAATAGATGTGCTGGACTCCAAAAATAACTTCTTTGGGGACGATAAAAACGAGAATATAGCGTTTCCCGATAACCTCCCCTAAGGGGTGGTTACGCAATCGGGAAACGCTATAGTACCATTACAATTGTTTTTCTAATTCTTCACCTATGTTTCTCTGCTCTTCTAGAATCATTTTAATATCCGGTTCAGTTGTCCAAGGATTGGCGAGTACACTGCGGAAGACGACGATAGGTTGAGCGTTCCCATAACGTGTATTTGTCAATGTGGTGCGGGAGACAAAACCATTACCAATAACGCGCTGTTTTTTTTGAATAGCTTTATTTAACTTGTTTATTGCTTCATTTTGTAAGCTATCCAAATTAAACTTGGCCACTCTCAATTGGGTAGGGATGTATCGATAGTTAACAATATTAAGCTGCGGTTCAACCAACAACTCAAAACTGGGAGAAGACTTGATAAAATCAGCCAAATAACGTGCTTTCTGGATACCATCATTGATTAAAAACTCGTATCCTTCATGCCCCAAAATACTGAGACTCGCATGAAGAAAAATGGCAGAAGCCGGTTTTGAACCCTCTAACGTGTGTCTCCCCAAATCATGAGAACCTTTCCTAATAATATATTTAGAGTGCCTTTCAAGTACATTAGCATAGTGTGGCTCTTTAAACAAAACCATGCCGGTCCCAATGGGTAAATACAGTTGCTTGTGTCCATCCATAGTAATACTATTGGCTCGTTCTAAACCTGATAATTTGTGCCGGTGGCGTTTGGAAAATAATACCGGGCCTCCCCAGGCGGCATCTACATGAAAGGGGATACTAAACTCCCCCGCAATATCAGCTATTTTTTCAAGCTCATCTATTGCCCCGGTTTCCGTTGTTCCCGCGATGCCAATCACCGCAATAACGCAATATCCTTGGTCCCGACTTTCCTGAATGGTCTGTCGTAATATGGGCATCTTAATATGACCTTGCTCGTCTACCGGCACTTTAATCAGATTTTCTGAACCCAGTCCTATCATATCCATTACTTTATCAAACGAATAATGCATGAGTGAGGAGCCAATCACAACCGCCTTTTGAAAACCATGAAAACGTAAAGCATCATAGAAACCTTGTGTTCCTACGCCACTAAAATTATTCATCGTACCAAGCACCTGATTTCTAGCACACCAGAGTGCGGTCAAGTTAGCCAAGGTACCACCTGATACCAAATTACCAAGCGTACTGTCAGGATGCTGAACGTGTTCTGAATAAAATGACTCAGAACAACGATAAGCCAGCCGATGAAGTTTGCCAATCGCTTCCTTTTCAAGATAAGTTATCACTTTCGAGGTTTCTGTTTTAACGACATTTTGATGCAGTAAGGTAACAATATCGTTGAGAGGCAGAATAAAGTCAGGCAGTGGTGTTGTCATATGTCCTATATAATTTGGGGAATGGACGCACATGACGTGTGGGATAATTTTATCAAGAAGAAAGTTGATATACGAAGTACTCTTCATTCCTTTCGTAGGAATATCAGTATTCCTAAAACGTTCTCTTAGGGAATGATCAATTTCGCCACTTTCAGTGTTAATAGATTGTAGGAAGGACTCTAATTTCTCAGAAATTTTATTGGCTATCTCTTGATTGGGAAACTCAGAACGCCCGGCAAAAAGTGCATAAATTCTATTTTCCATTGTCTAGTCTCCTAGTGATTTGGTAGGGTGGGCCTTGCGTCAATTGGTTTGCAGGACGGGGTTTGCAACCCAGTCCGTAACGTTTAGTAAGTACCGAAGCATAAATTTTCCCGTTTTTTGGAGTCCAACGCTTTAGCTTTGGACTCCAAAATATACCCGAAAATTTATGATTCAGTACTTAATGGAAACGTGATTCGCCTATTGCAAATCTGCTCCGGCTCAATATTGTCAAAACGATGACCAAGGCCGTAAGGTGGATTACGCCTAGCGGCTAATCCACCTTACCTTACCATTCAATCCAAAAAAGTTTCCACCGATTGATAAAGCTGCTTCATATCGCTGTTAGGTTTTATGCTCATCTGCGGTTCATAAAGGCTCTGAGCATAATCTGTCGATATACCCGCATATCCACCACCCGTCAGGTGAAGCAGTATCACATCATCCGAATTAACCGTTTTTTCCTCTACCGCCTTTATCAATGAAGCTAGAGCTACGCCGGCGGCCGGATCAAGATCAACCGATTTCAACTTTTGAAATAAATCCATAGCCCGTTGCACTTGTTCGTTAGAAATACAGTCAACCGTCCCTTCTGTTTCGGATAACACATCAAAAAGTCCTCCAGAAACTGAATACGGCGGTGTGTTGTTGCTTAACACCGATGCCATAATTTTTTCAATTCTGTTATGATATTCGTCTGGTTCATACGCATTGTAAGTTCTGGTTTGGCTGTTCCATGCTTGCACCACCGGACAAAATGGTGCGTTCTGGCTCAGTCTTAACCGCATTTTTTTCTGTTGAACTAAACCCAAATTAGCCAACCGTCCACTCGCTTCCAATGCCGCGATAGCACCGGTTCCACTGCCGATGGCCTGAAAATAATGGTCAGGAAGTTGGCCCATCGCTATAGCCGCTCTTATAAAAGGCACTCCCAGCGCATCTCGTCTGGCTACATTATAAACTCCGCCCTCCCTGACTAAACCACCAACATTTGAGATAATTTTATCCACAGTCTGTATGGCTTCTGAATAAAAACCGTCACGTACCGTTACCAGAAAGCAGTTTTTCCTCTTATAAGGGTTTTGGACACGCATAAATTGAGCGGCATTTTCCGGAATAACAACAATGGTACGATACCCGGACATGAGCGAATATTGAATGACCGCACGGGCCGTGTTGCCAGCCGAACTGATAATTAAAGTGTCTTCGGTTTCGGCAATTTTTTCCAATACACTGATCGCTTCAAACGTCTTAAAAGAACCTGCCAAATTAAAGGCATTTTGTTCGGGCCAATAGCCGTTGAACAGGATATACAGATGGTCAAGATGGAGTAAATCGGCTATTTGTTCCGATTGAAACAGTCCGATTTTAGGATCAAACGCCGTCTCCGTGTTCGTGATTTTATCTATTGGGAGCCAATCTATGTAACTGCTAAAATTCGCATTACATTTTCCAATATCCGTTTCTGGTTTGGTATAAAACGTTTTCAGCAGGGAAGCCTTTTGACAATGCGGACACAGAATGTGAAATCGGTCCGATGACCATCCGCATTTCAGACATTTTAACTGGTATTTCATTAAAACAGCCCTCCTTTTATCTTTTTTTGGAGTCCAAAGCTTTAGCTTTGGGCTTTTTTGGAGTCCAAAGCTTTAGCTTTGGGCTTTTTTGGAGTCCAAAGCTTTAGCTTTGGGCTTTTTTGGAGTCCAAAGCTTTAGCTTTGGGCTTTTTTGGAGTCCAAAGCTTTAGCTTTGGACTTTTGCACGACTCCATAGAGGTTTTCACTTGAATACGAGACTAGATTCCGTGTTGCCTCATTAGCGAAGGCTGAAACGATCACCAATCGTCGAGAAGATCGAATCAGTGGGGTTACGCGATGGATCGTATCGTCAGTCTTGAAGAAAATACAGTCGCCAGGCTGGAGCCAAAGACGAATAACGTTCGGTTCATCCAGAGCCTTTTGATCGGTAGAGCCTGGAACCAACTCTAAACCACCACCGTCTTCCTCGTTTGGTGCGTCGATCATAGTAATCCATGCATAAGCATAAGTATCGACGTGGGCACCATGTGTATCGCCCTCTTGATGCAAAAGGTTTATGAGATAGTTCTCACCCGGGTCTTGGACGGTATACACAGACTCGCCGGCAATCGCAGAAAAAAATTGGAGCAAATGCGGATCAGTATAGAGCAAAGGTACAATGGATGAGAGTTCGTCAATGGCATCACCATTTAAAGTACTTAGTCGACGCCAGGTGTTACCGGTTTCCGCCATTTCAAAATCCCGTCGTATTGCCTTTTTAGCTAATCGTTCGGCTTCGTGCTTTAGTAATTCCAACGCACTCCCTTGGTAAAAATTTTGCAATTGCACAAAACTTTTATCAGCAAATTCGGAATGCAACTGTTCTCCCGAAGCTTTTGTTAAAGAATACCGTTGAGAATTAATTAGCAGCGAGGCTATGGAGTCAATCATGTTTTTATCCTCATTATTTCAGATAGAGTTTTTCAGATAAATAATTTTGCTAAAACCTCCGAGATTTGGCAAACCTCGGAGGTTTGTCCTCAAAATATTTTTCTGTCTGAATGTCTATAGTTGGTGATTTGGCACATCGCGTTTAAAAATAAGATTCCAGTTTTCCGCGCCGCCGTATATCACAAGTGGCACAATGAAAGGAACCACCAAGGCTCCCAAAATTTCTGAGAGGAACGGGAATGGGTTTAAACCCACTGTCTTTTAAAAACTTAATCGTGGGTTCTTCCTGTTTTTCTACTAAAACCCTCTCCTCATCCAAACTGAGTAGATTCATCGAAATCCACTTACTTGAAAAGTATAGCGGATGGGAGTCAGGCGTAGAAGATTCGGGGGGGGTAAGAATGTCCCACGATTTGAACAGAGAAGGTAATCCTAATGAACGTGTTGGATTGATGAGAAGCTTTCCAGGAGCTAATGGAACAAAAGTGCTATCAATATGCATCGCATGCGGATCATTAAAGTCTAAAATGTGAACTTGGTAGTTGTCCCCTAAATGACGTTGAAGCCACTCAATACCAAAGCGATTGGTCACTTGACTGACCTGACAAAAAATATCCTTACCACAACGTGAGAATTCAGCCGCATCAAAAACCGGTTCAAATTCGGTCAATACGGTTGCTTCCTGACTGATACCCTCATTAGATAAATCTTCTTTATACAAATCATCCGACATTTGAGGTTTAGGAGCCGCCGTCCATTGAGCGCCCTGACGAAAATATTCTTTGATAAGGGAACGGTAAGCACGAAACTCAAAATAGCGTGATCGCCATGCCATTGGTGCTTCTATCAGTTCATTTCCAATTACCAAAAGGAAATCACGCGGCATGGCACCATAGAGGCCACGAACTGTATTAAAGTCAGGGGTATTGTAGGATTGAGACCAATCGACTGGATCAGGCCGTCTCACAACCACACCCTCAGCCTCCAAAATAGCACTTAAATTATCTAACTCTTGGTTAACCGCCAAAAGCAGTTCTTTTGGAAAAGGCTTGCCAGCATTTTGTTTGAACCAGTTCCAATGTTGAGGCGGAATAGTGGCCTCAAGCGTGATATGCCAGTCTGGAACACAAGCAAAATCTGCGCGACCGACAATGACTTCTTCAAGCGGGTCCCATTCATTAAAACTATTTACCACTGGTATTAAGTTTTCTTGATTCATTATAACAACTCCATAAAGGTAAAATTTTTTTAGATACTCTAAACGTTCAAGTTTTCGGATTTAATACCTGCCAGGTTTTTAAAACCTGGCAGGTCTGGCTGGCGTTTTTTCTCGTTCCCAAACTCTGTTTGGGAATGCCTTCCTCGACGCTCTGCGTCGAGTCCAATATACCTGAAAATTCATGCTTCACTACTTATAGAATGCCCTCTAACTGCCAAAGCTTGCTCAAGGCAGTCCTTCAGTTGTTCAGCGAGTACCTGTACATAGGGAGGATTCATCATGGTCCTATGCTCACCCGGTACCACACGGACATCTACGGGGCTTTCAGAAAACGGACTCCAACCCCAAGTTGACTCTTTTAACATTTTTAAACGCCATTCTTTTGCTTGAGATTGATTGGGCTGCTCCTTCGCTTTCAAAAGACTAATGCGCGGGGCTTTCACAATGTTTTCAGGATAGTAAACCGTTTGGTTGTTGGCCTTAAAAACCTCTAAATAGCCTCGAAGTTGTTTTATGTCAGTTCCGGGAGGTAGCCAGTTAGCCGTCACTAGTCGTTCTTTAACATAGTTCAATTGTTCTGCTGCTGTTAGCGGCTCAAGGGCATCGTAGGTGACATCTAATTCTTTTCCTAACACTTGTCCCAGCACTTCGGTAGAAAAAGTGAGCCAGCGGGTATTATCCCAATCTAGTCCTAACGGTTCATCATAAGGATTAGGTGCCAGTGTATCTAAAATAACCACTAGGGCCACTTCTTGTCCCTGTTTTTGCAACTGTTGGGACATCTCAAAGGCGACATGACCACCGAAGGAATGACCGCCCAGTAAATAGGGGCCTGTTTTTTGTATGGTTTGTATTTCTTTGATGTAATGGGCAGCAATGTCCTCAACGCGCTTTTGCGGTTCGTTCTCGCCATCCAGTCCTATTGCCTGTAGGCCATAAAAAGGTTGATCCTGACCGAGAAGACGCGCTAATTCATAAAAATAAATGACATTGCCACCGCCACCGGGCATACAGAAAAATGGCGGTTTGGACCCATTGGGTTGGATGGCGACCAAAGATGACCAAGCCGATTGGTCAGATTGTTGGCGAAGCAGGTTAGCTAATTGTTCAATGGTGGCACCTTGGAAGAGTGTTGCTAAGGGCAAATGCTTTCCAAAATGTGTTCCTATTTGTGTCATCAAGCTAATCGCTAATAATGAATGCCCTCCTAGTTCAAAGAAATTATCATGCATACCAATCGGGCGGATATTTAAAATGTCTTCCCAGATTTGTGCCAATTCAAATTCTAGGGCATCACGAGGGGCAACCAAACTTCTTTCTTCTGAAGATAATTGTTCAATTGATAGCTGAGAAAGTGCGCGACGATCTATCTTACCAGTCGGTGTCAATGGGAGTGCTTCTAATGTCACCCAAGCCGAGGGTATCATATAATCAGGCAACCGTTCGCTCATAAAACTGCTTAATTCAGTATTTTCAATGAGTTGCCCTTTATTTGGTACGATATAGGCCACTAAACGTTTGTCCGTCTGAGAAACCTCATGGACAATAACCACATTTTCTCGTATCAAAGGATGTTGGGCTAGTACTTTTTCGATTTCGCCTAATTCAACCCGAAAACCTCGAATCTTGATTTGGTTATCTACACGGCCCAAGAATTCAATATTGCTATCTGGTAGATAGCGGGCTAAATCGCCGGTTTTGTAGAGACGGGCATCGGGATCATCACTAAAGGGATTTTTGATAAATTTTTCGGCAGTCAATTCGGGGCGGTTGAGGTAGCCGCGAGCCAAACCGGTACCGCCAATGTGTAATTCACTAGGGACACCGATGGGAACTGGATTATTATAGGTGTCTAAAATGTAGACCATCTTATTAGCGAGCGGACGACCGATAGGAATTTTTTGATGAGGTGTTCCTTTGTTAAATTGAGAGGTTATTTCAAAAGCGGTTGTCGTTACGGTGGCTTCAGTTGGGCCATAAGCATTGATGAGACGGATTGAATTCATCGGTGTTTGCCACCATAAATGAAGCATTTCAGGCCGCATCATATCGCCACCAACACCGACCAATTTAAGTGAATTGTTCAGTACGGAGTCAGGTAATTGAACTGTTTCCCTGAGCCACTGTTGCCAATAGGCAACCGGGATATCAACGACAGTCATGCCGTTTTCAATCACTTTCTGAGAAAAGTCAGTTATGGTCCAGACTGTGTTGCCTCGCACAATTAACCTCGCCCCCGCAGTCAGGGTAGAAAAAATTTCTTCTACTGAAGAATCAAAACTGAGAGAGGCAAACTGAAGCACTCGGTCACTTGATACCAGTTGGTAATAAGATTGGAAAACACGACAATGGTCTGCAATAGCATGGTGCTCAATCATTACGCCTTTTGGTTTGCCAGTCGAACCCGACGTATAAATTACATAAGCCAAATTGTCTGGACCTACCTCGCTGCTAGGATTGTCCGTACTTGACAGTGAAAATGCCTCAGCATCTAAATTAATCACTTGTGCTGTCGTATTTGGCAATTGCGCTTTTAAGTGGGATTGCGTCAACAACACCGGCACTTGGGCATCCTCCAACATAAACGTCAGACGCGCTGCCGGATATGCCGGGTCAAGTGGTACGTAGGCTCCCCCCGCTTTGAGAATACCTAAAATCCCTATGATCATTTCCAAGGAACGCTCAACGCAAATTCCTACTAACACTTCGGGTTTCACACCAAGACTTTGTAAATAATGGGCCAGTTGATTAGCTTTCGTATTTAATTCTCGGTAAGTCATCAATTGTTCTTCAAAGACGATGGCGATGGCTTCTGGTGCTTTATCAACTTGTTCTTCAAAGAGAGCAACCAGTGTTTTATTTCCACGCGGATAATTTGCAGCGGTTTCGTTCCAAGCCAGAAGTTGTTGCTGTTCTGCTTCTGTCAATAACGGTATCTCACCCAATTTTCTCGTTTCTGGTTGGGTTATCATACCTTCTAGCAATGTCTTTAAATGCCCCATCATTCGACTCACCGTGTCTGCTTCAAAACGGCTGACGGTGTATGACATGATGAGTTTTAATTGATTGGTGTTCACCACAACGCCTAACGTGAGTGGATAATTGGTAGTTTCAAGCGACTGAACTTCACTGATTGACAGAGTTCCAATCGCTTCTTCATTCAAAGATTTATCAATAGGATAATTTTCAAAGACTAAAATGCTGTCAAATAGGGAAATACCGCCTGGTATCTCACTCCAGCCTTGAATATCAACCAATGGTGTGTAGCTATAGAGTTCACGTTGTTGTTGCTTGGTATGTAATTCTTTGAGCCAAGGTAATAATAATTGTTGTGTTGAAACCGAGACGCGCACCGGCAAAGTATTGATAAACAATCCGACTATTGACTCCACTCCAGCTAAAGTCGCCGGACGACCGGATACCGTCGCACCAAAAACGATATCGTTGTCACCACTGTAACGACTCAACAGCAATGCCCAAGCACCTTGTACTAAGGTATTTAAGGTTAAGTGATGTGTTTTTGCCAAAGACAGCAACGCTTGAGTCGTGTTTGGTTCCAAGCTTAATGTTTGTTCTTCATACGTTTCTTCTGTTGGTGAGGACTTTTCTACCAACTTATCGACCCGAAACGGTGTTGGTGCGGGAAATCCGGTTAATTGTTCTTTCCAAAACGCTTCCGCTTGAGATAAGTCTTGTTGGTGTAACCAAGCAATATAATCTCGGTAAGGACGTGGTTTTGGTAAGTATGCTTCTTGTCTTTGGCAAAAATCTTTGTAACAAGTAAACACTTCTTTAAAAAGGAGAGCAGAAGACCATCCATCCATCAGTAAGTGATGATAACCCCGGACAAAATAATAGGTATCATCAGCAATTTGAATAAGGGCACAGCGCATCAATGGGGCTTTGTCAAGCACAAATCCCAGTTCGCGGTCTTCTTTAAGAAAAGTTTCCAAACGGGCTTGGCAAACGGTTGAGGTTAATCCCCGCCAATCGTGTTCTAGCCACGGCAATTTAACCCGTTTGCGCACCAGTTGGCGTGGCTTATTACCTTTTTTCCAAATCACCAATGTTCGTAATACGGGATGCCTATCTACAACGTGTTGCCATGCTTGTTTAAAAGCATTGCGATTGATATTGCCCTGAAGTGTGCAACTGAACTGCTCGAAATACACACTAGACTTTGGCGCATAAAGCGTATGAAAAAGCATCCCTTCTTGCATGGGAGAAAGTAAGTAGATAGATTCAATATTTTTGTCTGTTGTCATGTTGTTGTTCCTATTCACCATATTCGTTAATGATATCATCAAGCATCTATTGACTTAAATATGCTTCACTGCCTATTATGGTAATTCCCAAATAGGGTTTGAACAAATGTCAAGAAGTTCAAGATAAATCTTGGACTCCAAGTAAATCATCACTTTTGTCCAAGATAAATCTTGGACTCCTAAAAAAAATCCAAGCAGGATATTGTTCACCTAGAAAATGAGGCGTAGGTAGACCAAACTTGGAGGTGTCACCTCAGTTAAGAACCGTAATTAGGTTTTTGGCTGGCCGTTTGACTCACCAAGCGTTGTCGGATTTTGTCACGCTCAGCCTCAGACAGCATCGCTAAGACTTTCTGTATTCCTGCCTCCATACCTTCCTGTCTGCCGGCCTCTCTTTCTTGATGAGCTTCTTCAGGTGTCAATGCATAATATCCGGTTTCGGCGGTGTTGCTTATCATATTGTCAAACCCCTCAATGATTTCATTGATGTTCCTTTTATATTTCCGTTTGAAATAAAAAGCCAGTGTCAGTAATAACCGACTGCGTTTGTTCTCATCCTTTCCGGCATATTTTTCCAAAAACTCGACCGCTTCTTTGAGTTGTTGTTCATCTATGCCTTTTAAAATGGGGGCAAAAGCCACATATTCCCATAGTTCCATCTTTTTAAGTTCTGCTAATGTCTTCTCATAAAGCAGAATTTTTCGATAGCGGACCTCTATTTCTTCAATGGCACACAATTCTGGGTCATCTTTGCCTTCCTCTGGCCAAAAATAAACCACGTAGCTTCTGATTTTGGGGTAGTTTAAAATCCGGCCTTTTTTATCCCGTTCGGCATTGGCAAGGGCTAACTCCATCTTATATTCAGCCATCCGCATGGGCATATTTTTCTGTGCTTGTCTTTGAAATTCAACATGCAGCAAAAATCTTTCCCCTGAAGGATACGCTTGTGATCCTTTTGGGTACTCCACCCAAAACGCTAAATCGACTTTCAAATCAGACGTTCTTTGTAACTCAACATTCTTTTCGATCAAAATCGCAGAGCCTGGAATTCCCATCAACTGTAGGGCACCTTCTGGGTTTTGAATAAATGCCTGTTTACAAGTGATGTCAAACGCGTTTTTGACCTGTTCTAATGGGTTCTGACTGATTTTGTCAGTCGATTCTACTTCAGACAACGAAAATAATCCCAGTTGTTGAGGTTCTGTTTTTTCGGGCAGATATTGTGTTTTTTCAACCATGGTTTGTTATCTTATTCCTGAAGCTGCGTTCTCATCGTTATACATAATTATTTAAGTATTTGATTTAAAAATATTTTTTGTAGGTGGGTTGCAGCAAAGCTCCTACCCACCCTACTTTTGATTGACGATTTTTGACTTATGTATAATAGGGCTATTGCGAAATAAAGAATGCTCTTGCTTTAATTATAATATTTATATATAGATACCATAAGATATGTTAATTAAAATTAAGCGGAAAAACCTTTTTTAAAATAACATCAATCAAGTAAAAAAATAAAATAACTTGGACTTTTTATTAAAATCTGTCAATTTTAGGCAAATAACACCGGGCGTTTTGCTCTCTCAGAGTGTGGGCTTTAGCCCCACCTTTTTGGCAGGGTTGTGATGTGGGCACACTTACAAAAGAAAGAGGTAGTGGTGCAATGTGGATGATGGAGTCCAAACTTTAGTTTGGCTGTGTGTGGTTTGGACTCCTAAAAACATATTACTATTCACCATATTCGTCAATGAGCTCATCAAGCATTTCTTGACTTAAATCGGCTTCAACAAAGTCTGATGGAGTATAGCCTATCGCCTCTTGCGACTGGCAATGCGTTATCAGTGCTTGTAGTGCCGTTATAAAACCCTGCGCGAGCTGTTCTATCGTCGAACGGCGATGATAATTTTCACTGTAGCGCCATGAGATATGTAATTGGTCCTGATTGATCAGACTATTGATATCCAATAAATGAGGACGAGGGTTGGTGGGCCCCTGATCGGCACCACTGTCTTCAGAGGCAATGCCTAAAAGCGGTTCGGTTGAACTCTGATGAAATTGACCTAAATAATTAAAAATCACTTGCGCTTGGGGTAAGGTTTGTAAACGCGGTGCTGCGTTAGCATTGAGATATCGGAGTAAGCCATAGCCAATCCCATGTTGCGGTATTTGACGCAGTTGTTCTTTAATGGTTTTGAGAGCAGTACCGGCATCATCTGAAACCGCACGCAGATCGAGTAACACCGGGAATAGGCTGGTAAACCAGCCAACCGTGCGTGATAAATCAATGTCTTCAAATAATGCCTCGCGTCCATGTCCCTCTAAGTCAATCAGGAGAACCAGTTCGCCGCTCCATTTCGCAAAGCTTTGCACTAAAGCGGTTAAAAGAATATCGTTAATCTGAGTTCGATAGACTTTGGGTACCTCGCTCAACAGGGCGCGTGTTTGTGCCACGTTCAAAGACACGGTGATTTGGGCGGTGTTGGCGACGGTATTGGCTGACGGTTCGGCTTGATAATCCACCAGCAAAGGTTTCGCTTGCCGGTGAGCCTCGGTTAACCACTCATCTAACTCGGCATTGAGCGTGTCTGATACGGCGTATTCTGTCAAACGTTGGGCCCATTGTTGGAACGATGTCGTTTTCGAGGGTAAGGCTATCACCTCACCACGGCTTAGTTGTTGAAAGGCGGTGGTGAAATCCTCTAATAAAATGCGCCAAGATACGCCATCAATCGCCAAATGATGGATAACCAAAAACAAACGATTGGGCTGTTTTTGGCCCAAATTAAACCATGCTACTCGCAACAATGGCCCCGCTTCAATATTGAGGCTTGCTTGTAATTCAGTAGCGGTTAATTCAATCTCGGTGCGTTGTTCCTCTTCGGTGAGTTCGGATAACTCTTTAACCGTTATCAGTGAACCGTTATCAGTTATCAGTGAACAGTCATCAGTTATCCATTGTTCAATTTGCGCCGGTTGGAATTTAACACGCAGTCGTAGTGCATCATGGTGTTGCAGTAGTTGCTTTACTATCGGTTCTAACTGTTCGGGCTGAAGTGCCGGTGATACTTTAAGTAGAACTGACTGATTGTAATGATGCGCTGCCGGCAGTTCTCGTTCAAAGAACCAATGCTGAATGGGTGTCAGTGGCACCGAACCGGTGATTAAGCCTTGTTCAGCTTGGCGCGATAAACTCATTTTGGCAACCTCTGCCAATTCCGCAATGGTTTGATGTTGGAACAATTGTCTGGGGGTTAATTGTAAACCGGCTTGGTTAGCACGAGAAATCATTTGAATGCTGATAATTGAATCCCCACCCAATTCAAAGAAATTGTCATGGACACCGACTCGTTCAACGTCTAACACATTAATCCAAATCTGGGTTAATAGTTCTTCGGCTGGGGTGCGAGGTGCAACAAAGTGTTCTTCTGATACCTCACGGTTCACGGTCAATTGAGATAATGCCAAGCGATCAACTTTACCATTGGGTGTGAGTGGCAGCATTTCTAACATGACAAAGACTGAGGGTATCATGTAATCGGGCAAGAGTGAAGCCAAGAAACCACGTAACTCAGTATTTTCAATGACTTGCCCTGAATGCGGTACCAAATAGGCGACTAAACGCTTATTCGTTTGAGAATCTTCATGGACAATAACCGCATTTTCTAGCACTGTAGCATGTTGTCCTAGCACCGCTTCAATTTCCGAGAGTTCAATCCTAAAACCGCGAATTTTGACTTGGTTATCGATGCGCCCCAAAAATTCAATATTACCGTCAGGCAAATAGCGGGCTAAATCGCCGGTTTTGTAGAGACGAGCATTGGGATCATCACTAAAGGGATTGGTGATAAATTTTTCGGCGGTCAATTCGGGGCGGTTGAGGTAGCCACGAGCCAAGCAGACACCGCCGATGTGGAGTTCGCCGGGGACACCCACTGGTACTGTTTGTAAATAAGTGTCTAAAATATAAATTCGGGTATTGGCAATAGGGCTACCTATTGGCACTTGATTCAAATGGCTGTCTCGTTGACACGACCAATAAGTGACATCCACCGCCGCTTCGGTGGGTCCATAAAGATTATGTAACTCCACCACTGGCAAACGAGCAAAAAAACGCGCCTGAAGTTCAAAAGGCAATGCTTCACCACTACAAATGACTCGCTTAAGTGAACGGCAATTTTCAAGATTGGATTCTTGAACAAAAACTTGGAGCATGGAGGGTACAAAATGGAGTGTCGTGATATTCTGTTGTGTAATCAATTTAACAAGGTAATCACTGTCTTTATGCCCTTCAGGTTTCGCTACCACCAAACGTGCGCCTACCAACAACGGCCAAAAAAACTCCCACACTGACACATCAAAACTAAAAGGGGTCTTCTGTAGCACGTTATCTGCCTCAGTTAATTGATAAGCCTCCTGCATCCATAACAAGCGATTACTTATGCCTCGGTGTGTGTTCATGGCACCTTTAGGTTGACCGGTTGAACCCGACGTATAAATCACATAAGCCAAATTTTCTGGGCCAACCTCACTGCTAGGATTATCTGTACTCAACGGTGAAAATGTCTCAACCTCGGCATCTAAATCAATCACTTGTGCTGTCGTGTTTGGCAATTGCGCTTGTAAGTGGGATTGAGTCAACAATACCGGCACTTGGGCATCCTCTAACATAAACGCTAGACGCGCTGCCGGATATGCCGGGTCAAGTGGCAAGTATGCGCCGCCGGCTTTGATAATACCGAAAAGCCCAATCAGCATTTCCACAGAACGTTCAACGCAAATCCCTACTAATACTTCGGGTTTCACACCAAGGCTTTGTAAATAATGGGCTAGTTGATTGGCTTTGGCATTTAATTGTTGGTAAGTCAGTTGTTGGTTTTCAAAAACCACCGCGATGGCTTGCGGCGTTTGATGAACTTGTTGCACAAATAGATCAACGATGGTTTGATCATGCGGATAATCGGTGGCGGTGTTATTCCACGCCAACAGTTGTTGTTGTTCTGCCTCAGTGAGCAACGGTAATTCATGAATTGGCTGTTGTGGATTGTTTACCAAACCAGTGAGTAAAGTCGTGAAATGTCCTATCAAACGTTCGATAGTTGCCGCTTTAAATAAATCGGTGTTATATTCAAAACGACCCAGCAAACCGTCAACCGTTTCCTCAATAAATAACGTGAGATAAAATTTAGCGATCACGTTTTCCATGTCTAACGGGGTTAAACGCAATCCCGATAATTCTAAAGCCGGCATCGGTGCATTCTGTAATACCAACATCACTTGAAACAATGGTGAATGGCTTAGATTTCTTGCCGGCTTGAGTTCATCCACTAACTGTTCAAAAGGAATATCCTGATGGGTGTACGCCTCTAGGGCCACTCGTCGCGCTTGTTGCAACACGTTTTCAAACGGCGGATTATCGGTCAAGTCAAGGCGCAACACCAGTGTATTGACGAAAAAGCCAATTAGGGATTCGGTTTGGCTTTGAGTACGGTTGGCAATGGGTGAGCCAATGACAATATCGCTTTGCCCACTGTAGCGAGACAGTAAAGTCGCAAAAGCCGCCCAAAGTGTCATAAAGAGCGTAGTACCGGCTTGTTGACTCAGATGTTTGAGTTGGTTTGTCAGTTGCGGTGACAATGAAATCGGTAAATTAGCTCCTTGAAAACGCTGCACCGGTGGGCGTGGTTGATCGGTTGGCAATTCTAGTAATGCCGGCACGCCGGCTAATTGTTGTTGCCAATAACTGATTTGTTGTTCAAGCACCTCTCCGGTGAGCCATTGTCGTTGCCAGTGGGCAAAATCTACGTATTGAATGGGTAGTGGTGGCAAAGGTGAGGATTTATTTTGTGAAAAAGCCTCATAAAGTGTGCCCCATTCCCGAATTAACACTCCAATGGACCAACCATCTGAAATAATATGGTGCATGTTGAACAGTAAAATGTGTGAGTCAGCACCTAATTGGAGTAGCGTGGCACGGAATAATGGCCCATTTTCTAAATCAAAGGGCAGTAGCGCGTCTTCATGGATTAACCGTTGAACTTCAAATTGTTGTTCTGAACTATAGACATTCAGAAAAATATTTTGAGGACAAACCTCCGATGTTTGCCAAACCTCGGAGGTTTTTGTGAAATTATTTATCTGAACGTCTTTAGGTAACTCTAAGAGACTGATAACTGATAACTGATAACTGTTCACTGATAACTGAACCGCCGAAGTGCCATTGACGGTTGGGAAAACGGTTCGCAAGTTTTCGTGACGTTGTATTAGGGCATGTAAACTCTGCGTTAGCGCATGTTGGTGAAATGGCCCATCAATACGCAATGCGGCTGGCATATTGTAGGTGGCGCTGGGCCCCTCTAGTTGATTTAAAAACCACAAACGTTGTTGGGCAAAAGATAATTGTAGTGGGGTTGTGGCACGATCTATGGGCGTTATCGGTGGTAAAGGCGATTTTTGACGGGCTGTGTTCAGTTGTTCAGTTAATTTTGCTATTGTTGGTGACTCAAACAACTTACGCAAGGGCAATTCGACTTCAAAGGTATCACGGATACGTGACATCACTTGGGTGGCGAGTAAAGAATGACCCCCTAATTCAAAAAAGTTGTCATGGATCCCGACTGGTTTAACGCCCAAAATATCGGTCCAAATTCCGGCTAATATTTCTTCCTCTGGAGTTCGAGGGGCCACAAAGTTTTCTGCTAATAAGTAGTGCAGGTGGGTTTCGCTTCGCTCTACCAACCCTACAAGTACTTTGCGATCTATTTTACCGCTGGATGTGAGCGGCAAGCTTTCTAAGGTGATCAGGGCTGAGGGTATCATGTAATCGGGCAGCCGTTCATTGAGGAATTTGCGTAATGCGGTATTTTCAATGAGTTGTCCTTTATGGGGTACTAGGTAGGCGACTAAACGTTTGTCTGTTTTTGAGGTTTCATGGATAACCACGGCATTATCCCGTATTGCGGGATGTTGTCCTAACACGGCTTCTATTTCTGAGAGTTCAATGCGAAAACCACGAATCTTGACTTGATGATCCTGACGACCGATAAATTCTATGGTACCGTCTGCCAACCAGCGACCCATATCGCCGGTTCGGTAGAGTTTGGCACCGAATCCGGCATTTTCAAAAGGATTTTTGATAAATTTTTCTTGAGTCAGTTCCGGTCTGTTTAGATATCCTTGGGCAAGCCCGGCCCCGGCGATATGGAGTTCACCATAAACCCCGATGGGTGCTAAATGATGATACTGATCGAGGATATAGACGGCATTGTTTGTTATGGGTTTGCCAATCACCGGTCGTTGTATATAGCTATCCACTTGTCGCGGTTCAATCGGATAGGTAATGGTACCGATAGTCGTCTCGGTAGGGCCATAGTGATTGATCACTTGGGTATTAGAGCCATAGTTGATAAAGGATTTCACATCGGCGGGGATGATTTCCTCACCACCAATATGGATAACCTTGAGTGCCAGCGCGTCTTTGAGTACCGGGGCGGTTTCAGTTAATTTTTTCTGATGAAGTAGCAGAGAAAAAAACGAGGGGGTGATTTTAAGAAAAGTGATCTGATGACGTACCAGATAGCTCACCATTTTTTCAGGGTCTTTACGTGCGGTTTCAGAGATGACATGAAGAGTT
>Ga0233403_10000245_pt1 | contig 25504 bp, 16 predicted proteins | sample Na_oxic_1_MG_FD_179866 | JGI IMG/M metagenome (GOLD analysis project Ga0233403, IMG submission 179866) | Seawater microbial communities from Saanich Inlet, British Columbia, Canada - Na_oxic_1_MG | ecosystem: Environmental > Aquatic > Marine > Inlet | place: Canada: British Columbia | collected...
AATGCCATTGAATTAAGGATTTTAATTGGGGTAACCACAAGGGATTACCCCTACAAAATCAATGAATTACGTAGGGGCAATCTGGAATGGTTGCCCGGCACGATATGGCAGTGAGGTGAAACCTGGGACAACCCCGATAGGGGTTGAATTTTAAGAGCAAGAGGTTACACTAAAGGAAACTTTCAAAAAGAGTTTTGCAAGAGGCTCTAAAATCAATACGTTATAATTACCGCTCGGAATATTGGGAATGATTTTATTTTTAATCATTCCTCCAACAAGGGATGGGAATGAATTATCTATTGTGAGTTCATTTTTTAAAGCTTAACACCTATGGGCTGAAAACTCCATCCTTCGGGGTTGGGAGAGTCTTGTCGGCACATAGAAATGTGCCCGGGTTTTTCTGTCGTTCTGCCTGAAAGAATTGAAAATATGTTGTGCTATATTTCAAAACCCCCAGGTTTCACCAGTTGCTCTGTTATTCACTTTGGTGTGAAACACTATATACTATAAAATTTCCGCTCGATCCGACTTTGGCCAAAGTCAAAAGACTCCATTAGCCTGTAACTGTTCCAAAAACTTTTCTGGTGGAATCGCTTTTTCCAGCATCGCCCGATATTCATCAGACTGTTGTTGTATCAACTTCGCTGGTTTTTCACCAAGCTCCTCTACCAAATCCGAGAATTTCAATCGCCCTCGTAAAAACCATTTGATAGAGGTGAGTTGTTCTCCTTGTTGAAGACCCTGTTGAAGACTGTCTGCACGAACCACCTCTTCATTGCCCCGATACATTTTAGTCACTTCAATCATCTGTTGAATGATGTCGATGTTGTCGTCTTTTCCCATGTCGTAGTACCCCTTTTGTTTAAAGTTGGCAAGTACCATTCTCATCGCGTTTCTCTGAGCCTCGGTGAGATCGCCATATATCATCTGACGTATTTCTGATTCAGAACGCCAGATAGTTTCCGGAGTCACCTGACCCATATTTCCGACAAAGCAAAACAGAAAAGGCATATTTAATTTGATAATCTGTTCAATATCAAACTGATAAATGTGATAGGCGGTATATTCAACTGGTTTCCGAACCGGTGACGTTGGTGTCGTAAATGTTCGATCAATATGCTCTATTGGAGGCTTTTTACTTCCTGACTTGGGAGAACGTCGAAGGTAAAAAACTTGAGTGAACAATTCTCTTTCTGGCACTTTTTGGTTTCTTTCATGCGATTCTTGTTGTTCAAGATCAACAATACTCTCATAATGCCAGACTCTTCTGTCCATCTGTTTGTCAGTATTATATTCTGCTTCAAACTCGATTTGGAGCAAAATATCCTTTCCCAGTTTATCCTTGGTTTCCAAAAACATATCGGCAATTTGATTTAATACAATGATTTCCTTATCCGTTGGTGTGATCGATTGCGGATATTCTTTTTGTGCTTGCTCGTCATGAATCATTGAGACGAAATAATTTTTAAATTCCAATGCCAATCTTTTGCCGATTTTATCTGGACTAGAGCCTTCTGTTTTCCTATATTTTTGCCAGAAAGCCTCGATGTACTTTTGGATGAATTTTTGAATCTCATTCGGATTGACTTTGGAAGACCATTCAAAAGATTCTTTGAAGGCTTCAATCATGTCGTCTCGTTGTTCTTTCAAGATTTTATTAAATTCTTCCTCCCCTTGCTCTTTGAGAGCCAATAAGCATCCATCTATTTTGGCTTTGATTTCTTGACAAAGTGCCGGTGACAGAGAATTTTCTAAGGGTTTTGAGTCGGCCATCTTTGATGCCTTATTCGGTGAATGGGCACCGGGTTGTGAATGGGATTGTTAGGGGGCAACCATAACGGATTGCCCTTTTTAAAATGAGTGATTTGAGCGTCTATAGAGTGACGCAATACCATTATTCCTGAGCCAATGACCAAGTGACGGTATTCAAACCATCATAATTACCATCGGCTGCCAAACGGTAGCCGTTGATGGATTGGCCAGTGGCTAATACATGATCTTCATACCAGAGGGGCACATAAGGCAATTCTTTAAATAACAATTCTTGTAATTGACGGTAGAGTGCCGCCTGTTCGTCCAAGGTCTTCGCCGCTTCTGCCCGTTCGATTAACGCATCTATTTCCGAATGATTTAATCGTCCTCGATTGGCACCGTTGGGGGGTATCGCGCTGCTATGAAAAACATAACGGAATATGTCGGGCATTTTGATGCCTACCCATGATAGAGTGTACATTTGAAAACGGCCGACTTTGATGTCGCCGTAAAAAGTTCCCCAGTCGTAGGTGCGTAAGTCCATATCGATACCGACTTCTGCCAATTGCTGTTGCATGACGGTGGCAATGCGGATACGCAGCGGGTTGCTGGAAGTTTTGTAGGATAATTTCAGCGGTTTTTCGACCGTAAAGCCCAGCGGCACTAATAAGGCGCGAGCTTTGTCAGGACTATAGGAATAACTTGGCAATCCCGGATGCCCAGCCCAATGCGTGGGCGGTAACAGAAAACTACTGGCTTTTCTAGCCGCGCTGCCTAGCACACTCTTGATAATATCTTCCCGATTAATCGCGTAAGCAATGGCCTCGCGCACGGCGAATTGTCCGGTCACCGAATCTTGCAGGTTAAAACCGATATAACTGAAATTGGTCCCCGCTCTGGTAGTCACTTTAATTTCTGGGCGATTTTGGAGTGAGGCAACCAATTCTTGCGATAACTCGTTTTGCAAAATATCCAGTTCACCGCTGGCCAGTTTAAGCATCCGCACAAAGGGGTCTTTCACTTCAAGAAATTCAATGAGTTGTCCATCACGTTGCCGCTTTAAGTATAAGTGACTGGATTGCGGCCATTTAACGAATTCAAATCGACCGCTGCCAACCGGTTGCTTGTTGAATGGGTGTTGACGATCAATAAGAGCCGCCGGCAGAATGCCTACCATTAATCGTCCCGGAAACAAAGTATCCGGTTTGTCAAGAATAAAGTCAATGGTGTCGGCATCGGGTACTTCTATTTGGGTGATGATCTTCAAGGAACCCCGATGAGGTGAGGCATTTTTTTCGTCCAAAATAAAGTCATAAGTTGCTTTGACATCGTGTGCTGTCAAGCGAGTACCGTCATGAAATTGTCGCCCATTGTCAGTTAAATGAAAGCGGTAGTGAGTCTCGCTCAGTAGCTCCCAAGTGGCTAAATCATGCGTGGGGCGCAAATTTTCATCAAAATCAACGAGGGCACGGTATAACAGACGGTTGATTCGCACTGAAACGGCATCCGTTGCAAAACGCGAATCTAAACTGACTGGGGCGGTTGATAGCCCAAAACGTAGGCTTTGCTGTTGTTGGAGTTTGCTACCATCCTCTGGCGTGAGGTTTTGCTGTTGTTGGAGTTTGCTACCATCCTCTGGCGTGATGTTTTGCTGTTGTTGGAGTTTGCTACCATCCTCTGGCGTGAGGTTTTGCTGTTGTTGGAGTTCGCTACCATCCTCTGGCGTGAGGCTTTCTGGGTACATAAATTTGATAATAACAGCCAATACTAAAAAAAAGGCTAATAAAATCAACAAAGAAGTTTTTTTCATCGGGAGAATTCCATTTGATTGAGTTGATGGTTTAGGAAAGAGGAAACTTAATACCTGACAACCGGTCAGGTATCAAACCCAAAAATACTAAAACTCCTATTATATACTAAATGCAGTCAACTGAAAGCGAGTGAAGCTAAATTTTCGGTTTTTCGACGGACCTATTTTTGAAACCGGTTAGGTCTCAAAGCCAAAAAGAATTTTAAAAAACCGTTTTGAACCGGGATTGATTACCCAATGCCATTAAGTTAAGGATTTTTCGCCGGTTTTTCGCCGGGCTGGAGCAACGGATTGCCCCTACGAATCAATTGTTTATGTAGGGGCAATCCTTTATGGTTGCCCTTAACTTAATGGCATTGGATTGATTACCACCATACCATAACTTGATTACGGCCGGCTTGTTTGGCCGCATATAACATCAAATCTGCCCGGTGTATCAATTCTTCTTTGGAGATTTCTGTTACTTGATTGGTATTCTGATTGTCAGTGTTATCATCATGTGCAATGTCTACGTTATGTGCAATGCCTATGCTTACCGTCACTTTGACCGGAATACCTTGCTGCGTCATAAACCGGTGATATTCACAGCGTTTCCGAATACGATCTGCTAAAATGTAGGCTCCGTCTACACTGGTATTGGGTAATAGGAGGGTAAATTGTTTACCATTATAACGACAAGGGATATCGATTCCAATACGTACTGTGTTAGTTAAGAGTTTAGCAACCTCTTGTAAGACTCTATTACCTTCTTGATATCCGCAAGTATCGTTAATCTGTTTAAAATGATCTACATCTATCATTAACATAGAAAAAACACCGCCATGACGACGAACTCTGGTAAATTCTTCTTGTAGGCGCGTCTCAAAGTAATGCCGTGCGTACAAATTAGTCAGTCCATCCCTCGTCGCCAATTGAATTAACTGTTCATTTTCTACGCTGGCTTCTACAACAGCAGCAATCAGCGGAATGACTGTATCTAAGGTTTGTAACTGAGCTGCGGTGATCGGAACGCCCCTTTTTTGGGCAATCACGAGCACTCCTTTGAGCTGATTGCCATCTTCGCTCAGTAGCGGCAAGCAGAGACAGCTAAAGCCACTCTTGGTTTCCTTATTGGCAGGAAAAGGTAAGGATTCTACTACCATCCCCGGATAGGTATGGGCTTGTTTAGTTGAGAACATTTTTTCTAGGGGGGTATTTTTAATTTGAATGGTTGTGTGGGGTAAAATACATTCTCCTTTTATCCATCCACCGACTACTATCCCTTTTTGTTTATCTTCCACACTCAGCAGAGCTATCGGTTTTTTATGACACAAATGGGCTACTGTTTCAATTGCTTGTATAATTAATCGTTCCATTGTTCTCTCCAAAAGAATTGCCGTTTTGAAAAAATCGTCACTAATTGATTTTATTTTAAAAAAGCTTTTTCAATCTATACTCACTGCACTTGTCATTTCAAGCTTTGCTCTAAATCTTGGCTTCGGTTCAACAAGATGACGGTGCAAAGTATATAAGAGATAAGCATAAATTATTCCACCAAGAAGGGACTATACTAATAACGGGCTTGCAAAACTTCAACCGTGCTACTATAAATCAATAACTTACAGTGATTAGGTAGTCGTAAGTTATTGTTTGACTGTAATCGCTTTCAGGCTAAAGTTTCGCGAAACTAAACTTTATACCAATTTGTCTCATGAAATGAAAAATGACCAGATTAATTATAACTATATAATTTTAATAGGCATTTTATAATAAAGTGCCGTACTCTATGCACATAACTTGAGCCTCTTGCAAGCTTACCGGCCCCCGACGAAATCTTTATTGATTTCAATGGCTTAAATATTTATGTATAACGATGAGGGTTTTACCTGGGGTGAAAGCAACCGGCGAGTGGGGTTATTCTTTTAACAATATCAACCCGGTAGGGGTTGAACGAGAGCAAGAGGTGATGCCTGGGGTTTTGCAAGAGCCTCACTTGTTAAATTTTTATACTCGATGTTCTAGTTTTTTATTTTAGGAAAACTGTCCTTCGAGTGACGCTAATTAAATTAACAATGAAACCATATATCCATCATGAGCCAATCATCGTCCTGATTCCAGCCAAGAATGAAGTCCGCACCATAGGTAAAGTGATCGATCAAATCAAAGCCCGTTTAGCGGCAACCATTGTGGTGATTGATGATGCCAGTACTGATGAGACAACGAAGGTGGCGCGTGCGGCGGGTGCGATTGTTTTACCGTTGCCGTTTTCACTCGGAGCATGGGGTGCTATACAAACCGGTTTGCGTTATGCGTTAAAACATGGTTTCAATACAGCTATCACAATGGATGCCGATGGACAACATGAGGCGGAATCTATTCCCACTTTATTGGCACCTATGGCTGGTGGGCAATGCGATGTTGTGATTGGGGCTTATCCACAACGGGGCAGTCTGTCAAGGCGAATTGCCTGGGCATTTTTTCGCCAACTCTCAGGAATTACCTTGGAAGACTTGACTTCTGGCTTACGGGCTTATAATCGTTCTGCTATCCAACTCTTAGCTGCCAAAGCGGCCACTTTATTGGATTATCAAGATATGGGCGTACTCATTTTACTGCACAAAGCCGAGCAGCGTGTTGTTGAAACACCTATTTTAATGTATCCCAGAATGAATGGACATTCGCGTATTTTTAATACCTGGTGGGCAGTCAGTCGGTATATGCTGCATACAATTGTTTTATGTCTAGCACGCGTTAAACATAACAAACAATTATAAGTACCCAATTAACCGGTGTTGAGTTGCCCGAAAGGGTTTATACATTTAACTCATTGTTTTGCTTTCATCAAGAAATCCGAATTGTTTAGCAAAATCGGTTTTCTTTCTATCCCGTTTAAAGATTATAGCTGTGCTAAGTCTATCTATTTGTGATACTTATTATCAAATGTCGTACCAAATTACTTCTACCATATTAGGATTATCTTTAGCCGGCACCATTTTCTGGCTAATTCGCCGTGATCATTTGCATTCTCGCCATGCTTTATGGTGGCTACTGGTGGCGTTTATGGTGATGATCCTGGGAATTTTTCCAACCATCATTGACTGGCTTGCCAGTCTATTGGGCGTGAATTATCCGCCAACCTTGCTATTCATTTTAGGAATGGGAATGATTTTACTCAAAGTCATTAGCATCGACTTACACCAATCAGACTTAGAACGAAAAGTGCGCCGTTTAGCGCAACGACAGGCTATTTTGGAAGGAGAACTTTGGGAACGGAAAAACGAAAAAACGAGTTAGTTCATATCGCGTTTCCCGATTGAATAATTTTTTTCCGGACCCCAGGTTTCACCTCAATGCCATTAACTTAAGGGCAACCACAAGGGATTGCCCCTACAGAATCGTCCATTGTAGGGGCAATCCTTTATGGTTGCCCTCACGAAAAAGCTTAAGTTAATGGCATTGAGGTTTCACCTGGGGCTATTCACATTCAACCCCATCGGGGTTGGGGGAGTTATGTTTCAAATCGCGTTTCCCGATTGAATAATTTTTTTCCGGACCCCAGGTTTCACCTGGGGCTATTCACATTCAACCCCTATCGGGGTTGGGGGAGTTATGTTTCAAAAATAATTAATCTCAGAGCCTCTTGCAAAACTCATTACGGTAAAACAATAACTGACGATGACATGAACCTATAAATTATTGATTTATAGTTGCACGTCCCTCTATAATGATCATTTTTCATTAAATTATGACTAATCCTCTACTCAACACTCAAGGGCTTCCGCCGTTTTCCAAAATCAAACCGGAACACATTGTCCCGGCGATTGATCAAGTTTTGGCTGAAAATCGTACTCAAATCGCTGACTTAATTGACACGGCTGCTCCCTATACTTGGGACAATTTCATCCAGCCACTCAATGAATTAAATGACCATTTAAATCGGACTTGGTCACCGATTGAACATCTGCATAGTGTTGCCGATTCCGACGAGTTGCGAGCGGCTTACAATGCTTGTTTACCAAAACTCTCTGCTTATCACAGTGACATGGGACAAAATAAGGGCCTCTATGACGGATACCAAGCCATTGCTGACAGTCCTGGCTATGCCCAATTAGAACAGGCCCAACAAAAAACCATTCAACATGAATTGCGAGATTTTCGCTTGGCTGGCGTAGACTTACCGTCTGAAAAACAAGCCCGTTATAAAGAAATCCAAGAACAGTTATCTCAACTGACAACGCAATTCCACGAAAATGTCCTAGATGCCAGCCAAGCTTTCCAAAAACACTTGACTGATGACAACCAATTAGCCGGTTTACCCGAAGCAGTGCGAACTTTGGCAAAGCAAAACGCGGAGCATGAACAGCTAGACGGTTGGCTACTGACTTTAGATTTTTCCTGCTATCAGCCGGTACTCAGTTATGCCGATAACCGCGAATTACGTCATGAAATGTATGTGGCTTATGTGACTCGCGCCTCCGATCAAGGGCCCAACGCCGGACAATGGGATAATGGCCCGATCATGAACGACATTTTAGCATTGCGCCATGAACTGGCCACGCTGCTTGGTTTTGCCAATTATGCCGAATATTCTTTAGGCACTAAAATGGCCGAAACGCCGCAACAAGTTTTAGACTTTCTCACCGACTTAGCTAATCGCGCCAAACCGGTAGCCGCTAAAGAATTAGCGGAGTTAACCGCTTTTGCCAAACAACATTATGGCATCGACACCTTAGAAATATGGGACATACCTTACTACTCGGAAAAATTGCGCCATCACCGCTACAACATTTCCCAAGAAATGTTGCGCCCTTATTTTCCATTACCCAAAGTGACGAACGGATTATTCAGTGTAGTGCAACGCTTATATGGTTTATCCATTCAACCGCACAACGGGGTAGACACTTGGCACCAAGACGTGCAATTCTTTGATATTTATGATAAATCTGGAGAATTGCGCGGACAATTTTACTTAGACTGTTTTGCCCGAAAAGGTAAACGCAGCGGTGCTTGGATGGGCGAGGCTCAAGTTCGCCACCGTACCGGCAACGGCTTACAAATTCCAGTTGCCCATTTAGTTTGCAACTTTATGCCACCGGTTGGAGATAACCCCTCTTTGCTCACCCATCAAAATGTGACAACCTTGTTTCATGAATTTGGGCATGGATTACACCATATGCTCAGCAAAGTGGACTATGCGCCGGTATCGGGTATTAATGGTGTCGCTTGGGATGCGGTAGAATTGCCCAGTCAAATCATGGAAAATTGGTGCTGGGAGCGCGAAGTCCTAGATTTATTGGCCGCTCATTATGAAACCGGGGAACGCTTACCAGATGAATTATTTCAGAAAATGATCGCCGCTAAAAACTTTCAATCAGGCTTATTTGTGGTACGACAATTAGAATTTGGGCTATTTGATTTTCGCTTACACGCCGAATATGCGCCTGACATCAACATTCAAGCCCTACTGGATGAAGTGCGTCAACAAACGGCTGTCTTATTTCCACCAGAATTTGTCCGCTTTCAAAACAGTTTTTTGCATATTTTTGCCGGTGGTTATGCGGCCGGCTATTACAGCTATCAATGGGCGAACGTTTTATCGGCGGATGCCTTTTCTAAATTTGAAGAAAACGGGATTTTTGATAGCACAACTGGGCAACAATTTCTACAAACGATTTTAGAAAAGGGCGGCTCCCAAGAACCGATGGAATTATTTGTCGAATTTCGGGGGCGAGAGCCGAACATTGAGGCGTTACTCAGACATACTGGGATGGCGGAAGTTAACGGTTAATAGACTGGTTGCCAAATAAAACCGTTCAAATCAAAAAGATTATTTTATTTATAAATCAATGAGTTAAATTTTAAATACCATCTATTTGAATTCATTTCAATTCAAATACTTTTTTCAGGTCAAGTTTTTTGGAAAACACGTTATTAATAAAATTTTTTTGAAGAAAAACTTGAGCCTGAAGACCTAACAAATTATTTCGCAACCGCCCTAAAGAGCAGCAATTTTAGTCAAATTCATTGGATTTTAGAATGAAGTCGTTTCGCTGAAAATTTTTTTTCATGATTCGACTGACCAATGACTTCTCTTTTCTAAACTTTAATAACATGATACGATACGCTCTCTTGAGAGACTCAACACGATCACAAATTGAATTTTTTTTGGACTCAATGAAAAAAGAGCAGATTGTGCCCGTGTTGAGTCTCAAATCACCCAAGTTTTTGAAAAAACCCAATTTTCAATCACTGGCCTTTAACATTTTTATCTGTAACCTATTGATTTACTTGGCAGGGCGATTTTGGTCAATATTAGATTAAATCGGTATAATGTCTAGGTAACTCCCAAATAATAGACTTGTTCGTAAATAAAAAAAACTATTTCAGCTTCCAAAATCCTTCATCGAACAGCTCTAATATACCAGTAAGTCATCTGAATTAAGGGCTGAATTGAATATCATAAAATCAATAACTTACAAAAACAGGTTCATTGAAAGTGATTAATCCTTGTTTAGCTTTTAATTCTTAATTTGTATCAATAGGGGCAAATCCGTTGCTCCTACCCTTTCGTTAAGAGGTCTATTAATTTTTGGAAATTGCCCTACCTAATAGGTTACAATCGAATTTTTCGGTACTCCGTTTTCTTTGAATTTTTTGTTAAGGAAATCAATATGTTGAAAAATAATGTCAAAACCGTGTTATATCTTTGGTTAGGCTTATTTAGCCTATTTCCGTTACTCAGTGCGGCTGAAGATGAGCCTACCAACCCGGTCCCGCTTGCGGCCCAATGGGAACAAGCCATACCGGCGGAACCCAATCCGGTTCCTGAGGCTGCCCTAGAAGAGCAAGCCTCGATGCCAACGCCTCAGGCTCCAATTACTGAACCAAAATTGCCAAAAGTACAATTGGATGAAGATGGTCAGGAACTCGCTCAAGCAGTGAAAAAGCTGCAATTGGAACAAACCAAACTGAGATTGGAACATGAACAAGAATTGCTGAAATTCCAACTCGAGAAGGAAAAACTGTTGTTGGAAAATGAGCTGCATCAAGCCAAAGAAACACAACTGTTGGCCCAATTGAACGCGCTCAAAACACGCCTTGAACTTGAAAACGCTCTGCGTGAACAACAACAACAGAAAATGTTGGCTGCCGTGCAAGCCGAACAACAGAAATTGGCCGCCGAAAACGCCCTGATGGCGGAACGGAACCGACAGGAAGAACTGAAAATACAGTTCGATCTGACCCAATTGGAATTCCAACGCACCCAGCTCAACCTGGAAATAGAAGAACTGGACCGACAACTGATCACCAGAGCCAAAACAGAAGAGTGGGATAGCCAAGTCAACCTGCCCCAGGAGTATTTGGAAGAACCCTTTATTGATGGGCGATTGGTGATTAGTGACCGTAAAATTGTCCTAGATGAGCCTATTTGGTACGGTACGGCCAACTACATTGTCGAACGGATTCACTATTTCAACAACAAAACCACTGAATATCCCATTTTCCTGGTTATCGATTACTGTCCAGGCGGATCAGTCATGGAAGGCACTAGAATTGTCAATGCGATGAAAACCAGCAGTGCCCCAGTATATGTCGTGGTAAAATCCTTCGCAGCCAGTATGGCCGCTGTTATTACCGCATTAGCCGAGAATTCCTACGCCATGCCAGATGCTGTCATTATCCACCATCAGGTTTGGGGCTTATCTTTCGGAAACCGGACTGAACAGCGCGAACAGTTGAAAATTCTTGATGAATGGACTGAACGCATCATGCAACCGGTGGCTGACAAAATGGAGATCAGCTTGGATGAGTTGATTCGGAAAATGTATGAACAAAACTCCGTTGGCGACTGGTTTGAATTTGCCAATGCCGCTCTCAAGTACCAATGGGTGGACTTTATCGTTGAAGACATCCAAGACAATTCTTATACCAAGCAACCGGTGGCAGAAGAACAAGAACATGAAGTTGCCTTCAAGTCACGTCTGGAAAAAATCGACCAATTCGGCAAACGGTACATCAAAGTGCCCCGCCTGAGACCGATGGACGTTTACCATTTGCACAATCCCGATAATTATTATCGCTATTAGGCAACTCACAAAAAATAATATACCCTTATGGGGCAACCATAAAGGGGCAACCATAAAGGGGCAACCATAAAGGGGCAACCATAAAGGGGCAACCATAAAGGATTGCCCCTACCGTCATTGATGGTTCGTAGGGGTAATCCCTTGTGGTTACCCCAATCCCTTGTGGTTACCCCAATCCCTTGTGGTTACCCCAATCCCTTGTGGTTACCCCAATCCCTTGTGGTTACCCCAATCCGTTGCTCCAGCCCCGAATGGGTATTTTATTTATTTGGAGTTGCCTTAATTAGGCGATAAATCGTTTGGTATCGGTTAATCGATAACTCATGAGGACTTACAAAGCCTCGCGCAACCTATAAATCAATAACTTACCATCATTATATAGTCGTAAGCTATTGTTTTACCCTCCAAGTTCCACCGAACGAAACTTAGGGCTGAATTTCCGGCTACCGTTTCAAAAAATGGTAGCCGGAAAATGAGTTTTGCAAAAGGCTCTCATGGTTCAAGTTGTTATTCAAAAAACTTGAATGACCGGCTTTCAATGACGAAAAAAAACAATCTTTGAAGGCGAATTCAGGGTGAAATTGAAACATATAAAATCAATAACTTATCAAAAAATCTTCATTGAAAGTGATTAACCCTTGTTGATTTAATCCTTGTTGATTTTATAAGTCTTTTTTAGGCTAAATTTTTTTACAAAAAACTTTAGCCTAAAATGATTCATTATTCATTTCATCACCAGATATTCGCATTTTACCAGCCCCCTACCAAAAATTTTTAAATCAAGCACTTTTTAGCAGCCAAAAACTCAGTAACCTATTGATATTCTGTTTCCGATTCATTTCCCTTCAAACCGGAAAAAAAACCGTCAGGTCATTTGTCGGATGGGCAACGTCTTCAGGCAGCCCATTGATATGGTTTGGCCAGATCGTGAACAAGAAACGAACCTAGATATCATAATATACGATAATTTATGCTTCCTAGCCCTAACCAGGACACCATCGATCATGAATAATCCATATAATAATCAATTGGTTAGCTTAGCTAACCCTGCTCAGGAGTGGGTTAATCACCACACCATGTTGACTCTGGAAAACGATGCCCCTATTGATATCGACTTGAATGAAAAACCGATATTGCCAAATGAACAGCATCCAATGTTGTCAGCGGCGAATCACTCATCAATCATCAATCCAAACGCCACTGCTTGGAAAGTCATGATTGTTGATGACGCGAGCGAAGTTCACTATATAACACAAATCGCTTTAAATAATGTCACCTTTCAAGATAAACCAATCACCTTGATTTCGGCCTATTCCAGTGAACAAGCCAAATATTTATTAAAAATCCACCCCGATATCGCGCTCATTTTTTTAGATGTGGTTATGGAACAAAATGATTCTGGTTTACAACTGGTCAAATATATTCGTGAAACGATACCAAATAAACTTGTTCGCATCATTCTTTGCACCAGTAACTCCAGCAACGCTCCCGAAGAATCCGTTATCATTGACTATGAAATTAATGACTACCAGCTCAAAGAATATCTAACACCTCGCAAACTATTTACTACCACGCTGTCAAGCTTAAAAAATTATTCGGATTTAATGACGCTAGAACTCAATCAAGTCGCATTAAAACAGATCAATCAGCAACTGCAAAACGAGATTATTGAACGTCAGCGAACCGAGGATAAACTACGACTGACCCAATTTTCCGTTGACCGTGCTGCCGAAGCCATCTTCTGGATAAGCCCAGATGCACGAATTGGTTATGCCAACGAGGCAGCAAGTTGTTCTTTAGGTTATTCTCACCAAGAATTGTGTACGATGACCATACACGAGATTGATCCAAACTTTTTTCCGGAAGCCTGGGCTGCCCACTGGAAAAAATTTAAACGAAGTGGCTGTTTTACCTTTGAATCTCACCACCAAACTAAGGACGGAGACAGATTTCCGGTAGAGATCACCCTTAACCATCTGAAGTTCAATGACACAGAATACCTCATCGCTTTCGTCCGTGACATCACTGGACGTAAACGTGTTGAAGAAGAACGAAATTTTTTTACTAAACAATTACAAGAAAGCGAGGAACGATTTCGAGTCATTGCCGAAACCACTCCAGTACCATTAATCATTTCTCGCATTTCTGACAGCACGATTTTGTATGCGAATACACAATCCGCAACCACTTTTGGCTTCTCAGATACCGAAACCCTGATAGGGCGCAAAGCCAAAGAGTTATATAATAATCCCACCGATAGAAAAAACATACTAAATATTTTGGCTCAAAAAGGACATGTTTCCAATTATGAGCTTCAAGTCAAAAAAAAAGACAATACCTTACTTTGGGTCGATCTTTTTATTCAACCGATGATATTTCAAAACGAACATGTCATACTGACGACCATTTACAACATTACCGAGCGAAAACAGGCTGAACAAGAACGAAATCGTTTTATTAACGAACTAGGAAAACTCAATGCTAAACTGACTAAACTGAATACCGCTTATGAGCGTTTTATACCCAGTCAATTTTTAAACTTATTAGGCAAACGAAGCATTATTGATATCCAATTAGGTGAGCAAATTGAAAAAGAAATGACCATATTATTTTCTGATATTCGAGGATTTACCTCTATGTCAGAAAAAATGACCCCTCAAGAAAATTTTAATTTTATCAATGCCTACTTAAGCAGAATGGAACCGATCATCCATGAACATCACGGTTTTATTGATAAATATATTGGTGATGCTATCATGGCACTCTTTCCAACCAGTGCCAATGAGGCGGTGCAAGCTGCTGTTGGCATGTTAGAACAATTAGCCCAATACAACCTCACGAGAGGTCGTCCGGGGCGACCGATCTTTAATATTGGTCTTGGCATTCATACTGGTAGCTTGATGTTAGGCACAGTGGGAGGATCCAATCGCATGGATAGCACCGTCATTTCAGACACCGTCAATTTAGCCTCGCGAGTTGAAGGCCTCACAAAAATTTATGGTACGCCATTATTAATCACCGAACAAACTTATCTCGAATTAACCGATCCGTTACAATACCATATTCGAGTCATTGATGCCGTAAAAGTCAAAGGAAAGTCCGAAGTGGTCACCATTTACGAAATCTATGATGCCGATTCAGCGACGGTAAAAAACCTCAAAGATCAAACACGCGATGAGTTTGAAGAAGGATTTGTACTATATCATTGGGAAGAATTCAATGATGCTCGCCCATTTTTTGAAAGAGTTCTGCAAGTCAATCAAAATGATATCGCCGCGCAGATTTACCTGAAACGTTGCGAGTATTTTCAAAAATATGGAGTGCCTAAAGATTGGGAAGGACTTTTTATTCTTGAAAGTCAATAAAATAAGTCATTGGAAATTGGAAATTGGGAATAGGAAACAGAAACTTACTAAACCTGATAGGTCTTCAAGAACAGACCGGTTTTGGGGCAGAAAACTTATTCAGTCCGGTTTTTGGGCTGATAAAAAAAAGAGGTGTTTTATGATTCTTCAAACATTTGGCGATGTCATTGATCAGCTACCAGATAACCATGAATACTTAGCTATCGAATTTTCGCCTAGCACCGTTCCAATCAATCAACTCTGGCGAAATAATAGCATCTCGGCCGATTTTATCGGCGACTACATAACCTCTTTCTTTACCAATGATGATAACGTGAAACCGAATAAAATTAGGGAAACCGTAAGCTACATTGCCAACGAATTGTTGGAAAATGCCATGAAATTTTATGACCAAACTTCACATTGCTCGATTTGCATTCAAATCGAGTGGTGCAAGGAGTCACTGCTATTCGTCGTCACTAATAGCATTCCTAACCAAGCCATAGAACCGTTTCAAGCATTCCTTCAAACGTTGATAAATACCGATCCGCAAGAATTATGGATGGAAAAATTAGCCAACCATTCAGAGGAAGACAATAGCTCTGGGTTAGGCTTACTGACGATGCGACTTTATTATGAAGCCAAACTCGGTTGGACGTTTGAAATCCTCGAAAAAGAGCCAGCCGTGATTGTTACCACTACCGTACAATTGACAATTTAACAGCCTAAACTACCAGGATTGCTTCATAGATGTTCGATATTTTATAGAACCCTCGTATATACTCCGCACAGTCATATTTTCGGATTGTCGATAGACTCCAAACGGAATACCTGACCGGTTTTAAAAACCGATCAGGTATTAAACCCAAAAATCCGACAACTTGAACCTCGTATTTGAGGCAAAACGTTCGTTCGACTGATCATCAATTCTGAAGTCAATCATTCAATTGAAGAAACTTATGATTCTTCACCGAAAGGAATCATACGATATGATATGATGCCCAATAACCAAAATGGCAACCTCCCTATACACCACTTGTCAATCATTGTTATCTTATGTCACTTAAATCAAAAGTCATACTGATTTTACTCAGTGTTTTTATCCTGTATGGAACAGTAGATTATGGAATCCAAATATTTCTGATTTTGCCAAGCTTTATGGAACTTGAACGCTACGAGGCTCAGCAAAATTTGGATCGTGCTGTCAGTGCCATTCAAAGAGAAATAGAATATCTTGATTCTTTTTGCAATGACTGGGCAGCATGGGATGACACTTATGAGTTTATGGGCTCCTTATCTATTGATTATATAGAAAGTAATTTATTGTTGCCTACCTTTGTAGAGAGTTCTATCAACTTGATCTATTTCTACGATACCCAGGGCAAACCGATCTGGGGCAAAGTATACGATTTAGACACCAAAGAAACTCTACATTTACCCATTTTCCTAGAGCCCCATCTCCCAAAAACACATTCCCTAATACCGCATCAATCAGAACAGATACCTTTGGCTGAAATCAGGGTATCCGGTATATTTATGACCGAACAAGGACCCATGCTCATCTCCTCCCACCCAATTCTTACTAGCAAGAACGAGGGGCCTACCCGAGGAACTTTGATAATGGGGCGATTTCTTAACCAGAGTCTGATAACATCACTCGTTAAACAAACGCGAGTTAATTTTGAAGTGATTTTAAATCCAGCAGATTTGTTACCTGAACTTAAAGAAGAACTTCTCACCCCCCCCATCACCAAAGACTCTCCCTATCAAATCAAAGAGCAGGATAATAATCGGTTATTGATATACACTCATTTTACCGATATTAATGGTCATCTGGCTTTTTTGATCCGAGTCAAGATTCCGCGAAAAATCGTCGAAAGAGGCTTTGTAACTATACGTTATGCGTTAATTTCAATCCTAGTCTCCGGCTTAATTGTACTTATTGTCATGATGTTACTTTTGCAAAAGACCATTCTCTCACCGCTGCAGCGTCTGACCAACCACGTTTTATCAGTCAGAACACATACTGATTTTTCAATGCGTCTTGCCCTGGAACGGAGAGACGAAATCGGGACGCTGGCAAGAGAGTTTGATAGAATGCTAGAAAAAATAGAACAGCAGACGATGGCATTAGAAGTAGTGAATGAACAACTGAGGGATGACATTACTAAACGCCAACAAGCTGAAAAAGCCTTACAAAAAGCCAATCAAGAGTTACAACGTTTAGTGACTTTGGATGGCTTGACACAAATACCTAATCGCCGCCGATTTGAGGAACATATCAACCAAGAATGGAAACGAGCGAGACGTGATAAAAAACATCTCTCTCTCATTATGTGCGACGTTGATTATTTTAAACTCTACAATGATACCTATGGGCATCAATTAGGCGATGACTGTTTACGCGCCATCGCTAAAACCATCAATCAAAATGTTCAGCGTCCCTCCGATTTAGCAGCCCGTTATGGCGGAGAAGAATTTGTGATCATTTTGCCAGATACCGATTCAACTGGAGCCGTTCACGTTGCCCAAAGAATACGCTTACAGGTAGAACAACTCCAGTTGGATCATAAAAACTCTCCCGTCCATCAATATGTGACATTAAGTTTAGGCATATCGACTCTGCTTCCCAATCAAAATATACCACAAAATAAACTGATTACACGAGCAGATCAAGCTCTTTATCAAGCCAAAAAACAAGGACGGAATCGTGCCATTTTGGAAGCCAATCCGAAAAAACATGGTGAAAATTAAAAAAATCAACAAATCGGATTTCTACAGCTACTCCCGCTCAAATTTTAATACCAACTTTTTTTCCATTGCAAGAGTTTTAAAATAAATATTTTTATTGTTTGAGGGACTTGCAAAACTCCGACAGCGAAACTATAAATCAATAATTTACCGTAATGAGGTAGCCATATAGTGACATTCCTATAAAAATGTTCCAAAAAAATATTTTATTTTTAACCATATGAGTCCTTTTACTTTCAAAATGGGACAAAAATATAGGAATGTTACTATTAAGTGGCCGGGTTGTCGTCCATTTAACCAAGTCTTCTTTTCAATTTTCAATTGGTGATTATATGAAGTGGCCGGGTTGTCGTCCATTTAACCAAGTCTTCTTTTCAATTTTCAATTGGTGATTATATGAAGTGGCCGGGTTGTCGTCCATTTAACCAAGTCTTCTTTTCAATTTTCAATGGGTGATTTTTGGGGAACATTTTTATAGGAATGTCACTATAAGTTATTGTTTTACCGTAATAGCTCAGGAGTTTTGCAAGAGTATCTGTTTTCAGATCATAAAATAAATCAGGTTCAAAAATTCGGAAAGATTAAATTTAATTCTGATGGTATGGGCTGTTTAATACTATGAATATTATCGATATTTTTTGTGGAACAGGTGGGTTTTCAACGGGTTTTGAGGCAACCGGTGAATTTAAAGTGAAGGCTGGACTTGATATTTTAGCAGATAGACTCAAAACGTTTAAAGCCAATCATCCGTTAGCTGGTGTGATTGAAGGTGATATTAAAACATACTCACCTAATACGTTTTCAAAAATCACCGAACTTGCCCCCAGTGATGTTGAAGTCGTCATCGGCAGCCCACCATGCCAAGGTTTTTCTTCAATACGTCCATTTAGAAGTTTAACTTTTGATGATCCAAGAAATACACTCTTTGAATCATTCGCTCTGTTAGTACAATTTTATCAGCCACAATTTTTGGTGTTAGAAAATGTGGTAGGTTTAATAACACATCAGCAAGGAAAAACACTTCAACAGATGATAGATACTTTTGAAACTTTAGGTTATAAAACGGATTGGCGAATCATGAATGCGGTTAATTATGGACTACCACAAAAACGCGAAAGAGTGATTATGATTGGACGACGGGGATTATCTTCGATTGTTTTTCCACAACCGACGCATTTTTTTGAAGGGCGAAGTATGGCTCCTTTAAATCATCCCAAACTCATTCGTACCTACCCTTTATTGGATAACAAACTGCCCCCCGCCATTAGCGTCATGGGTGCTATTCATGATTTGCCAAAACTCAAATCGGGTGAAGATGGCAAACAATATAGAACCGATATTTCGCCAACCCCTTTTGAACTGGCACGACGCAAAAATACCCAAAAGTTGACGCTGCATAAAAGTACCGCCCATTCACCAAAAATGTTAGAAATCATTAAACAGGCCGGTTCAAATATTGCCGCTTTGCCACCTGGCATGGTATCCAGTGGCTTTAGCACTTCTTATAGTCGAATAGAGCCTAATGAACCTTCAGTCACTTTAACCGTCAACTTTGTTCATCCCGCCTCTAACAAATGTATCCATCCCTATCAAGATAGAGCCTTAACGCCAAGAGAAGGGGCGCGATTGCAAGGATTTGACGATGACTATATTTTTAGGGGTAATCGAAGTCAGATTGTTAAGCAAATTGGCAATGCTGTACCACCGTTACTTGGACGTGCAATCGCTACCGCCTTATTGGCACAATGGTAATTAATTGAAATCAAGATACGGTTTGCCGTTAGAACGAAGATGATAAGGGCAAACCGTTTTATCAAAATAAAGACATTTTGCGGAAGGCATCCGTAGTAATGACAGCCGTTTTGCCACTATCACCTTTGGTATTAGGCAACTCCAAATAAATAAAATACCCATTCTGGGCTGGAGCAACGGATTGGGGTAACCACAAGGGATTGGGGTAACCACAAGAGATTGGGGTAACCACAAGGGATTACCCCTACGAATCAATGACCGTAGGGGCAATCCTTTATGGTTGCCCCTTTATAGGTTGCCCCTTTATGGTTGCCCCAAATGGGTATATTATTTTTTGTGAGTTGCCTTACTGAGTGAAAAATATTCTTCAAAAATAAAACCACATCGCGCTTCCCATAAAGTGACTCTATCACCACGCTTTTTTCATAAACGTTCCCCAGGTGTCAACCTCACTGCCATTAAGTTAAGCAACCGGGAGCATGGAGTACCAAGCTTCAAGGTTGTTGGGGCAATCCATTATGGTTGCCCCACGGGTTGCTTCAGTTAAAATACCTGAAGTTGCGATTCACTACTTACCACAATATCTTCGCAACCTCTTTATACTCCTTAACAAACTTCACCGTCACACCTTCACGCACATTATCAGGCAATTCCTCATAATCGCGTTTGTTAGCGTATGGCAAAATCAAGTTAAAAATCTTAATCCGCCGAGCGGCAATCACTTTTTCACGAATACCGCCCACCGGCAAGACTTGTCCCGTTAATGTCAGTTCGCCAGTCATGGCCATTTTTTTATAAACTTCTTTTCCTTTGGCTAAAGACAATAAGGCACTGGCCATCGTAATGCCCGCACTAGGCCCATCTTTAGGCGTGGCTCCAGACGGAACGTGAAGATTAATAAAGGCCTTTTCAAAAAAACCCTTTTTGATACCAAAATTCTTACCTTGCGACACGATATAGCTATAAGCAATTTCAGCCGATTCTTTCATCACGTCACCCAATTGGCCGGTCAGTTTGAAGCCGCGATTGTAATTGTGAGTGCAAGTGGCTTCGATGCTTAACGTCGCTCCGCCCATCGCGGTCCACGCCAAGCCGGTCACCACACCAACACCTTTGATCGCTTTTTCATTTTCAAACGTGGGTTTGCCTAAATAGTCTGACAAATCCTTTGGAGTCACAGTGATAGGTGTTTTGGCACCTTCTAAGATTTTGAGGGCCATTTTGCGGGTGATCGAGCCGATGCGTTTTTCTAGGTTACGGACACCTGCTTCTCTCGCGTAGTCTTCAATGATGCTTAACAGGGTTTCATCTGGGAGGTTTAATTGTTCGGCCTGTAAGCCGGACTTGTCGATTTGGCGTTTGACCAAGTGTTTTTTGGCAATTTGCAATTTTTCACTGGCAATATAGCCAGACAATTTAATCATTTCCATCCGATCCTGCAACGGCCCTGGTATGGTATCTAGTTGATTGGCCGTACAAATAAATAACACTTTGGACAGATCAAAACGCACATCCAGATAATGATCCAGAAAATCAACATTTTGCTCCGGATCAAGCACTTCTAACAGGGCAGAGGCCGGATCACCACGATAGGAGGTACCGATTTTGTCAATTTCATCCAGCATGATGACCGGATTGGCATATTCAACTTCTTTCATCGCTTGGATAAATTTACCCGGCATTGCTCCAATATAAGTGCGGCGATGGCCTTTCATTTCAGCCTCGTCATGGATGCCACCCAGGGAAAAGCGGAAAAAGGATCGGCCTACCGTCTTGGCAACAGAACGTCCAACAGAGGTTTTGCCCACCCCAGGCGGGCCAACTAACAGGATAATGGTGCCACTAATACTGCCTTTCAGTTTACCAACCGCCAAAAACTCCATGATGCGATCTTTGACATCCTTTAAGCCTTCATGATCTTTTTCTAGCACTTCGCGTGCTTCTTTCATATCCAGCTTGTCTTCCGAAAACTTGCCCCACGGCATTAAAGTTAGCCAATCCAAGTAATTACGAGTGACGGCGTATTCTGGCGAACCGACTTCTAGCATCGACATCTTGTCCATTTCTTCATCAATGCGTTTTTGGACGGCTTCTGGTACCGTGAGTTCTTTGATACGTCCACGGAATTTCTCAATTTCGGCCGTGCGATCATCTTTTTCAATCCCCAACTCTTTTTGGATGATTTTGAGTTGTTCGCGCAAGAAAAAATCTCGTTGATGTTTTTCCATTTTGTCTTCAACTTGCTTGCGGATTTCTACTTGCGCTTTGGCTTGCTCCAACTCCTTGTGGAGCAACATCAGAACTTTTTCGAGTCGTTTCAGAATCGGGTCAGTTTCCAGAATTTCTTGTAATTCAGATTTGCTGGCTGTCGTTAAACTGGCCGAAAAATCAGCCAATGGAGAGGGATCGTCTGGACTGGATCGCTGAAGAAAGATTTTGAGTTCTTCGTTGTAGAGCGGATTCAGTGGCAGTAATTCTTTGATGGTATTGATAACGGCCAAAACGTAGGGCTTCACTTCTTCGATATCGTCATGGCGAGATTCCTGATGATAAGTCGGTCTCACCACAAAAGGACGTTTAGTGGACACCCAGTCTTTAATAGTAAACCGTTGTAGTCCTTCTACGACAATTTGTAATTGTTCGTTCGCCTGAGCAATGCGGTGCAACCGACAAACGGTGCCCATGGTAGCAAAATCCTCTACCCCAGCTTCATTCACATCATCTTTTTGGACAAGCACTAAGCCCAGTAACTTGTGGGGAGAATCGGCAATGGCTTTAACCGTTTCTTCCCAAGGGTCAATTTCCACAATCAATGGAACGATTTGATGAGGAAAAAAGGGACGATTGGCAAGTGGTAACAGATACAATTCCTCTGGGAGTGTTTCTGGAGAGGAAATGATTTCAAGATTGTTTGGTGCAGCGGAATCTTTGGGGATATTTTCACCCTCAGAGTTTTCCGGCAGAGTTTCCAGAGTGGTTTCACCTATGCTGTTTTCCGGCAGAGTTTCCGATGTGGTTTCACCTATGGTGTTTTCCGGCAGAGTTTCCGGTGTGGTTTCACCTTTGGGATTTTCCGGCAGAGTTTCCGATGTGGTTTCACCTTTGGGATTTTCCGGCTGAGTTTCCGGTGTGGTTTCACCTTTGGGATTTTCCGGCTGAGTTTCCGGTGTGGTTTCACCTTTGGGATTTTCCGGCTGAGTTTCCGGTGTAGTTTCACCTTTGGGATTTTCCGGCTGTGTCTGTTGTTCTGATTCTGTTTTCATATGAGATTGTGTTATTTTAATGAAATATACTTTGTACTATCACAAATTGCAGTTTTGTCGGAAAAATTAATTAATTTAGAAAGCTTTTGTCATTTAACTAACTGATGCTACGCTGCCAGATTCGGTCATTATTTATGATACTGAACTTATGATAGGAATTCTCAAAAACATAAGAACGTTTTTTCTGATGCCTAATATTCGATTGATGAATCAGGTATCAATACTCGCGCTTTTAAACTGAATGCGTAACACCAGTAACTAAAAAACGGGATTACCCTTTCGTTAAGTGGTATATTAATTGTTTTAGAGTTGCCTCAGATACTAAGTATCATCACACATAACTTAATGCAAAAAAACCAGTTTTTTGAATTACTAAATCATGATATAGGGTGGTTGATTTATCGTGAATCCGTTGTGGTTGCCGTTAAAATACCCATCATCATTATTGATGATGGTATTTAACGCAAAAATCCAACTCTAACCCACTATCGGTGGTTTTGCTCATGTAAAGTTTTGATTTTAAAGAATAAAAATATATTTAAGCAATATTAATGCCATATATCGCTCATTGAATAAAATTTCAAAAATAAGCGAAAGTACCACACTATCCGAGTCAAAAAAATCGGATCATGCGATAGCTAAGAGGAATAAATGATGGTGACCATCGAAAAAATTAACGAGACCACATTCAAGGTGACAGTTAAAGGTGGCTCTGTGACTCACCATCGGGTGACCGTTTCACCATCGTATTACAAAAAATTGACCGGCGGTCAAGTGTCGGAAGAAACATTAGTAGAAAAGTCCTTTGATTTTCTACTCGCACGGGAGAGTAACACGAGTATTTTGAGTTCTTTTGATTTACCGGTGATTGGTCAATATTTTTCCGACTATGAGTCGAAAATATCGGATATGCTTAAACACTCCCAAAGCGGTTAAGCTTTTTATATACTCAACAAGGCCAGTCTCAAGTTTTTTTTAAAGAAACTTTGAAAAAAACACTTTTCTTGAAAAAACTTGCAGTTTCGTGTAAACAACAGAAATTTTGCGATTGAAATCTTTTCCGAAAACGGGCCAGGTTTTTAAAACCTGGCCCGTTTAGAGCGGGAAATTATTTTTATGAACATCTATAGTACAACGGATACGCTTCAATCTTGGATGTTTTATCGGCTTTTTGCTCGTAAGTTTAATAAGAATATGGTTTGTCTAAATCAAACCGGTTAAATTTTATTTTCACCTTAAAAAGTACATTCCGTATCAAGACCAAAAAAAGTATAACAGCAAAGTACTTGCAAAACTTCAAGAATTTTTATAATGAGAATAAATGACTTCGCCTCTAATCTTCTTGAAACTTTGCAAACTTGCCCACCCACGCAATGCCTTTGGGTAGCGTATAGCGGCGGTTTGGATTCTCATGTATTATTACATGCGCTGGCACAATTACAGCAAAATAATTCTCTTCCTGATAGAAACTTGGGGCGTGTAAAACTACGCGCCATTCATATTCATCACGGTTTGCAGGAAGAAGCGGACCGTTGGGCAACGCATTGTCAACAAATCTGTCATGTATTAGGTGTTTCATACCAAGTGAAGAGAGTCCGTGTCCGCCTCAAAACCAGGGAAAGTGTTGAAGCCAACGCTCGCACGGCTCGTTATGACGCAATTGCCCAGTTGCTCGCGCCAAATGATATCGTCTTAACCGCCCAACATGCCGATGATCAGGCGGAAACCCTATTATTACAATTATTGCGTGGGGCAGGTGTTGCCGGCTTAGCGGCTATGCCAGCCATCAGTCGCCTAGCTCAAGGTTGGCTCGTGCGCCCGTTGTTGGCATATACTCGGAGTCAATTATATGATTATGCGCGACAAGCCCATTTGCAGTGGATAGAAGACAGTAGTAATGTTGATACTCGCTTTGATCGCAATTTTCTGCGCCATGAAATCATACCGTTGTTGCAGCAACGTTGGCCGAGTTTGAGTGACACTCTCAGTCGGGCTGCTCGCCATCAGGCAGAAGCCGATGAGTTGGTGCAAACTTTGGCTGAGGAAGACTTGCGTCGTGTTGTCCAGAATGACGAGAACGCCAGTTTGTTAGAGAAACCGGGTTTCTTTGAGAAAGAAAATTTTTTTTATGGTTTGGGATCATTATTTATACCGGCCTTATCGCGCCTGAGTCCAGCACGACAGCGCAATGTGTTACGATTTTGGCTCAAGCAACTCGGTTTGCCGCTTCCATCAACGGTACAGTTGCAACATATTCAGAGCGATATGCTCACCGCGAGGGCGGAACGACAGCCAATGGTACATTGGCACGGTGGCGAAGTACGCCGTTATCATAACCAATTGTTTGCGATGCCCAATTTACCGCCTATTCCAGATTCTTCGCACCAGCTAAGTTGGACACTGCCTCAATCACTGCGTTTGCCATTGGGCGAGTTGACGGTGAATCCGGTGCAAGGGCAGGGGTTAGCCCTACCGGCGGGCACTGAGTTACAAGTCCGTTTTCGACAAGGCGGTGAAATGTTTCGCTGGCATGGACATCGGCGCCCAGTAAAAAAACTCTTACAAGCGGCACAGTTACCGCCTTGGCAACGGCCGTTTATCCCGTTAATTTATTTAGATAAGACCCTGGTGGCTATTGGGAATATTGGTATTGCCGATGGCTTTGTCGCCGGCTCCCAAGAAATAGGGTGGGAAATAAAAATCGCTCCCGGTTTTCAAAACCTGACCGGTCTTGACTGACAAAATAATTGAAGTTTTTCACAAATA